>Ga0213870_1000014_pt1 | contig 102267 bp, 115 predicted proteins | sample WICALVC2017_Meta_FD_160119 | JGI IMG/M metagenome (GOLD analysis project Ga0213870, IMG submission 160119) | Freshwater microbial communities from subterranean cave lake in Wind Cave National Park, South Dakota, United States - WICALVC2017 | ecosystem: Environmental > Aquatic > Deep subsurface...
CTTTGGAGCAGTAAGGTGGATATTCTCAGGTGGAGACAAGGGTGCAATTGACTCAGCCAGAGGTACAATTGTTGCAGCAATAGTAGGTTTGATAATCTTATTCTTAACATTCCTTCTAATCAATGTGCTGCTCGCATTCTTTAATGTAAACATTGCTAATATTACAGTGCCTACCATTCCTACGACCTAATTGCTTCTCCTCCTAACATTCCTATTCTCAGAGGAAAGACATACCTACTCTTTGAGATAGCCGAATTTTTTATTTACTCACCTTACGCAGTGTTCGTCATGCTGGCCCGCTTCGCCAACCCGCTGCTCCGCCGCGAGGCGAGAGCGTCAGCGAGGCGAGCTTGTCCAGCATCTCTCTGCACCATGGAGATTCTGGATGCTCCTTCGACAAGCTCAGGATCCCCAGAATGACGGAATGTGCATAACGTGAGTTATCTAATAAAGTTTTTTGGGTTTGCGTGCTTATAGAAAAAGCGTAAAAGCATGCGTTTACTTGCCGATATCTTCTAGCGTTTTACTCATAGCAGCGCTTCCGGCTAAGAGTGGAATGCCTAAAATAAGAAGCAGCCACCATGGATGTTTTCGGATCTTCTCAGCAAGCTTTTCGTGAAAATTAGGACTACTAAGCGCACCAGGACCCATATCAGCCTCAACAGCCTTGCGGAACTCGTCGTTACTTTCTTTTGCCTTTTCAATCATACCCCTCCCCCATTGAGAGTTAACAATAACATGAGTGTCCTCCTGACTTATTCCTCCTACAAGCATTTTTCTTGCCAATATCTGCTTTACTACCTCTGGCTGCATTTTTTCAACATAGGTTTTATTGGCAAGAATCTCTGCTATCTTAGAATCTTCGTAAATAGCTCCTGTTGCTGGATCTATTCTTGACTTTAACAACCTCTTCATAGGCTCCAGTGGTCCGTCAGTCATAAGCGCATCATGGTATGAATTAACATTAACTTTACTAATCGGCCTATACCTTTCTTCTGTTCTAAATCCTATTAATCCTTTCTTTCTAATTCTTTCTGGCCCTAGCATTTCCTTTTGTAAGGCATCGTACATAGCTTTTTCGTTATTGTCGGTTGTTTGTTGCTTAAGTGCCTCAAGCTCTGCATTATATGCGGTGATGGCATCATTAACTTGTTGGCTAAGAAGTTCTGTGGTTCCATCTCTAAATACATTCCCAAACCCGTCTACAATCCCCTGCTCTTGGCTTACTCTTAAGCTTTGGGAGTCTGCTAGCTCTTGTTGTCTTTTTTGTAGCGCAATTTCAGCCTCTCTAACTTGTCTATCTAGTGTCCGTTTCTCGCCATCAAGCTCTTTTTTTCTTTCGATAAGTGTTTCTTGCTCTGTTTCTAATCTTTCTTGAGTTGCTCTTAATCCGTCTACTTTTGCCGCATCTCGCGTCATTTGTTCTTGTGCAGATGTCTCCCTGACTCTTGCCTGATTTAGTTCCTGAGACACTACCTGACTATTCCTTGCGCCTGGAACGGTAATTCCAGCACTTGCTTGTCTTGTTACAGTTACAAGCTCATCTTGCAATCTTTTTACATCATCCTGTACACCCAGTAAAATTGTTCTTGACGAGTCAAGGCTGCCTTGAGCAATCTGCATATTCGAAGTTATTCCTTCTAGTTGTTGTAGTTTTGCTCCTTTTACAACTATTCGCCTTCCCGCTACTCTTTGCTCACGCTCTTCATATTCTGCTAATCTTTTATCGTTAATGCCTAGGATTCTGTCATGATCTTTTCTTGCGGCGGCGACATCTTCGGAATCTAATTTCGCTCTTTCTAACGCTTCTTGCGCAGGGGTAATTGTATCGATAATTTTATTACTTTCCGGATCGCTTCTGTTCAAAAGAAGGTTTCTTACTACAACAGCATAGTTTGGATCCTTGAGCTTTCCCTCTGCCCACTCATTCTGTTGTGCAGGCGTTAGACCATTTAATTCGCCAGCAGACGCAGGATTAAACCTTGCTGCTGCCAAGACTTGCCTGCGTAAATCATTTTTTTCTGTTGTCGACATGCCCTCATAGCGACTCTCAATAAATTTTATTGCAAGATCTGAGTTGTTTTTTGCTGCATCGTATCGGAGTTGTTCGTCTGGGCTTCTTGTTTTTACACCTGTAGTAGGATCGCGCTCAACGCCTATTTGTTCGAATGTTTGGGTAATTTTATTTTTCTCAATTGGTTTCTGCTTCGATGCATCCTCTGCTGCCTTACGAAAACCGCTTTCATCGGTTGTTTTGATAATCTGAGCAGCCATTTTATCCCTAGCACTTACCGGAGTAGCTGGTAAGGCTTCTCTAACAATAACTTTTGGTACGACCTCCGCTGCTGTTGGTTCTGGCATTTAGACTGTACCTCCTGTCTTTTGAGTTGTTGCATCTTCGGCAACCTTAATTGCTTCCTCTATTTTATCTTGTTGTATCAGATTTGACGCTTTCTTTACCGCTTCCTTCTCTTTTTCTTCCTTAATTTCACCTGTTTCAACCGTTAGTATGTTAGAAAAGATTGGCCACTTCTTAGCCAACTCTTCTAAGAAATTGAACAACCGAAGATTATCTTTGGCTTTATCAATATTTTCCAAAAGATAAGTTGAAATAACAGAAGCTTCTTCCACGGTTATCTTATTTTCTTTTAGACCCTGAGCAATCCCTCTTACTATCCGTTCTCCTATTTTGTTTTTGTATGCATCATCAGGATTCATCTGTATTATCAGCGTATACTAGAAATAAATAAAAGTCAAGAGAATGCCGGGTCTATGATATTCACAGTGGGTGGTTTGATATGTAGTAGACGTTTGTAATTGCAACCGATAGCGGTAAGAGCATTAAAAGAGCTTTTCTGATGTAAACGTCAGCATTTCTAAAACCGCAACTAATTCTCTGAACCAATTTGCATCTGACATGAAGTCCCTCTGTGTAGGCATTAGTAGTTCTGTAAACAAAGTAATTGAGTATTTCTTCTTTGTAGCGGATAAGTGTTTTCCCCCAAAGGTATAACTCAATATCGTCACTTGTTCTCATGGTTATTATCAGGCTTTCTAAAAGCTGTTTTGCTTCCTGTCTATTTTCTGCCTTGTAAACATCACGTAATCGTTCTTTGCAAACATACCAGATCTTAAGTCTTTTGTAGAGATTGAGAAAAAGTTCTAAGTATTCTTTCTCTTTTCTTTTTTCACTTAAATGTTCTCTGGCTTTTCTCAAAAGATTTCCTGCAATCTCCATTCTTCCAAATCCATTTTTTGCTCTTTGTTGATTGATAATCTCCTGCTCTATACGTCTTGCCATATCCATCCTTCTGTTTGCGTCTTGAATAACATGGTAATGGTCAATAACTATTAAAATATCAGGAAAAACTTCTTTTAATGCGTTTATTGTTTTTTCATCCATATCAAGGCTAGCGCTTTTAATTCTCACCCTTAAATAGGCAGGACAAGTTAGAAGACCTTCTTTAACTGTTTGTTTTCTAATGTCAGTCAGGATACCAAGGGGAATTCTTTGTTTTACCTCAGCTATTGTTTCAACAAATTTTTTATTAACCAAATGATGACCGTCCAACCCCAAATGAATTTCAGGAAGATTTGAGACTAAATCCCATCTAATATCCGTAGGATCTATAGCCTCAAGAAGTCTTGTTCTGACTGCGGGATATGAAAGCGAAAGTTTCCTCTCAACCGTTTTAAAAGATTGACCTGACAAATGTTTTAGAAGTTCCTGATCAAATTTTTCTGTTGTTGTTCGTCTGTCTTTAATGCCAATAAATCTCTCCCTAAATGGTTCTCGAGAATTACACAGACAGACAAACCTTCTAGGTGTTATATGAAGAAAAAGCAGCTTTGAACCAATAGTTGTATGCAGAATTGATCTTAAAGGTTGGGAATCATAACCTCTGTTAGTTCTTCTCCCGCATCTTGGACATTCTGAGGTTTTTCTTAAAGGCTTTAAAAACAGATGAATGCTTCTTTTCTCTTCCTTAATATCTTCTATCTTAAACCATCCTTGAATTCCTAAAAGAGACGTGATAGATTTACTCATAAGTAGTAGGTCTCCTCATCCGAAAAAGAAGAAGCCCTACTACTTTTTTAATGGAAAAGATACTTTAAAACAAGAAGACAAAACTGCATCTAGAGTAATTAGTCAAAAACAAGAAAAACTCTTCTAAAAGAAATCATTCGTTTATTTATATTGATAAAACAAACCAAACATCGAAATTCTACCCACTGTTATTATCGAAGACCCTGCGAACGGTTATCGGAAGAATCCTCTTTTTCTGGAAGTTTTGTGGGATTATTATCGATTGATCTAGTTCTTCTGAAAAGATCAGGCACTTTTCTTGCTAAAGACGCCAAAGCTCGTCTTAGGTCTTCAGAGGCTTGTTGATCCGCATCTCTTAGTCTTGTTGCCTCATCGCTTGGTTGAGCAAGGAATTCATTCAATCCTGCCAACATCCTTCTTATTCTACTAGTCCTCTGGGTTGGTGTTTCTGCTTGTTCGCCAGCTGCTTCAGTTTCTGCTGTTTCCTGAGGAGTTCTTCTGAAAAGATCAGGCACTTTCCCTGCTAAGGATCCGAGAGCTCGTCTTAGGTCTTCAGAGGCTTGTTGATCCGCATCTCTTAGTCTTGTTGCCTCATCGCTTGGTTGAGCAAGGAATTCATTCAATCCTGCCAGTAACCCCCTTATTCTTCCTTTCCTAGCTAGTGGTGTTTCTGGTTGGCTTGCCCCAGCTTTAGCTTCTTCTGTACGTCGGGCGACCTTCTCTTTTGGCTCTTTAAGCAATCCTTCTGGAGCAACTATAGGAGCTAGCTTAGGGTCTATCCATGATCCGTCAACATGGCTCCAGAAACTACTGTCTGAACCATAAATTTTCCGGCTAGCTTTATTCTCAGAAGGATCAGACATAAAAGCCTTAGCGCTGTAGACATCACTCAATATACGCTTTTTTTCTTCAAGCGGTACATTTCTTGCAGAGATTACATAAAGAAAACTTTCTAAAAGGTGTTGAGGATCATTCCTGGCTATATTTATGCCAGTCCGCATAGCTTCTGCCTGATTTTCTGCTTCGTCACTTACGTTTATATTTTCAGGCAATTTTCTTCTTAGGAAATGGTCCTCTGATTCTTCAAATTTCCAATACAAAGATTCCACTTTCTTTAAGCTGGCAATATTGAAAAAGATATTTTGCAGCTCCATTGGATTTTTCGAGGTAGCAGCTAAACCAAAAAAGGCAGTGTGGGCATCTTTCCCTAAAGACTCCGCAAGGTACCTTAAAGCCGCTGCGTCGACTGCTGTATCAGGCCTTTGCCTATCGCTTGGGATAAGCCCTTTAATTAATTCTCTTTTTGAGGGATTTTTGAAATGCTCATGGAAAATTTTTTCTCTCTGAACAGCCCTTAGCCTATCTTGAGTTTGTATTTCCGTTCTTTGTATTTCTGGACCCTCTCCCTGCTCCATATCTTCTTATTCCCCCTCTTTGGATTCATTATCCTATCACTATAGCGTTTTGTCAATGTCGCTTGATCATTCTCGTGTGCCCCTTAAGCCACTCTGCAATTTCTTCAACAGATGTTCAAGAACCATTCGGTAGGCAAGATTTTATCGTGAGGCAAGAGTTTTGTTTATATAAAAGGGTTTACGGCTCTTATCTCGGAAAAGTCTTTAAAATCTTTATCGTTTGCAGTATAAATTGTGTCGATTCCGTTTGAGAGCATAGTTGCAATTAAATATAGATCGAATACCCTTCTTCCCTTAATTTTTCTCTCTATAGAAAAATATAAAGCCCTATCAAAATCGCCTGCGTGGGGATTAAGTATTTGAAATGGCGAAGCGAGATAGTCGTGAATCACTCTGCCTGCCTCTTGCGGGCTAAGGGGTAGGTTAATCTTTTGGGGATTAGTTACTGTAGAGTAGAATTCTAGAATGTTTTGAGTCGAAATTGCCGCTTGCAATTTACCTTTTAAAACTTGTGTCTCAAGTAAGTAGGCGGTCTTATGAAAAGGAGAAACACGGTTATGGACATAGACGAGGATATTAGTATCGAATAAAATCATAAATTATAACCAATCATAAATTTCATCTCGGCTAAGTGTTCCTTTAATCTCTCCCATATTATAAGTTCTAATTTTTATTTTTCTTACAGCTTTTTTTTGCCAGGGAGACCTTAGAGTTTTTTCCAACGCTTCTGTAATGATCTCTCTTAAAGTTTTATCTTCTTCAATAGCCCTTTGTTTTGCCTGTCTTAAAAGCGCTTTATCAAGCTCAACGGTTGTTCTTGCAGTTTGCATAGTAAACCCATACTAACACATTCCCATATTTATGTCAATGACAGCAAAGAGGACAAAATTACCATATTATTGTCCTGTTTGCAAGACTACCTACAGCTTGAGATTGAATTGATTTTGCATTATAATAAAATCAACATGAAAAGACTATATTTCCTTTGGGATTATGATTTTACAGAAAAAGACGTAAGAAAAATGCTAAAAAACGGCGACGAGTTCACCAAGCGTTGGCTTGTTGCACGAATTTTGGAGAGCGCAAAATATGAAGATGTTTGGAAATATTTAAGCATTAAAGAGATATTAAAAATCTTTCCGAAACTTCTTCTTAAAAAGCCGGTAAAACAGGCTTGGGAAACAGCATTTAAAGCTTGGGGGTATTAAAATGATTTTAACTCCGTTACAAAAAAAGTTCCTTGAGATATTTTTTAAGTCCTTTTTGGGACAAAGGTTTTTCCTAAGTGGCGGAACTGCTCTTGCGGAATTTTATCTTAAACACAGACTAAGCCAAGATTTAGATTTGTTTACCGTTGATCAAGATCTTGGCTTTGACTCTGTAAATACAGAAATTAATAAAATGGCTAAAAACCTTGACCTTATCATTGAACATCAGATTGCAAGCCCTTCATTCCTCCAGTATATTTTTAAGGATAAAAGCAACGACAAAAGCGAAACCTTAAAAGTCGATGTCGTCAAAGACGTCCCTATTCATTTTGGATCAATTAAAAAATCAAAAGGAATAAACATTGACTCTCTAGAAAACATTTCCGTAGGAAAACTTTTGGCTGCATTTGGACGAGCCGATGCCAAAGACTTTATTGACCTATACTTTTTGTTTAAAGAAAAGAAAGTAGATTTTGACAATATCTTTACAATGGCAAAAAAGAAAGACTTGGGGCTTTCGGAATTCTATTTAGCCCACATGCTTAACCGCGTAAAAGAAATTAAAAACTTCCCCAAAACCATTAAACCTTTTGACAAAAAAGAATTGATTGATTTTTTCTTGAACCTATCTGATAAGTTATTTAAAAAAATAAAACCTACCTAACTTTTCCTCACGTGTTCCTTAAGCCACTTGGCAATTTCTTCAAGGCTTAGGTGTTTGTTTTCAACCCGAAGAGGAAAAGCAACGAACCCTTTGTCATCCGCCTCTAAGTCATAACCGTTGATATAAAGAAACCGAGCTGTTGTTGTCATGGACGTTCGCTTGTTGCCGTCCATAAATGCATGATTAAAAATTAGGGAATGGAAAAGAGCTGCGGCTTTATCTAAAACTGTTGGGTATAAGTCTTCACCGCCAAACGATGCTTGAGGACGGGCTAACGCAGACTGAATAAGCCCAAGATCTCTAATCCCATGACTGCCGCCATATCTCTCAATCATGTCGTCGTGGATTGCGATGACGACATCAAGCGTTATGTATTTGGCGTTTCTCACTTTTTTGCCAACTCCAAAAGCGCATCTTTATACTTGGCGTTAAATTTTTTTAGCCAAGTTAAGAATTCGGGAGTTAGGCCCCCATGTTTTAAATTAACCCTTAAGGGCTGTACTGTAAGCGTCTCAAGTTCAACATCCTCTTCTACTCTAACTTTTTGTCCTGCTTTAAGCTTGATTTCATCGACAAACCCCCGTGGAATTGTAACCGCATAGGAATTGCCAACTCTTATTACTTTTTGTAGCATATCATCCTCCTTTCTGTCGTTATAACCATATTATAACAAGTTTTTAATATCTGTCAAGAGTAAAAAAAATTTGACCGCGTCTGACGCGGTTGCACATACTTTGATAATCTTGAAATCGGATTTTTCACGTTATACACTATTTTTAGGAAGTCTGACTTCCTTTTATATGGAGAGCGCAGAAAGTCACCCAATACCCCAGGATGTAACCGGTTTCCAATTCAAAATTATTGGAGATATAACTGTAAAGCAGTTTGCGTATCTAGCTGGTCCTTCTTTTGTGATCTGGTTTTTTTTCCAAACGCCTATCAGTCTATTTATTAAACTACCGTTTTCTATTTTATTAGGAGGGCTTGGTGCTTCTTTGGCCTTTCTGCCAATAGCGGGACGTCCAATGGATACGATGATAGCTAATTTTATCAAAGCGCTTTTTAAGCCAACGCTTTTTGTCTATCAGAAGGGAGGGGGTAATTACGCCTATGCGCGTAGTGTCCAAGGGGGGAAAGCACAAAAATCACAAAAGCATGATACACTGCGCATTTCCCAACCGTCAGCCATTCCACAAGCAAGCACGCCCAACCAGAAAAAGCTAACACAAGTGCATACCCCAACTATTTCTCCACAAGAAGTATTGGTGCAACCGTCTCCCCAGCGCTTCGAAAATATTCAAGAACAGAAAAACGAGGCTCCAAAAAGAAAAGTTTCCGATTTGGAGAAAGATTTAGAAGCTCCAAAAAAAGTCCCAAACTTTTCTCCCGCCAAGGACACCCTTGAGTCTGAAAAACAATTACAACTACTTCATGCCCAAAAAGAACAACTAACCAAACAACTTATAGGCCTGCAGCAGCAGTTGGATTTACAAAAAAAGAGCTTTTTTAGCCCAACAATAGCAAAAACACAAACGCAAACACAAAATGTAAGACAGATTCCTAAAGGGATGGGGAAAAATCTCGGTCTGCCGTTCGCCCCCGAAGCCCCAAATATTATAACTGGCATAATAAAAGACCCCAGGGGTAACCCCTTGGGAAATATCTTGGTCGAGGTAAAAGACAACGAAGGGAATCCAGTTAGAGCCTTTAAGACAAACGGGCTTGGTCAGTTTGCCTCAGCTACTTCCCTTACAAATGGAGCCTATACCGTTTCATTTGAGGACCCAAAAGGGCAAAGTAAATTTGATGCCATAGGATTTAAAGCTGAAGGCACAGTTATTTTGCCAATTGAAGTTATATCTATAGATAGGCGAGAGGAATTAAAAAAATCTCTCTTTGGAGAAAATTAAGATTTTAAGATTATGGGAAAAACCTCCCAAAAAATACGAGCATCAACTCAAAAATTTACAGAAATCATAGATATTATGGATAATATTGTAATATTTTCTTCTGGAAGCGCTTGTTTGATTATTGAAGTCACATCAACTAATTTCGCACTTTTGTCAAAAGAAGAACAAGATGCAAAAGTTTTCGCTTACTCATCTCTGCTGAATTCCCTTTCTTTCTCTCTTCAAATATTTATAAGAAGTAAAAGAATTGATATATCCTCATACCTAAAGCTTTTAGACCAAGAGGCAAAGAACACGCAAAATCAAATCCTAGGTAATCGCATTAGGCTTTATCGAGATTTTATCCAGGAGCTTGTCAAAATTAATACGGTGTTGGACAAAAAATTCTATATTGTTATTCCCTACTCGTACCTTGAAGCCGGGACATTGGCCGTTACAGGAACCGTCAAAAAAGATTCCTTTCAAAAAAACGCGTTTGCAGAAGCAGCGAAACAGGGTCTTGATCTTAGAGCCAAATCAATACACTCGCAGCTTAAGGGACTAGGGCTTTTGGCAAAAACCCTTGAGAAAGAAGAGCTAATTAAACTTTTTTACGAGATATACAATGAAGGCGTTGTGGAAACTAATCAGATAACAAATAACGTTAAGACGCTGGTTACCAGAACCTCAAGTATTACATGAAACTATTTGGGTTAAAAAGCAAAAAGCTTTCTACATCAGAAAATCCCCTTGAAAAGGGATCTGTTTCTCTTATTGACATTATAGCACCATCCTCCGTTGAGGTGGATTTTAGTTCTATAAGGGTAGGAGAACGATTTTATACAACATTTTTTGTTATTGGTTACCCGCGTTTCGTTTCTGCCAACTGGCTCTCTCCTCTTATTGACTTTAATCATTCTCTAAATATTTCTATGTTTATCTATCCAATTGCAGCCTCTGATATATTAACGGATCTGCGTCATAAAATAGCAGAAATGGAGGCAACTATCGCGTCCCAAATTGAAGAAGGTCATGTGGTTGATGTCAAAGTACAAGCAACGCTTGAAGATGCGCTCTCTCTTGCAGAAGAACTTGCTAAAGGAGTTGAGAGATTCTTCCAATTTAGCCTATACGTTACTATTGTTTCAGATACCTTAAGCGATTTACATGATACCACCAAAGGACTAAGTAGCACCCTTTCTGCGCTTTTGATAACGACAAAAACAGCAACCCTACAAATGGAAGAAGGCTTCATGTCAACTGTCCCAATGGGGCAAGACAAACTTTTTTTGCCCCGCAATATGGATACAACGTCCATCGCTTCCACCTTTCCTTTTACATCAGCCATGCTCACTCAAGACAAAGGAATTATGTATGGCATAAACCAACAGAATGGATCTCTTATTGTTTTTGATAGATATTCTTTGGAAAATGCTAACGAAGTTGTTTTGGGAAAATCAGGAGCAGGAAAATCTTATCTTATAAAACTTGAGACAATGCGCCAGTTTATGTTTGGCACAGAAGTAATAATAATTGACCCTGAAGGAGAGTACGAATCTCTAACAAAAAGTATGGGGGGGGAATATGTTGCCTTTACGCCATCTTCTCCTACCAAGATAAACCCCTTCGACCTTTCTGGTTTGTATGAAGAGGGTGAAAACGAATTGGGTCTAAAAATACTCTCCTTACATGCATTACTCAGAATTGTCTTGGGGGATTTAGATAGCGGGCACGACGCAATACTCGATAGGGCACTAGTTGAAACATACAGGCAAAAGGGGATAACTATTGATCCTTCAACTCAAACAAAACCCCCTCCCCTCATGGAAGATCTTTACAAAACTCTTATTGGCATGGAGGACCCAATCGCGTCTGACCTTTCGCTTCGTCTTGAGAAGTTTATTAAAGGATCTCTTGCTGGGACATTTAACCAACAATCTAATTTTGACATCAAGAATCCTTTTACTGTTTTCTCTATTAGGGCGCTGGAGGACAAGCTAAGACCCATTGCAATGCATATAATTTTAGACTTTATTTGGACTAAGATCAGAAAAAGTCTAAAAAAAAGACTGCTTGTCATAGACGAAAGTTGGTATCTTATGAGCTATGAGGACTCCGCCTCTTTTGTTTATGGAATTGCGAAAAGAGCACGTAAATACTACCTTGCCTTAACAACTGCAACCCAAGATGTGCAAGACTTTCTCTCAACCGATTACGGAAAAGCAGTTTTATCCAACTCCTCTATTCAAGTACTTTTAAAACAAAGCCCAACTGAGATAGATAGCATAAATAAGGTTTTTTATTTGTCATTAAGAGAAAAAGAACTTCTTTTATCGGCCAGTGTTGGCGAGGGCTTGTTTTTTGCAGGCCTAAATCATGTAGTAATGAAAGTTATTGCTGCTCCTTTTGAACACACTGTTATAACCTCGAACCCGCAAGAGGTAAAACAAGCGCAAGAAAGGACAAGGGCAATATCCCCGCAACAAACTAGTATACCACCAGAGATTTTTCAATCGGTCGCTTCGCAGCTTAACCCGTCTTCGCCTACACCACAGTCCACTGCAAATCAACCAATAACCCAAACCCCTGCAGCAACAAATCCTCAAGCCCCACCGCCCAACATGGCACCATTTACAAGCCAACAAAAAACCAATATTTAAAACATGGAACCAAACTTTAAAGAATTAGAACGATTAATAAAAGAACACCCCAAAGAAGCAGACGCTTTGGCAACTCAATGGCAAGAATTCGTAAACACACACGCAAGAGAAAATCCTGAAATTTTATCTATTGAGTCAAGAGAAGAATTCTTAGCGTGGGTAGCACAGCATCCGGAAAAAAATATTGATAAAAATATATGGGTTGGTAAGGAAATAACAGCTGTCCTTTACCTAAAGACTCAGAAAGTAGGCTCAAGTGTCCAAGTACAAGAAGACGATTTTAAGAAAAAAAAGGAAGAGAAGGAAAGAGCAAGAGAGCCCGCACGAGAAGCATTAAGAGAGTACTTTAAAGAAGAAAAAAAATACAAACAACCACCCAAGCCAAAACCAAGTGAGTTTTTTAGAAATGTTAGGACGAGAGTTAGTAATACTGGACGAGGGGCTTACCGAGTAGGACGAAGGCTGGCTGCCCATGAAGGCAGAACGGTAGCAAAATTTGCTGGGAGAACTGGGATAAATATCGCAAGGCAGGGAATAAGACTTGCTATCCAAGGCGGCAGAGCAGCAATCATGGCCATCCGCACGGTAGTACAGGGAGCAATGCTAGCAGGAAGAGTAGGGGCGCTCCTTGTGTCAAACCCCATAGGATGGATCATAATAGCGATTATTGTTGTTATTATAATAATCGTCTTTCTTATAGTCATGTTTGCCGGAGGTGGTGGCGGTTGTCACGCCTTTAGCAAAAGGGTTTTTGTCACATCAACTCGCAGCAATGGAGACTTAGCAACATATGTAAAGAATAATATCGATATTGCTTTTAGTGGCGACGGCTTGCAAGCCGGAGATAGAATATGTCAATGGCGCGCAGACACTGTTGGCCTTGGCGGCGCATGGATAGCCTGGCTTTCCACTGACGCTATAGACGCAAAAGACAGAATACCCGACCAGACATACGTTAGGACAGGTTGCGACGTGGTTGTAGTTGCCGACAACAAAGCAGATTTAATAAGTAGCGATATAGACGCGCCGATTGATAAAGACGAAAACAGTAAGCTCCTTAAAGACATAGGCGTTTGGACTGGAACACATGAGAATGGACAGCGAATAGTTAATGATAACTGCTCTGGCTGGACAGTAGGTAATTCATCCAAGGGGGGAATGACAGGGGATAGCGGATCTACAACCTATATCTGGACACATTTCTTCTCGAGCAAATGTGACGATTCCAAGAACCACCTCTATTGTTTTGAGCAATAAGCTCAGCTTTATTTTGTCCACATACGAGTTACGCAATTATTCTTCGAGCGAAGTCTCGCCAAAGGCGGACGAGTCGAGAAGTTCTCGACGGAGTTTACCCTGAGCTTGCTCGCCTCGCTGCACGCCTCGCGGCTCGCCTCGCGGCGAAGCGGGTGAAGCGGGCGACGCGGGCGAAGCGGGCCGAAGGGCTCGAACAATAAGATTTTGCGTAAGTTGTACATAGTCCAATTTATCATTAGCTACGGGCTTTGGGGAACATTCTCTAATCTTTAAGTTTCCTGCTGTACCCTAATTGGCATTATTAGATGAAGAAAAGAATCGTCTCCTGCTATCTTAAATACCCCAGGGTTAAGCGGCCCTGTCATCTCAAAAGACATTGTTTCTTCTTCGATATTGGAAAAAATGTCCAAAAGATAACGACCGTTGAATGCTATTTCATTCTCCTCGCCGGTTGTTTTCGCATCAATCTCAACAGTGTTTTCACCAACCGATGGCGCATTGGCATAAACCACTATTTTTTCCGCTCTTACAGAGATTTTAATAATGCTGGCTGAGTTTCTTGCAAAAACATAACATGCCTTCACGGCTTTTTGTAGGTCTTCTTTATCAAATGTTGTTTTTGTAGAAAAATCGGGGGGGATTATCTTCTCAAAAGCTGGAAACTCTGCTTCGATAAGCCTTCCAACTAAGGTTGTTTCGTTTTGGCAAAATATTATTTGATTATTTTCTTTTGAGGTATAAGCTTTTACTTCATCTGTGTCTTTAGCTATCAAAATAAGCTCTCTAACCACCCTTGAGGGAATAAGGATTGAAGCCCCCCCTTTGGGTTGTCTTTTTTTTTCAAATTTTTGTTTTTTAAGAGAAAGCCTATAACCGTCTGTTGCTACTATTAAAAAACTATCGTTTTTTTCCGGGTCTTCTTTTATTAGAACTCCTGAGAGGGCTGGGCGCGTCAGGTCTTGACTTGCGGCAAAAACTACTTTTGGCAAATCCTTGCTTACAATATCTTTATTCATAATTAACATCTGCTCCCCTTTCTCCTCATAAAGTTTTGGGAAGTCTTCTGCCGGAGCTGTTTGAAAGGTGGTTTTCATTTTACCTCCTGTTAATTCAAGGCCCTCTGGTTTTGTGATAAGGTTTATTTTTCCGGCCGCAACAGATCCCATTAGCTCTGAAAATGCTTTTGCCGGAACAGTTATTTCTCCTTCTTCTTCTACTTTTGCTGGAATTTCCACTTTTATTCCTATTTCAAGATCTGTTGCGCTAATATTTAAAGTTCCTTTTTTGGCTTTTATAAAAAAATTTAAAAGTATGGGAAGCTGGCTTTTGTTTGAAATAGCATGGTTAACAAAAAAAAGTTTTTCCTGAAGATTTTCAGATAATAAAGAGGTTTTCATCTAAAATAATTTATTTTGTAGTTATAGTAGTGTATATGGAAAAGTGGAAAAAAGCAAGAGAGGAATTAACGAAAAATGTTTATAAGATGTTGATAAAAATGAACAAAAAAACTAATAACTTTTAAAGCGAGAGGTTATTTCTCTTATTTCTAGAGATATGGGATTTTTTTCTAATAAAATTTTTTCTATTTTTTCTACCCCATACAAGACAGTTGTATGGTCTCTTCCTCCCAAAACGTTCCCTATTTCAACAAGGCTTAAGCCACTCTCTTTTTTTAAAACATACATTGCAATCTGGCGAGCCCTAACAAGATACGCGGTTCTTTTCGGGCTTTTTATTTGGGAAGTTTTAATATTGTAAAAACCGCAGACATTTTTGATAATCTCATCTGGATGAAATAAAATTTTTTCCTCCCGATTATTGTTTAGTGTTTTTTCCACAAGAAGAGCTGTAATGCCGATGTCTTTCGTTCCTGTTTCCGTAATGATTCGCAAAAGAAGCCCCTCAAGCAGTCTTACGTCATGGGATTTTTGCGCAATTATTTTTGCAGCGTCAATTGGAAGATCAACACCATACTTTTTTGCTTTAATAAGAAGAATTGCGGTTCTTAGTTCAAAGTCCGGTGGTTCTATGTCAACCGTAAGCCCACCAGAAAACCGAGAGGAAAGCCTCTTTTCTATTTTTTTTATTTCAGACGGCGGCCTATCAGAGGAAAGCACTGTTTGGGCGCCTTCGTCGACTAACGTGTTGAACGTATGGAAAAGTTCTTCCTGCACTTTTTCTTTGCCAGCAAAGAATTGCACGTCATCAATAATAAGAAGATCGATGTTTCTAAATTTTTTTTTCATTCTTGCGGTGTCATTGCTCCTTATTGCCTCAACCACTTCGTTTGTAAACTCCTCGCTGGTTGTGTAGATAATTTTTTTGTTTGGCATTTTTTGATAAACCTCGTTGGCAATTGCCTGAATAAGATGTGTTTTCCCAACCCCAACAGGACCATAAATAAAAAGAGGATTATATGAATGTCCTATTTTCTTTGCCACGGTTGTTGCAGAGACAAATGCAAGTTGGTTACTTGAGGATACCGCCATTGTTTGAAAAGTATAGTCGGACCGTACGCGCGGAAGATGCCCTATTGGCTTCTTTTCTATTTGGTCAAAAAGAGGAGTGGCTAGGTGTTTGTTTTTTGCCTCCTGATTAAAAGCTTTGGGTATAAATATTATTTTTGCATCAACATCCATATGTCTATCAACAGCCTTCTTAATAATTTGGTAAAAGCGTTTTTGAAGAAGATCAATAATCATCGGGGAAGGCGCTGCTATTGTGGCAACGTTTTTTTCAAAAGACAAAAGAGCGGTTGGCTTAAATAAGGTTAAAAAATTAGCCTTCGATACCTCTGTCTCGATTTCTCCTAAGATTTTTTTCCACAAAATTTTATTTTCTTCGTTCATAATTAGAAACTGGAACACGCAAGAAGCAGTGTAGCTATGTGGATAACTTTTTGTCAAGAGGAGAATATACATAAAACTATATCTTTTTTTTATTAGGCTTTTGGTGTATAATAAGGACGGGATAAGATTCTCTCATTATGGAAAAGTTTGTAAAGCTTAAGAAATTAAAAAGAAAAAGAAAACATGGGTTTTTATCAAGAATAAGTAGCCATTCGGGAAAAAAGGTCATTAGGAGAAGAAGCAAGAAGAAGCGAGCAAGGATTGCTGTTTAGCTCATAAGTTTTTAAAACTGTGTTTAAAAAGAGGTTCCGTTTGCCATGGGGTATAAGATTTAATAATAGCCGTTTAATTTCTGTCCCGCTTTTTACAATAAAGACTAAGGAAAACGGACTTTTATTTAATAGATTTTCAACTGTTGTGTCTAAAAAAATAGATAAAAGGGCTGTTGTTAGAAATAGAATAAAGAGAATCATTAGCTCTTGCGTAGAACAATTATATAAGAATTTGCAGCAAGGATATGATATACTTTTTGTAGTAAAAAGAGGGGCAGTTGACAAAAATAGGCAATATTTTTATTCGGCAATAAGGCACAGCCTAGAAAGTGCTGGGCTTGTAAAATGAATTTATAATTTATGGGCCAATTTTTTGACTTTATTCTTATACATCCAATTATAAATATTTTGGTTAGTGTTTATAAGTCACTTTTTTTTCTTCATATTCCCTATGCTTTGGGGTTCTCGATTATCATCTTGACGGTAATAATTCGTTTTATTATGTATCCTCTAATGTCATCTCAGCTTAAGTCGTCAAAAAAAATGCAAGACTTAAGCCCTCACTTATCCAGAATTAAGGGCAAGCACAAGGGTGATGCAAAAAGACTGCAAGTAGAGACAATGAGGCTTTATAAAGAGCATGGGGTTAATCCGGCAGCTGGATGTTTGCCTGTCTTAATACAGCTTCCAATTATATGGGCACTGTACTCTGTGCTTCAAAAAATTGTAGGATTTAATTCTAAAACTGTAGTTTCGGAGATTGATAAAATAGTTTATTTTGATTTTCTTAAACTTGGCGAGCCTTGGGACCCGTCTTTTTTTGGCTTGCCTCTTGGGCAAAACCCTTCTCAGCTTTTTTCAACCATTGGGCCACTAGTGCTTTTAATACCTTTTGCAACTGGATTTTTTCAATTTATTCAATCAAAAATGATGGTGAGTCCGCCCAAGGCGCCAAAAGATAACTCGGCTTCCGCCAAGTCTTCGAGTCAGACTCCATCTGACTTCGCTTCTGCTTTTCAAACTCAATCGTTGTATATATTTCCAATCATGATTGGGTTTTTCTCCTATACTTTCCCAATAGGACTTTCTCTTTACTGGAATACCTTTACAATTTTTGGTATTATACAACAGTATAGAATCTCGGGTCCTGGAGGGTTAAAAGTTTGGTTAAATAAAATCAATGGATAAGAAAGAAAAAAAAATTATTGACAACACAGTTTCAGAGCTTTTAGGGCTTTTGGAAATTAATGGAACATTCGAACTCGCAGGTAATGAGGAAGGGATAGATATTGTTCTTGATACAAAAGATAGCGGCCTTATAATTGGATATCATGGGGACACTCTTGAATCGTTGCAGCTTATCGTGTCCCTTTGTATTGCCAAAAAACTTGATAAGTTTATACGCGTATCAATAGAAGTTGGAGATTATAAAAAAAGGCGTACAGAGTGGTTAAAAAATCTAGCATTAACAACAAAAGAAAAAGTTATCAGTCAAAATCAGGAGATTGCTCTGCCAGAGCTGAAATCTTGGGAGAGAAGAATTATTCATTTATTATTAAAAAACGATGAAGAGGTTACTTCAGAGTCGCAGGGAGAGGGTCGAGATAGGGTTCTTGTTGTTGGTCAAAAACAATGAGATCGTTTTTGAATTTAACATTTTATCTCCTAATATTATCTCTCCCCACGCAACTTGGTCGCCACTTTTGGCCTGATTTTTCTTTTGTTTCGGGAATAAGAATAGATTATCTAGCGCCCACATTATATTTTACAGATATCATTGTTTTTCTTCTTTTTACTGCATGGATAATTCCATTAATTAAATTTTCAATTTTTAATTTTCTCGCCTCGATTCGGCCAGCCTCGCCGAGTCTAGGCGGGCGAAGCGGGCAATTTTCAATCAAAACTAAATTTAAAAATTTAAATTTTTCAAACATTTCAAATTCATTTCAAATTTCAAATTTCAAATTTCAAATTGGGCTATTGCTTGCAATTATCTTACTCGGAATTATGTTTTCTAAAAGCCCACTTGTAGGCTTATATGGATTTTTAAAACTCTTAGAGTTTGTTTTTTTAGGTTTTTATACGGCTTTCAATATTAAAAAACTAAGACTTAGCACTGTTTTAGCTTTGTTTTCAATTGGCATCATCTTTGAATCGTTTTTGTCGATCCTGCAATATTTTCATCAAGGATCAATCGGTGGAATTTTTTACTTCTTTGGAGAAAGAACCTTTAATGGGCAAACTCCAGGTATAGCAAACGCTTCAGTCAATGGAGAGTTAGTTCTTCGACCATATGGGACATTTCCTCATCCGAATGTTCTGGCTGGGTTTCTCGTCATTGCGATGACCTTAGTAAGTTCAAGGTTCAACCCTTCGACTTCGCCCTGCACCAGACGGTGCGGGGCTTCGCTCAGGGCAAGAGTTCAACCCTTCGACTTCGCCCTGCACCAGACGGTGCGGGGCTTCGCTCAGGGCAAGAGTTCAAAGTTCAGAAAGACAACGGTTGTGGTCTCAATTATTCTTGGTACAGTTGCGCTTTTTTTGACCATGAGTAGAGTAGCAATAATACTGTGGTTGTTAATAGCGGTTTTGTGGTTTGTTAAATTTTTCCAGCGAAGCTGGATCTCGCTTCGCGGGACAATTTTTAATTTTCTCGCCTCGATTCGGCCAGCCTCGCCGAGTCTAGGCGGGCGAAGCGGGCAATTTCCAATCAAAACTAAATTTAAAAATTTAAATTTTTCAAACATTTCAAATTCATTTCAAATTCATTTCAAATTTCAAATTGGGCTATTGGCAGTATTGGTATTTATTGGTAGTATTTTTTTGATCTCGCCTTTGCATTCTAGATTTACCAATATTAGACTTTCCGACGAATCAATAGCCCAACGAAGTGAGTTAGTAAAAAGTTCATTCTCAATGATTAAATCTCATCCTATTTTTGGCGTAGGTCTTAATAATTTTTTGGTGGAGCTGCCCAATGTTTATAAGCAGAGCGGCAATGTTTTTTATCTCCAACCAGTGCACAATATCTACCTTTTAATTTTGAGCCAAACTGGGGTAATAGGACTTGCGTTTTTTATCTGGTTTATGTTTAAGACATTTAAAAATTTAAAAAATGAAAATTCAATGAAAATTAACCCATTCGACAAGCTCAGGGTTAATGCTGAGCGAAGTCGAAGCATTAAAAATTTTAAATTCCAAATTTTAACCATTATCCTTATCCTAGGATTATTTGACCATTATTTTTTAACTCTTCAACAAGGTCAATTACTTTTCTCATTTATCCTTGGTCTTTGTTCGGCAAAAACTCCCAAAGTGTAACGTATAAACATCGCTGAATTAATAGGAAAAATAAGTTACAATAAAATAATGAGGAGGAATGTAGCTTATGGATATCTTGACGAATCTCCTGCTTTAAGCGATAAAGTTCTTTTCTTTTGCGTAGATATTATTTCTACTAGCGATAAAACCAATAAGCGACTTCAAAATATTATCAAAAGAGCAAGAAAAAGAACTGTTAAAAAGAAACTTAGATCTCTTTCCGAAATAAAGTTTCATAATTCTGATGAAAGAACAAGAACGTATGTTTTAAAAGCAATAGCAGAACAAGATGTGAAAGTTATTGCAGTGATCATTCACAAAGACGGGAGAAAAGTTAAAGATACTCCGCTCAATTATGGAATTGCGGTAGGCGCAACGATTGCTGAATTTCTTTCAGTTTATCCAGTCTTAAATTTAACACAGGATAAGAAATTTACCAAAGAAGGGCAGGAGGCAGAATTTCTAAAATATGCTCAAGAAACAGTCGAAAAGCTTGGTCCAAAAAATAAAAGTGTTGTTTTCAATCCGCCTAAGGACAGTAAACAAGACAGTCTTTTGCAATTAGCTGATTTTGTTGTTGGAGCAATACAAGCGAAATATAACAATCAAGAGTTTCACTACGTTGATATAATTAAGGATAAAATAGCTGTGGAAAAAGTGATTAAGTGGACTACGCTTAAAAAAAGAATAGTCAATCCCTGAACTCCGATTCTCACCGCCTCCCCAATGGATATTGGGGTGGGATAGCTAAATTCATAGCTATTTTGCACGGATTAAGACAGTCTTACGGCTATCTAGAGTATTTCAGGACTTACTCGACTATTCTAATAAGAATATTAGCACATTAATAAAGACTTCGCAAGGTAACAGTTCACGGTTCCGACACAATATTCTTCGAGTGAGCGTAGCGAATCGAGAAGTTTTCAATAAAAAGTTCTCGACGGAGTTTACCCTGAGCTTGCTCGCCTCGCTGCACGCCTCGCGGCTCGCCTCGCGGCGAAGCGGGCGACGCGGGCGACGCGGGAGAAGCGGGCCGAAGGGCTCGAACAATAACTTTTATGTTAGAAGTGTGAACTGTTACTTTCGCAAGGATGAAAAAGTTGACTATTGAAATTTTTTTATCCGAATGCATATTACGAAGCAAGTAGAGCGTATATGAAAGTATTTGAAAAAGACGATAAAGAAATCTATCAAGTATATGGACACGACGTTGACGCCTATGCCTATTTTGAAAATAATCTTCGTTTGAAAATACCAGTTTTTCTTTCTAGATCTCCAGATAGTCTAAAAAAGACAGCGGAACAAATTGGAGCTTTTGTAAGCGAGCTAACTCACCAAAACAAATAATTTTCACATTCCCCTGTTTCTAATTTTGTCAAAATCATTTTTCCACCATTACTGTAAAGATAAAATTTTTCCTAAATGGCCCTAATCTACCTTGCTAATATAACCACTGTCTGATAAAATTTTTACAAGCGGTATTTCAAAGGTAAAGCAATAAATGCAAGCAACTAATAATACTCTTATTGTTTTTACAGATGGTGGAGCAAGGGGAAACCCTGGAGAGGGAGCCATAGGAGTTTATATTACAGATGAAAATAAAAATGAACTTGCAGGTTTTGGTAAAAAAATCGGTTTTGCAACAAATAATGTTGCAGAATATAAAGCTGTAATAAATGCGCTTGACTGGATAATAGAAAATAAGAAGAGTTTGTCCAAAGATGCAAAGATTCATTTTTTTCTTGATTCGAAATTGGTTTGTTCGCAGATAATAGGAATCTTTAAGGTTAAAGACGCAAATCTTCGAAATTTACTTTTTGATGTCCGCAACAGAGAGGCGCAAATAAATTTCCCAATATATTACAAACATATTCCGAGAGAGCAAAATAAAAAAGCAGACAAATTTGTTAATTCCGCGCTAGACAACAATAGTTAATTTGACTTAAAATAAGTTAATGACCCATTCGACTTCGCCCTGCACCAGACGGTGCGGAGCTTCGCTCAGGGTCATACTGAGGTAATCGCACATTCGGTTATGCTCAGTGCGATACTGAGTTATATCGAATGTATCGAAGTATGAACCTCTTGCCATTTCTAGTTGTTGATAAGACAGGTATAATAGGAGAAGCACTTTGTCAAAATCTAGTCCTAAGATCATTGGTTGTATGTGTTAGCAAAAAAAAACCAAACACGGATGGATTAGAAAACATAGTTTTTGTGCCACATCTCAGAACCCTTCCCATAATTCCAGACAATACTTATTCGTACATGTTTGTTGTAAGCGATTGTTCCACAACAACAGGGTTTTTATCTTCGTTTATTAAAAAAGCAACAAGAGACAAGTCACAGCTTTTATTTATAGTTAGCTTATTTAATTTCGCCTCTTTCTATAAAAGCTACAAAAAAACAAAAGCCAAGTCTGACTTGGCAAAGGACCAAGGTACTGTAAAAATAGCAATCTTTGGAGATATCTTTGACAAGAACATATATCCTTCATTTATAGATAGCGCAATAAAATTTGGAAGAATTGAGATTGAAGGCGATGGGCTTTCTAAAACTTATCCTGTATCGCTGGAAGATGTTATATCTGGAGTACTTAAGGTGGCCTTTGGGCCAGAAGTCTCATCTTCTATTTTTTATCTTTTTCCAAAATACCCTCCAACGCAGATTTCTTTGGCTCGAATGATTCAAAAAGCAAACCCAACTATTAAGGTAGACTTTGTTAGATCACACAACCGTCATTCTGGGGAGCCTGAGCCTGTCGAAGGCGACTCCAGAATCTCCTTCCTTCAAAGTGACAAAGTAAACGGAAAATATCTACTTTCCGATAACTACTCTTTGGAGAAAAGGATTACTGAGCTTAAAATAGAAAACCTATCTACAGCGAACAACTCGAATCCCAGACCACAAAATAGATCATTTCCTTTTGCATGGCTTCTATTATCCTTGTTTTTTTTGGCTTTCTTACCTCTTGTTAACACTTTAGCCTTTTCCTTTTTGGGTTTTGCCACATTGGGAAACGCAAGAACAGCAATAGAGGATGGCAATTTATCAGATGCTCAAAAATCAAATAACGCCTCAGGGTTGTTTTTCAATTTAGCCCAAAAATCATCAAGGCTACTTTTGACACAAGCAAAACTTATTGGACAAGAAAATAAGCTCGTGCCAATTACAAGAAACCTTAGTTTGGGTCAAGATTTATCCCGGGTTGTTAGATATGGTCTAGATGCATCAAGGATTTTATCACAAGTGTCTATGGATAGAAGTATTAATCCAAAAGAGGATTTTACAAAAGGAACTAGTCTTTTAAAAAACGCAACAGTTCTTCTTAGAAAGAATGAGGCGGAAGAAGGAGTTCCCAAAGATCTTCTCGCAAAGATAAAAAGTATGGATAGCGTTATTAAAATTGTAGAGAATATTATAGATGTTTTGCCAAGTCTTTTTGGATTTGATGGTAAAAAAACTTACTTGGTTCTTTTTCAAAACAACATGGAACTTCGTCCAGGGGGTGGGTTTATTGGTTCATATGGCTTACTCACCATCGGCTCAGGAAGAATAGAAGATTTCTCAATCCATGACATATACGATGCAGACGGACAATTGAAAGAACACGTAAACCCCCCTTTTGCAATAAGAAGACATCTTAGTCTGGCGCATTGGTATTTAAGGGACAGTAATTTTGACGTTGATTTTGGAAGGGGAGCTTCTTCCGCAGCCCTACTTTTGCGTAAAGAATTAGGGAAGAGGGTGGATGGGGTAATTGGAGTAGATGTGTCTTTTGTAAAAAGCATTTTGGAAGCAGTAGGCCCGGTTTATGTAGCGGATTATAAGGAAACAGCTACTTCTTCTAACCTTTTTAAGCTAGTGCAGTCTCATGCAGAAAAAAATTTTTTCCCAGGATCGCGGCAGAAAAAAGACTTTTTAAAATCTCTCTTTAATGCAATGCAATTAAATATTACACTCCGAGAAAACCTTCCGTACTTATCATTGGCAAAAACTATCTCAGAGTCTATCTCTGGAAAGCATCTTTTGTTTGCCTTTAACGATAAACATATTCAAGACGTTTTTACAGTAAATGGATGGTCATCGACTCTCTGGGGGTTACCAGACGGTACTCCCCTTTGGGACGCACCGTCTGGTGCATCCTCTACCTCCATCAACGATTTCTTGGGGATAAACGAGGCAAATCTGGGGGTAAATAAAGCTAATTATTTTGTTAAACGAAACGTTATTCATAAAATTAAAATTAATGAGGATGGAAATATAATAGGGGAACTTACTATTGATTACAAAAATACAAGCAACGAGTGGCCAGGAGGAGATTATGTAAACTATTTAAGGACAATTCTACCTTTTAGAGCATCAATTTCATCGGTGTCTTTTGATGGCGTGTCTCAGACTCTAGTCCCTGCAGTTACAGACCCTTTAATTTATGAGGCAAAAAATTTTGTAAAGCCTTTAGGACTTGAGGTAGAGAGGTATAATCAGAGCGGAAAAACAATATATGGATTTCTTGTAAGTGTTGAAGCAGGAAAGGAAAAGTCAATAGAGATTAAATATAGCCTCTCTCAAAAAATCCCTTCAGATCTGACTGCTTTTTCCTATAATCTTGCCGTGTTTAAGCAGCCAGGGACAGACAATTATCCTTATTCATTTTCAATATCCTACCCAAAACGCTTAAGAGTTATTGATGGATCGGATTATTTTTCAGGACAACTTGAAGGGGACACGGATATTAGCGCAAGGTTTGCGCAAAATTAAAAATTTAAGATACGAGTTTTGCGGCACCAAGAATGCCGCTATCTTTTATTTCAACAAAGCGAACATTGTATTTTGGGACCAATTGTTTTAGAGTTTCCTGCACAATTGTTTTATAGTTGTTTCCTTTCCAAAACAAACTTCCTTCCATATTAAAAACCATACCTACCTCCTCATCCCTTCCCTCTCCCTCAAGGGGAGAGGGTGAGGGTGAGGGGTTTTTGAACTCAACTACACCTGCTATTTGACACGCAACTAGCTGAGCTGATCTTTTAAGAAGTGCTCGTGCAATTTGAGATGCTTCAGGATTTGTTATTGTTCGAGCGAACGAAGTGAGTCGAGAACTATCGTCTATCAAACTTCTCGACTCGTCCGCCTTTGGCGAGACTTCACTCGAAGAATAGCCTTGGCCTAGACTTATTCTGTTTAATTCTTCTGTAGAGCTAATCGCTGGATAATCAATTTTTCTATCCTTAATAAGAATATTAAAATGTTTATAAAGATATGCTCCAGCGGTTTCTTTTTCAAAAACCCAACCGTGAGGATTATTTGATTCTTTGTCGATTATTTGTCCTTCCGCAGTTTTTGGAAATTTGTCAAAATTCGCTGATTCCAAATTTACCAACCTATTTTTGTTTAGAAAAAAAGCAAAGTTTAATCCTGTCCCAACGATTCCAGCAGCTAAACTATCAAAACTGTATTTTATTAATCCAGAAAGCAGAAGGCAAATAGTATCATTTGCTAGAGAAACTATTATTTTTCTTGCGAAGCGAGATCCCGCTTCGCGGGACTTTTTTCGCTTCTCCAAGATATACTTCTCAATTTCAAACCCTATTTTTTTACCAATAAGCCCGTGGAACGAGCGTTCTTTTGATACTGCAAGAAGTTTTCCATCCAGTCTTCCGTTTTTAAATATGGGCTTAAGAGGATATGCAAAATTTAGCGCCAATACCTGTATATTATCTTTAGCCTCGTTATCAATAAACTCCAAAAAATCTTTTTCATTTTTGAAATCCACTGATCGTTCGGTCTCCTTCTTTATGATCCCAATTCCAGTTTTTGTTTTTTGTAAAATAGCTTTTTTCCAAATACTTCCTCCAATAACCAAGACCTCAAACAGTTCACCTTCTTTTACCAAAGATGAAGAAGGAATTTCGTGGACAATAAACGGAAGGCTGGTTTTTTTGCCATCCTGAGCATCCTGAAGTTCGTGGAGGAAGTTTGATTGAATGATTCTAAGTTGTTTAATATTCATTAATGTCAATTATAGACACCTTGCCTATGTTTAATCTTGTGAATCTCTACTCTTTTTTCTTGTTCGTTGATCTCATATAGAATACGATATGGCCATGCTCGGAGTGCATAAATCCCAGCGAGTTCTCCACTAAGTTTTTTACCTGCATAGGGACTCTTTGTTAAGAGAAGAAGTTTCTTTTTAACTTTTGTTTGTGCGACTTTCGGAAGACGCTTATACTGTTTTGTAGCATCGTTGGATAAAATAACCTGCATAGAAGTTATGGTAAATCTTCAAGTAGAGTGTACTCTCCTTTTTTAATTTGCTCTTTGCTTTTTTTAACGTCCTCTTTAATATTAGGAATTGCAAGTACCTCAGCTGTTTCTTCTAATGACTCTAGTTCCTCTTGGCTTACTAAAGTAGCTTTGGGTTGTCCCTTTACAGTAATAACAACCCTATCCATATACTTATTTACTCTTGAAACAAGGCTTGGAAGTTTTGCTCGAGCAGATGATATACAAACTATGTTAGTCATATATAAATAATGTACAGCACTACGTACAACATGTCAAGGGCTATTTTTGTAACCTGCTCACTGGACATCCAAAAATTGTCATTGCGAGGAGCGCCACGATAGTGGGCGACGAAGCAATCTCTATCAACCGGCATCTTGGAGTTCGTAGAGAAAATTTTGTTGAATAGTCTTTAGCTTTAAAATCACAATATATTGTGTATTTCTACAAATCGTTGCTTATCATCGAAACAAATCCTAAAATGTTCAAAAAAACTTTTTCTTCCTAAAAGATTGAATCCCACTCCTAGTTGTTCAGAAAAACCTATACTAGCTGTAAATTTCTCGTTTGCCAGCTCAACCTTTAATTTATGAAGATATACTTTTAGAAGCCCGCCATCACCCACTGTTACAAAGAGTTCCTGGCCTGTTTCATAATTGATACCTAAGATTTCCGCTCTATCTTTATGGAAAATGCTAAAACTTGCACCAGAATCAATATATGCCTCTAGCTCGACCCATCCTTCTTTTCCTAACACTTTAAGGGTAACAATGGGTTCAAATTCATCTGCGCTTACTTGATAGTATGGAAAACGCATAAAGCGATAAAAAAGTCTTTTTTCTGAGGAACATAGTACACGCCCTCAACTTTCTTGTTGCCTAAAACTTTATTTGCTAGATCGAACGCTTCTTTTGCATCTTTTCCAGAGGCTATAACCTTATCTTTAACAACTGCAATGTATTTTCCTTGATATTTTTTTACTTTTTGAGTAAAAAGAATGTTTTTCATATGTTTGTATTGTAGGCGGCATGTTGCATAAAGTCAATGGTTTCGACAAAAATTATTGGCAATTTCTAGCGGTTTCAGGTGGCGGGTGTGTCGTATTAAAACCTAAGTTAAGGCAGCAATGGCAGCGCCGTCAAGACAAGCATTAGCGCTAAAGTCCTATTTTTATTTAAGCTTATCAAATTGAGCTCGCGAGATATTTACATCTCGTAAAATCTTTCTTAGCAAACCAACTCCTACTTTTTCACCAGAGTGAACGGGAACTGACGTTCTTCTGCCATCCGAATGCTTCATTCTTACATGGCTTCCTTTTTGATGGACTTTCTCAAAATCTAATTTTTCTAGAATCACAATAAGTTCTCTTGCTCTAATTGGGGATAGTTTAGGCATAATTTCGTATAGTCACTTCCTCAATGCCGAAAAAGTGAGATAGAGATTTAGGAGATTCCAATTTCTCTTCTTTTAAATCCTTATCTGACTCCAGAACTAATTGAATTACTTCTTTAATTCTTTTCCTTACTTCCTCCAGTGTTTTTCCTTGAGTATAGCAGCCAGGAAGTTCTGGAACTGAAGCAACATAGATTCCATCTTCGTCTTGTTCTATTAAAACTTTAAATTGTAGTTCTTTATATGTTTTTGCCATACTTGAAGAATTATATCATACTTCTTTGGAACCAGTTTGGGAAAGCATACGAACAATAAATGACAAACGCGTCTTTTTGCCACTTCGCGCATCTTGAAGCTCTTGCACAAAGTTTTCTTGAATAGTTTTTAGTTTTATCATATATTAGTCTCTTTTCCAATAAGCTTATAAAACGGAAGGAAATGTATTGTTGTTTTGTCAATCTTAATTTGACTTTCCGTCCCAAGATGAATTATATATGCCTTTTCAGGCTTGTATTTTAGTAAAAAGCTTCTAAAAGACCTTGGGATTTCTGGTTTTTCTATATTTTTATATTTGACCTCAATAGGTATAGGCATTAGACCCTTTTCTGCTACCAGATCAACTTCTGCTTTATCTTTTGTTCTCCAGAAATGCAGTTTGGTTGGTGCTTCAATTTCTTCATTGATTAGATTATGTACAAAGTTTTCAAATAAGAAACCAACCTCAGGTGAGTCTGGCTGGTCTTGACCAAATGTGCCACGAGCAAAGTTTCTAAAGCCCAAGTCATAAAAATAGAAGATGGGGCTTTTTGTAATTTCCTTCCTCACGTTTCTAAAAAACGGAGTGACTCTTTGCAGAATATATGTATTTTCTAGATACCAGAGATACTTATTGATTGTTGGAAGAGAAGCCTTAAGAGTTGAAGATAACTCGGTAATATTAACTAGACTTCCAATCTGAGAAGCCGTAATTTTTACTAAGTTTGAGAAAGTAGTAATATTGTCTACTCTCAATAGGTATCCAATGTCTTTTTCAATATATCCTTCAAAAATTTCTTCCATGACTTTTATTTTTTCATCAATTGTGTCAAGTAAGACTACCTTGGGGTAACCACCAAAATTAAGATACTCTTCTAGCAGTTTTTGTATTTGTGTAGGTTCAACAGAAAAGAATTGCTGCAGTCGGTCTTCATATCTGTACGATGTTTTAAAGTTAATAAACTCTTCAAGGGTTAATGTTGATAGATCAAACATTCTTTTCCTGCCGACCATAGACTCTACAATCTTTGCTTTTAACTCCATACTACCAGAACCAGAAACTATAAATTTATATGGCAGATTTAAATCGTACAATCCTTTTAAGAAAAGTCCTACATTTTCTTTGCGCTGTACCTCATCTAGAAAAACAAAGCCTTTATTTGTACCCATCTCTGTTTTTATTTTTGTAATAAGAGCATCCTGAGATGCGAAATGCTTTCTATCTCTTTCGACGTCCATGTTAAGATACAAAGTTTTTTCTCCGTTCCTATCTAGATTTTGTTTTAGGGTATTCATAAGTGTAGTTTTTCCAGCTTGCCTAGGGCCTACAATAAATGAGATTTCTTTTGCTGATAAATGTTTTTCTAACTGGTTATAAATCTGTCTTTTAATCATATACTTCTATTTTAGTACGAGAATTTTTAAAGTCAAGTACCAAAATAGTGGGATAAAGGGGGATTTTATGTCATAAATGTCAATCTCGCGTTTTTTGCCCGCTCGAGCATCTTGGAGTTCGTGGAGGAAGTTTGATTTTATAGTTTTTAGAACTTGTTTTTTCATCTTACACTTTTTACCACTTTAGCTTTAAAAACTTTAGCGAAGTCGTTATCAAAAGTAGCAATATATTGTATTTTATTTTCTGCTGCAATAAGAAGATGGTAGGCATCGCGAGGACCAAGAGAAAAGTCAGCAATTAGATCAACAACCTTTAATTGTTTATTTTTGTCTATTGGAGGATTAACGATTTCTAAATTTGGAAGTTTTAAGATTGACGAAAGAAGATCTTTTAACTCGCTTCTTACATCTTTTGTTCTTTTCTTTCTTAAATAATGTAGCGCTGTGTACAGGAATTCATCTAAAGCAAGGGGTGAAACAAATAGTGTAAAATTATCAGCAACAAGTTTTTCAATAATAGCAACAACTTGATCGTGTTGATCAGATGATGATTCTTTAAAAAAAACAAGAATATTAGCGTCTAGGTAACACGTTCTTGTATTGTTCATCAAAAAGCTTATTAAGTTCCTCTGGCGTTAAGCTTTTGCCAAAGACTTTTTTGAAATTCATTCCTCCAGCAAGTTTTCTAACTTTAGCAAGATTATTTTCTTTTACTTTTGTTGGTTTAAGTATTATGCTATCTTTTAATTTCTGAACTTGCAATTTAGTGCCGGGTTTTATACCAAGAAATTTTGGCATAGTTGCAACTACGCTCCTTCCAAGCGTAAACGTTTGTATTATTTGTTTCATGTGGTATATATCCTAGCAAGACTTGATATATATTGTCAATGCGTCAAAGAGATGTTAAACTAACAATTAGTAACTCACTTTACGTTCTGTCATTCCCGCGAAAGCGGGAATCCAGCAATCAACGAGATTCCGAAACCCGCTTCGCCCAGCCTCGCCGAGTCTAGGCGGGCGCGAGGCGTGCAAGTTCAGAATGACAAAAATGCGTAACATGAGTTAATAAATATGAAAATACTAGTTACTGGAGGAGCAGGATACATTGGAAGCTTTATGGTTAAACGACTTTTAGGACATGAAGACGAGGTAGTTATTGTTGGGGTGAACTTTTCGGTAAAAGTTAAAAAGAGAAGGCCAGGAGATGCAGATATTTTGGTAGCAGATGTTAGCAAAATAAAAAAAGAGCTGGGATTTATCCCAAAATGTTCAGATTTAGAAACGATTGTTAAATCCGCGTGGGAGTGGCACAAAAAACATAATGGACAATAATTCAGTAAAACAGCTAATGTCCTACGATAAAAATATACTGAAAAGAATTAAAAATCTTCAACAAGTATGCCAAGATGTTTTCGGAAAGGATAAAAATTCAGACAAACAAAATTTAACAGCTACATATGCTCCTGGACGCGCCGAAATAATTGGCAATCATACAGATTATAACGAGGGGTATACTATTTCTACAAACATTTCCCAAAATCTTCTTATGATCGGTAAACCAAATGATTCTAATAAAGTAGAAGTGCTGTCTCTAAATGAAGATCGTAAGGTTTACAGTTTTTTTGTTTCTTCACCAGATGCTATGGTTAAACAAAGATCTAAGTCTCAAGCAAGCCACTCGTGGACAAACTATATAAAAGGCGTCCTGTGGGCCTTTGCAAAACGTAAGATTCCATTAAAGGGTTTCAGGGCTGTTATTCAAAGCACCATTCCTTTAGGAGGTGGCGTTAGTTCATCTGCAGCCTTAGAATTGGCCACTGCTCATTTTCTTTGCGCCTTAGGCAATCAAGACATTAGAAAAGAGACGCTTATATCTATGTGTAAGTATGCAGAAAATAAGTACGTTGGAGCTCCCTGCGGTTATCTAGACCAAGCAACTGTTGAGCTAGCCGACAGCTCAATGCTTTTTATAAGTTATAGACAAGTGGGGAATAGCCCGTTTAGTTGGGATACTATCGACATCAATTTACAAGATCATGGGCTAACTTTTATTATTGGTTATGATCTTTCTAGCAAGCATAGTATAGTAGAAGGAAAATACAAAGTCAGGCAAAAAGCTTGCAAGCAAAGTATTCCAATTCTGGAAAAAGTACTTGTAAGAAAGCTACAGGCCTTAAGAGATGTCTCTCTAGGAGAATTTAAAAAACTTGACACAAATATATTTGCTAATACCCCCATTCCTTATAAATGGATATTACATGTCATTTCGGAAAATCAGCGAGTCCTAGAAGCTAAAGATAAGATAAAGCAGGCTGATATGCAAGGATTTGGAGATCTTTTAACAGCATCTGGTAAAAGCGCAATATACGATTATCAGCTTGCAGAGGATACTCCAGAGTTGATCTGGTTGTATGAAACTATATTGAAAAACAAAAAGGCTTGGGGTGTCATAGGAACGCGAAATATGGGAGGTGGATTTAACGCGACGACGCTTTCTTTAGTTAAATCAGACAACGCTAGGGTTTTTAAAACATCTCTACAAGAGTTTTATAGCAAAAAGTTTAATTCTCATTATCATTTCTTGGAGTTTAGTCCCGCTCCTTCAGCAGGGCAACTTTTTGTCTAGGAGATTGAAATTGAGCCTGCTGCCTTTCTCAATGTCTGCGCAGCTTGTTCTGGTGTTATGTCTCTTTGTTGCTCTCCAAAGCGTTCGTAACCTACCATAAATTTTAATCTTGAGGGAGTAAGCCATGGGGGTTCAAAATGAATGTGCATTTGTAGGTGAGGGTGTTTTTTGCCGTCTGTAGGTTTTTGATGGATTCCCATTGTATAGGAAGTACCATATTTTGGTCGATTAAACATATTAGCATATGTTTTTGTGACCAAAGCTAAGCTTTTAGCTAGGTTTGTAGCTTGTTGCTTATTTAATTCGTCTATACCGCTAATATGAGGTTTTGGCAAAATCATAGTTTCATACGGCCATTCTGCCCAAAAGGGAACAACTACAACAAAATCAGGATTTTTATAGACTAGCCTATCTCCTCTTTTGATTTCTTCTTTGAGATAGTCTAAAAGCATATTTTTTCCGTTTATGTGAAGGTATTTTTTTTGTTGCTCAATTTCTACAGCAACTAAATGCGGAATGTGTTTCTGAGCCCAAATTTGTCCATGGGGGTGAGGATTGCTCGCTCCCATTTCTTTTCCTCTATTTTCGAATATTAAAACATGGTTAATATCCCTCCTTGAGCCAATCGTTATAAAACGTTCTTTCCATACATCTATTACTTTTTCTAGCTCTTGATTTGACATGTTCATCATTGTTTTGTCGTGACTTGGGGAGTAACAGACTACCTCGCATATGCCGGTTTCCTTTTCTGTTTTAAATAGCTCATTATTTTCTGATAATACTAAAGGACTTTCAGCGACATCTGGAAGCAGTGCTGAGTGATCATTTACAAAAACAAAGGTGCTTGTATATTTTGGGTTAATATTGTCGCCTACTCGTTTATTACATGGGCAGAGATAACAGTTAGGATCATAGTCTGGAATTTCCTCTTCCTCAATTTTTTCTATTTGCCCAGACCATGGACGGAAAGCTCTATGGGGCGAGATTAGACTCCACTTATCTTTTAGAGCGTTGTATACCCGATAGGGCTGAGGCGCTTCCCCGTTATTTTTAATGCTTTTCATGTAGTAATTTTATACCGAAAGAATGAGTAACGCTAGTTAATGGCACTAATGAAATCATCCCCATTTTATTATTAAAAGCATCGGGAGCGCAACTCATTGGCTCAATTGCAATTGATTGTCTATTTTCTGGTGTATAAACTTGCAAAAAATTCATTGTAGAATCTTGAAAAAGAATTATATTCTCAAACTGAGTTTTGTGGGAAAAAAGATTGGTAAAGCAAGTATCAAATCTCTGTTTACCCATAAGGCCGTTGTTAAACGCGTTAGCTCTTTTTATCTTTCCTGTTGGAATCATTTTTTTTGTTTGGCCAATTTCAAGCATATGTCTGCTTGATATTGATAGTTTGCACCTATCTATTTTTTTGTTTGTCTTAAGATAAGGATGCCATCCAACGCCATATGGAAGAACAGATTTACCGTTGTTTGTACCTGAAACAGAAATAGTAAATTGATTACTTTCGAGAGCACAGGTTACTAGAAACAACAAATTAAATGGATAACCCTCATGTTGCGTATTAGAAATTCCATAAAAGAAACTAGCAGAAACTGAAGTTTTTGTAGTCTTGGTGTTTACTAATTTAAAGGGTTTGTCATAAACAAGTCCATGAATCGCATGTCCTTCAGCTTTTTTGTTAATAGGCAAACGGTAGGTTTTCCCCCCAAAATTATACTTTCCCTTGTCAATACGATTTGGGAAAGGCATAAGAAGGGCACTTTTTGCAAGATAATTTGATGAAAGCATCTCTTCATCCGTGTTGCCATCGATAATATCCTGGCCATTGAGCATTAGAGAGTTTAAATTACAACCTAAGTCTGAGATTATCTGTGCACTTGAAGATTTAAAATACATTCGATAGCCATTCAATTTACCAAATGATATTTTTTCTATATTAGCAGGTGTATTAGTTTTCATTCCAAAGCGTGCGTTTGAAGAAGTTTTTTATACCAATAGAAACTATCTTTAGGTGTTCTCTTAAGATTGTTATCTCTGTCAATATGTACTAACCCAAAACTGGAATCAGGATTATATGCTAGCTCCCATTCAAAGTTATCCATAAGTGTCCAAACAAAGTATCCTTTTATAGGTACGCCTGCTAAAATCGCTTTTGCTACTTGTTTTAAGTGTTCTCTAATGTAATAAATTCTAAATTCATCATGAAATTTTCCTGATTCATCTTTTTTATCTGGCCAACAGGTTCCGTTTTCGCTAATCACGACCTCTTTCATTCCGTAACTTCTATACATAGCATAAAGTTTTGTTAATAAATCATAAAATGCCTCTGGGTAAATTGGGGGTACAAAGACCGGCCAACCTAAACCATTTGTAATTCCCTGGGGATATTGAACTTGGGCAAATTTCACTTCTGATCTGGGATCATATCGCATAATTTTCCCCCTATAGAAATTAATACCAAATGTTTTAAGCCTATCTCCTATTTTAATTATTTCCATATCTCCATCTCGGATTTCTGGAATTTTATCTTTAGAAATCTCCATCATGTATTCAGGATATCGCCCCATATACAAAGGATCCATAAACATGGTAGTTTGGTACGAGAATCCGTATTGAGCTGCCTTTATGTCTTTTTCATCGCTGCTTGCCGCATACGTTATTGTGGGATTATAAACAGTACTTAACGTAACATGCTTGTCCATTTCTTTTAGCGTACGGTAAATCATGCCCTGAGCAAGCAGCATGTGGTGAACTGCAGCTAAGGCTCCTTTAAGATTTTTTTCTCCAGGAGCTTGAAATCCGTTGTGATAACTTTCAAACGTAGCTTGCCACGGTTCATTTAATATATAATATTCATGTATATATTCTCCAAGGTTTTCCTGAACAATCTTAGCATGTTCTACTAGGTAGTTTATCGTCTCTCGATTTTTCCATCCGCCTTTTTCGGAAAGATATTGCGGAAGCTCCCAATGGTAAATGGTAGCATAGATTTTTATATTGTTTTTCATTAACGTCTTAAAGTAGTTTCTATACCATTCAATGGCTTTTTTATTTAGTTTTCTTTCTCTTGTCATTACGCGCGACATTGAAACTGACGTTCTGTAATGTTTTATAGCCAATTCTTTCATGAATTCAATATCTTCTTTCCATCTATGATATCTATCAATTCCATCCATGGGAGCTTGATTATTAAATACTTTCCCTGGAATTTTAGAAAATTGTCCCCACATAGTTAGTTCTGAGTTTTCATTTTTGAGCGTATGTTTCTCGCCAATAACTTGAATATCTGCATCTGCTACACCGAATTTAAAATCTGAAGGGAAACGAAAATACTGTAGTTGATACATAAAATTTCTTAACCTAAATAAGCTAATATTGCATTTTACAAGCCATTTTTTTAACCAGTAAATGAATGGTTTTTTATTACTTCTTTATACCAAAAATAACTTTTTTTAGGAGTCCTTTTTAATGTTTTCCTATCTACATAAACTATACCAAACGCAGATTCGGGTCTGTATCCTTCTGCCCATTCGTAGTTATCCATAAGTGTCCAAACAAAATAACCCTCAACTGGAATTCCACGCGTTATTGCTTTATGCACCTGCTTAATATGTTCACGAAGATAATGAATCCTGCGGTCGTCATTAATTATTTTGCTTCTTCTGTCCCACGGTGTCTTTTGCGCCATGCCATTCTCTGTCACATATATACGCTTTAAGCCATAATCTCTGTACGAATAGTATATTTGTCCTAACATGTCGTACAAACCTTCTTGATATAAAGGAGGAAGAAAAATTGGCCATCCTAGATCATTGGTTAAACCACCTTTTTTAATAACAGGGTCAAATCTAAAGGCAGATTTATCATTATATTTGGCAATTTGTCCACGATAATATTGTAATCCAAAGGCATGAAGCTTATCTCCTACCTTTATTAATCTCATATCTTCTTTATTAATCCTTGGCATATTATTTCCATATAGTTCAACCATATCATCAGGGTACTTACCAAGAAATATAGGATCCATGAACCATCTATTAAAATAACCATCAGCATATTTTGCCGCCAATATGTCTTTTGGAGCAACGGAGGCTGCATAAGCAGGCTCTGTATTAAAAGTGCTGCTAATTTTCATATTTTTATCTATCGAAGATAGGACTCTATATACCATTCCTAAAGACAACAAAAGATTGTGAGCTGCTAAAAGTGCATTTTTTAAACTTTTCTCTCCTGGTGCATGTATCCCAAAATAGTAGCTAAGTATAGAGCTACACCATGGCTCATTCAAAATAAAATATTCTTCTATATATTCTCCAAGATTTTGAGCCACAGCGTCAGCATGTTTTATTAAATATTCTATGGTTTTGGGATTTTTCCACCCACCTTGTTCATTTAAATACTGTGACAACTCCCAATGATAAAGTGTTACATATATATTAATTCCCGTTTTCTTTAGTGCTCTAAAATATTGTGTATACCAATCAATGGCTTTAGGATTAACATCACCATTTTTCTTAAGAATTCTATTAATTGCAACTGAAGTCCGATAGTGCTTTATCCCGATTTTTTGCATAATTTCTATATCGTCTTTCCATCGGTGATAACGATCAATTCCTAATTCTGGAGTGCCATTGTTCGATTTTTTTGCAAAAGCGGCCCACATCGTGGTTTCTGCCCCCTCTAGTTCTGTGGTAAACTTTTCACCAATAACCTGAAGATCTGCATCGCAGATGCCAAACCTGAAAGAAGAGGGAAGATCGATAGGCATAGAAATTATTATAACATACTTACGCTGTAGTTAGGGTTGTGTGTGTGACATGCTTGGCACGTCTTTAAGAGATTGAAACCATGCGAGTACTTGCGGCACTGTTTCTTCTATACCATAACCGTAAGGCTTTGTTGCTTTTATTACCGATGATGGAATATCGGATTCATTCACAAAATATCCTCCGTTTGGGTGAGGAACAATAACACCTTTCCCTCCCAACTTCTCTATTGCATTAAATATTTTTAGGTCATTTACATTATTTCCAAAGCCTATAGGTAAAATGCCTTGAACAGGTTTTTCTGTAATGCCACCAAATATCATATTGGCATGTTCATCTAGAAAATGCAAAGCCCGTCCTTTATCAGCATCTTCTCCTATAAGATGAAGTGGTCTTGCAAATGTGCGAATATTATATTTTGGCGCTAACTGTCCAATAATTTCAAGTTGCTCTGAGTTTGGATCAATGACTAATGCAGACGCAAGGCGGTCCGTGCTGTCAGATGCTGCTTCCCTAGTGGGGAAACGTATATGTCTCATAACTTCCTCAGGCGACGCATTTATGCTTGTTATAAGATTAGTGCTATTTTTGGGATTTACCATATCTAATTTGCTTTGCACTTCTTCTAAGAAAGCTTGTATTTTCTCCTTGTTTAATTGACTTAATACTACACATAGTCTTCCACGATGGCCAACTACCCGCCAATCTTTTGGGAGCAAATCTTGTCTCGTTTGTGCTGGAAGCACAACAACTGCTCCATCTTCACAAATGTCAACTCCCGATATTTCCAACCCTTTATGTATTGTGAGAGCTTCGCCGGCTGCTCTTCCAGTAATTCCCCCGACTAAAATTCCATTATGTTCAAGCTTTTGTAATGCTACTCTTGCAGGTTCAATTGTTGTTATTCTTTGATTTTCCGGAAGGGTCTCATCTATTGCTGTTCCATCGATATCGGTAAAGCAGATTGGAATTAACGTTCCTCGAGGTGTTTCTACAGTTGGTATACGCTCGGATTGTCTTACAAATTCACGGCTCATTAATTTTATTATCTTACGTTTTGGTCATTAACAAAAATTGTGCCTTTTACTATTCCTGTCGAAGGATGTTCGTCATTGGCAACTCTATTTTCACTTCTTAACGCACCTTTTACTCTGGTAGTCATAACGCCTACTCTGGGTCTATCGTCGCTTGCGAGTATTTGCATTCCTGCTATAACACCAGATATCCTTCCTAGTTTTCCTGGACTACTATACCTAGAGCTTTCTTGTGGATTGCCACGTAGTGGGATTGGCATATCTTCAAGCACCCTTCGTTGTGCGCTATCGCTATACTTAGAGTATAACCCGAGTACTTCTTCTGTTTTTGGAAGTCCAAGGCGTACAAAATCATCATAACCGCGCATCATATCCAAAACTTCATCCTTAGACTGATTAACGTCTCCCTTTAGAGTCCTTATTAATTCTAAAATTTCATCAGGGTCTACAATTGCAATAGACATATCTTGTGTTTCCGCATTCACTATTCTTCTTTCTTCCCAATGGCTGCCAAAGTGAGGGACATAAACTGTTAAGCCAGGAGGTAAAAGCTCACGACTAGCAAGAGCCGATGCTAAAGCTTGATGGTCAAGCGCCCAGCTCATGTTTTGCCAAAACGTTGCCTTAGGGTTTTGTCTTTCTTGATCAAGAACAGCTGTACCAGTATGTCGTCCCCTTTTTCCAAGTTTTGCAATTGCCATAAAAGAGGCAAGTATTACATCTTCACTAGTTCCCCACGGAGGAACAATATAATATCCATCATGAGAGGGCATGCTTACTAACTGCTCAGCTAGCTTAATAGGTACCATAGAACCATGTTCTTTTCCAATACCATCGCTTGAATGGGCAAGTAGTAGACCTAGGTTAAGTTCTTTTTTCTCATCGTCCCAATAATTTGGAAAAACGTCAATGGTGCCTGTTTCGCTAGGTGTAGCAAGCCATTTTCTTGCAACATCATTTGTTATTCTCTCTGTTGCCTGTGTTTTTCCTGAGACATGAGACAGGCTACCTTTCCGTATAGCCTCAGTAAGCTTTTCTAAAGCAGTGGTGTTAGCCATAGCGTCATCATCAAGAATGTAAACATAACTTGGTCGTTCACCATTACCGCTATAGGAATCGCGTACAACTTCCTTCATTGCGCCATTTCTTCCTATAGGGCATCCAGGGCGTTCGTTAGCAGGAACTATTTTAAGAGGTAGGCCAAAATCAGATGCTGTATTTCTTATAGTAATTTTATCTTGCTCGTCAAGACCATTGTCTCCTACATATACAGCTAGGTTTCTATGAGTTTGGGCAGCGATGGATTTAAGAGTATAAGGTATGGTAGCAATACGTCCCTCCTTGCTTTTGGGAGTATACGATGCCACTACGACGGCAACTTTTTCTTCTTGAGGACTAGAAGAACCTATTTCAATATAGGTAGATGGAGGCTTATGTCCATTCTTCCTACTGTCTAAAGCTCCGTGGAGCTCATAGGCAAATAGTGGTTGTAGTTTAGTAAGATTATCTTTTGAAACGGGGGGAGGAATCTTCTCGCGAGCAGGTACGTTTTTCTGTGATACGGCAGAGATACTTTCTACCATTGAACTCCATACCCCGAAATCGCCTCACCATGAGTTAAATTAGTAAGTATTTCAGGCTTAGTCATAATCTCCGTATTCTATAATAGGTACTGAAATTCTGCTTGACTTTTTTCCTGACGCCAACCTGACAAGGGTTTGGAGGTCTTGACGATGGATATTCTTGACGTTCTCGGACTTGAATTCTTGACTATTTGATTTCTTGATCGATCGATTCGAGACTTCAAGTTATCAAGATATCAAGCTCAAGGACATCAAGGATATCTAGCTTCAAAAATTCTAGTCTCCCCCAACCTGACAAAAGAAGGCTTAAGTTGAGATGCGCATACTTTTCAGATTTGAAGGATTTTTAAGAAGTCACTGGGTGAAACTATCTTTAAGTTCCCAATTTTTGGATTACTGTTCAAGTCCAACAAATCTCTATCGCCCGTTACTAAATAATCTGCTTCCCCTCCAAGGGCACAGGCAAGCAATTTATTGTCTTTGGCATCTCTAGAAGAAATGGGAAGACTTTGTTCGGATAAGGGTATTATTCTATCTGCGCCCATCTTTAGGCTCTCTGAAAGACCATGAATTCTTTCTGGAAATAATCTATATTTATTTCTTAATCCTTCTCTTTTAGCAACATCTTGGAGTTCTTCAAGAATTTGGTCAGAGGTCACTAAAAAAAATAAGCCTTCTTTCCACGCTTTAATTACTTGATTTGGTTTACCTGTAGAAGCAATTGTAGAGCTAATTAGGATGTTAGTGTCTATTACTACTTTGGGCTTGCCTCCCCTTTTCTTTATCATAGTTCTCTTGGCGGACTTGTTCAACAGCCTCGGTTATATCTTCTAACACCTCATCCGGGTCAACGCCTTTATTATCTTGCTGTATTTCTTCTACTGTTTCAAAGAATCGATCCTTTGCCGCTTTTTTATAACTCTCAAAATCTTTTGGACTGATCACAACAGCAAACGGGCGGCCTTTTTTCTCAACAATTACAGACTCCTTACCGTAATAAACCAACCCTAAAAGGTCTGTAAAGTTATCTCTTGCTTGTTTTGCTGTCATTCTTCTTGTTAACATATATCCCCTTCTAGCTAAAAAGTATAGCACAATAATCCATAGTGTCAATAGTTGCATAATGTAAATTATGTAAATATATTTAACGACGATAGAGTCATTTCGCTTGACTTTTTTCCTGACAATAACCTGACAAGTGTTTACACATTTTCCATTTATCATTTGCCATTTTCCAATTATTGTTTTATTTTCAATTTAAAAATTTCCAAATGGAATATGAATGGAAAGTGGAAAACGGCAGATGGCAAATTATTTACCAATTCCTCTATTTTTCTCAGAAGTGAGGATTGAGGCTGTAAAGATGCGAATAAACTCTCTTGCCTCATTTATCAACGGTACTGTTTCTTCTCTAATCTTGACGTCTTCCCTATTTGAACTCTCTATCAAAAGTAACCAGTGTATAGACTCTTTGCTTTCTTTTCTGCAAATCTTTAATCTATGGGAAAAATCCTTACGGCTACTTGCTTCAATTGCTTCAATGTAGTTTGCTCCGGGAGAAGCAGAAGATCGAATAAGTTGCCCACCATACTCAAGGTTGTATATAGTCTTAGGAAGTTTGTATACAAGTTTTTGACACCTTTGTGCAAATAACAGGAGTCTTTCGTACAGAATTTCAGAAGTCATTTGCGGCATATAAATAAATTTACCAAATTACCTAATGGAAAATCAATGGCAGATGGAAATTGGCCCGCTTCGCAGCGAGGCGAGAAAATGGAAAATACCAAAGACATCCAGCTTCAAAAATTCTAATCTCCTCCAACCTGACAAGAGGAACGCTAATTGCTTCATTGCTCAATTGTTACATTGTTAGAAACGAGGCTATTTTAAGAGCCGATGAGTTTAAATTTGAATTGTTCCTGAAGGTTTTTAAAAGTTGCGTCAAAAGATAACAGATGGTTTATTTTCTCTTTTTTCATAACCGCCAAGATGCTGGCATCTACATAGCTAAAATTTTTGTCTTTGATAGATTTAAAGATTAACCAAATATTTTCTTCTAGATTTTTATCGACCCAGTAGATGCGATAGTATTTTTCGTTGTACATATCTTCTTTAAAAGTAAGAACGTGATTCTTGGAAACTCTTTGAGAAAGAACTGTATAGGATTCAAGAAGAATAAAGTTTGATATCACTATGTGAAATTCCCCTAATGAGGAGGAAGACTTTTTTGCTTTTTCATGAAGTGAGTCTGACTTATTGTAGAAAGCACAAAGGTAATTCGTATCAACAAATAAAGGTCGCTTCATGTACGATAAACGAGTTCATCAATTCGTTGAGAAAGATCTCTCGGTCCATTCACTCCTAGTTTCTCTCCTAACTCTGCTAAATGCATGAGCGCCTCGGCGGCGTTCATTTGTTTTTTCCTTGCCCTTTTTTTCTTTATATTTTTTTCCACTTTCTCACGAATTACACGTGCCAAAGTTATCTCTTTTTCTTCAGCCTCTTGTCTTAAAAGTTCCAATGTTTCTGGATCAAAATAAACTTGCGTTCTCTGCATCATAATAGTCCTTCCTAATGCTGTATACAGCATATATTGAAAATATGGCGCTGTCAAGAGATCAAAACAGAGATCAAAACTGTAAAACAATGCGCTTGACTTTTTTCCCAACACCCAACCTGACAATTGCTTAGAGTTCTTGAAGATGGATTCCCTTGATGTTCTTGAACTTGATCCGTGAGTTGACGGACTTGATATCTTGATGGGTTGATTGTCTTAAGTTAGAATAAAAATGTGATTAAAAGCTTCCTGGAACTTGAAGTTTACAAAGAATCGTTCCAATTATCTATCGAGATCGAGGATTTACTTAAGACTTATCCAGCGTCAGAGAGATTTCTTTTGAGTGTTCAAATGAAGCGAGCCTCGCGCTCAATTCCAGCGCAGATTGCAGAAGGCTACGCACGAAGAGAATCATTAAAAGACTTTCAAAGATATATCCGAGATTGCATTGGAGAAGTAAACGAAATGATTAACCACTTACTTTTATCAAAACATAAACAGTATATTAAAAAAACATACTATGCAGACGAGTTAATAGAAAGATATACTATACTTGGAAAGAAACTAACAAATCTCAAAAACAACTGGCAAAATTACAAACAACTTCACAATAGAATTTTTGAAGCTAGATATCCTTGATGTCCTTGAGCTTGATATCTTGATAACTTGAAGTCTCGAATCGATCGATCAAGAAATCAAATAGTCAAGAATTCAAGTCCGAGAACGTCAATAGCATCTAACTTCAAAAACTCTAGTCTCCTCCAACCTGACAATCTCAACCGGCTCTTGACAAGTCACAATTTTTATACTAATATTGTGACTATGGATCCCAATATTTCGGATAAATTGTATATTAAAAGAGATTTAGAAGATACACTTGCCCAAAGTTTTAATAAAGGCAAGGTAATAATCCTTTACGGCCCAAGGCGCAGTGGAAAGACTACTTTAATCCGGCATCTTTTTTCCGACGCAAAAAACTATCTCTACCTTAACTGTAGAGAAGAAAGATTACAAAGACAGATTATTCCCGACTCGCTGGCGTTAAAGGCAATTATTGGGGACTATAAAAGCGTTGTTTTTGATGAGGCACAGTATCTAGAAGATCCGGGTGAGGTTTTTACTGTTGCAATTGATACCATACCTTATATTAACATTATTGCCTCTGGTTCGTCCTCCTTTGAGCTGTCTGGTAAAGTACATGAGCCCTCAACCGGTAGAAACTTGCCGTATTACCTATTTCCTCTTTCTTACCATGAGATAGAAAAACATTACCCAGCAACCGATATGCGATTCTATATAGAGCAGGTGTTTCGATTCGGTGCCTATCCAGAAGTCTTTCATTATCCGACCCCCGATGAAAAAGCTCACTATCTCCAGGTGCTCACGGATGATTATTTGTATAAAGATATATTGGATTTTGAACGGGTAAAGCAAAGTAAAAAACTGCGAGACCTTTTGGTTGCCTTAAGCCTACAAGTTGGCTTTGAAGTATCATACTTTGAGCTAGCAACCACTTTGTCGATTGATAAAAAAACAGTTGAATATTACATAGATCTTTTAGAGAAAACGTATGTTATCTTCAGATTGTATGCTTTCAGCCGTAATTTACGATCTGAAATTAACAGAAAGGTAAAAATTTACTTTTATGATTTGGGCGTTCGAAATGCACTAATTAACAATTTCAATTCTCTTAGCCTTCGAGCCGACCGTGGAGCAATTTTTGAAAATTTTGTTATTGCTGAAATGATAAAACGAAATAGTAATAAACTTTATAAATCCAATTTTTATTTCTGGCGTACATACGACCAAAAAGAAATAGATCTCATTGAGGAAAGAGAAGGAAAGCTTTTTGGATATGAATGTAAGTACTCAGAGGGAAAAGGCATATCAAAAGCAACAAAATCAGCGTTCCAAAAGGCGTATCCTCAAAGCTCAATTAAGATCATAACTCCTAGTACGCTAAACAAATTGCTTTCTCTGACGTCAACCTGACAAATAATGGGTATGAATTCAGTTCTTCCCAATGAAACTGTCATTGCGAGCGTAGCGAAGCCAAGTACCGTACGGTACCTGGCGAAGCGACCTCATGAGATCGCCACGGCTACTTCGTAGCCTCGCGATGACAAGCTACTGGTAACAACTGAATACTTACAAAAATGACTATTGCGAAACATAAAGGCAATCAATTAAAATATGGCAATGGAAAACTCGGTAATCGAGGCAAATTATCCGCTGACGTTTAGAAAAGAAGATGCAGCTTCTTTAGGAGCACATTTAAAAGACCGTCACTCAGTCGTTCTCATAGGTATGAAGAGGGTAGGCATTAGCAATTTCCTTCGTTTTTTTCTAAACCACAAAGATATTACAAAAACCTATATTGGTGATGGGAATTCTCACCTTTTTATCCCAGTTGATCTCAATGATTTGGTAGAAAGGGAAGTTGGCCCTTTTTGGATACTAACCCTAAAACGCATTTTAGACGTTGTAAATAAGCATTCCTTTGGCAAAGAGGTTAAAAATAAGATAGAGACTCTATTTTTGGACAGCATACAGTCTCAAGATCTTTTTTTAACGATCGATAGCGTAAGAAGAGGACTTGTTGAGCTTACTGAAAACGGATTTTTACCAACGCTTTTCTTTATCCGTTTTGATCGCATGAAAGACGCGGCAACGCCCGAGTTTTTCGCAAACCTGCAAGGCTTAAAAGACGCGACCCATCACAAACTCTCTTACGTATTTACAAGCTATAGAAGCCTAGATACACTTTCTCTAAGTGCGTTCATTAGGGCATCTCTGTCTGTTTTTTCAAAGGATTTGTATGTAAAACCGGCTGCACTGGAAGATACAAAAATAATACTTGAAACGTATAAACAGCATTATAAACTCACTTTTTCTTCTCCAATAGAGCAGGCTTTACTTGATGCAGTTGATGGTTATGTCCAATATCTGCAGCTTTCTCTTATCTACCTTCACGAGCGACAAGCCCCACTAAAAACCAAAAATGAGCTTTTTGAAGCGTTTTCGAAAGACGAGGAGATTCTTCTTCAGTCTGAAGAGCTTTGGGAAAGTTTGGAACAACAAGAAAAGAGTATAGTTACAAAAATAGTAAGAGATGAAAAGATAACTCAAGAAGAAAGAGAAAAAACAAAGTATTTGTGGGACACTGGTTTTGTAGTCGGCTCAAAAGTTTTTAGCCCACTTTTCGATTATTATATAAAGCAGATAGAAAAAAAATCTTCAAATAATATAGTAGAGTTTACAAAAAAAGAGAACCTTCTTTTTAATTTTCTTAACGCAAACATCAATGCTATTTGCGAACGGGAGCAGATTATTGAGAAAGTTTGGCCAGAAGTAGAAGCTTTAGGTGTTTCGGATTGGGCTATAGATAGATTGGTTGCTCGAGTAAGAAATAAACTAAAGCTTCAAAAAAACAATTTTGGAATTCAAACCATTAGGACAAGAGGATATAAGCTGGTCGAAGTGGGATTACCTCGTTGAGGGAGCGGGAATAAATCGGAAATTATTCGGGAAAATTCCTTTTTGTTGCCTTGACTATATAGGTCATAATGTTAAAATTATAAAGGTGAATTAAGATGGCTAATAAATTAACAGTAACTATAAATACAAAAACAGCAGAAACTATTTTAAAAGAAGTTGAATCAATGAGGCAATCTCTTGAGGCATTGAGAAAAAAAATTCTTAAACTCTTGCCTGCAAGGTACGGGAGCGATGAGTGGTGGGAAAAAGAGATTGAAGAAGGCTTGGAAGAAGTAAGACGAGGAAAAGTACGTGGACCATTCAAAAATGCCGATGATCTGATAAGATCGCTACATCAAGAAATTGGTAGATAAACCTATACGATGTTTAAACCTTTTTACAACGATAAGTTTATAAAAGCATACGATAAGCTTCCTTTATCAATTCAAAGAAAAGTTGACAAACAAATAAAGTTTCTTCTTCAAGATCTTCGGTACCCATCTATTCGAGCTAAAAAACTAGAAGGATTCCCAGATGTTTGGGAAGGACGAGTTGATCGATCCTACCGCTTTATATTTATAATTAAAAATGATGTAGTCACTTTTATAGGAGTTGGCCCGCATGATGAGGGTTTGGGGAAGAAATAAGTGGGGAGTGTTTGGATGATCAAAAATTGGGCATATTTTTTCATAAAGAGGTAAAGGACTCAAGATTCCTCGCAATGACAGATTCAAGCCTTGCAACTCCGGGTTTAACTACTTGACAAACCATAGGGCGATACCCTACACTTAATATATGACAAACCATAGGGCGGACGATTCATTAAAAAGACTGACGAAAAAAAAGAAAAAGTTAGACGGCTTCCGACCGTTGTCTTCTGCATTGGTTAATAACCTTGAAGAATGGTTTAAGGTAGAGTTGACCTACACATCAAACGCAATAGAAGGTAATACCTTAACAAGAAAAGAAACGGCTCTTGTTGTTGAGGAAGGGATAACAGTAAAAGGCAAAACACTGAAGGAACACTTAGAGGCGATAAACCACGCAGAAGCCCTTGATTTTATAAAAGAGCTTGTTAGTAAAAAGCGAGAAGCTATAACAAAGCGGGAAGTTTTAGATATACACGCTTTCATACTTAGAAAGATAGACGACGAAAACGCAGGAAGGTATAGAAATATAAAAGTCAGGATAAGAGGAGCCAATGTTGTTTTGCCAAATCCTGTAAAAGTGCCAGAACTTATGGAAGGTTTTTTTAATTGGTTACATAGCAAAAACAAAGACCATCCAGCAAAGATTGCTGCTGATGCACATTTCCGATTGGTTTCAATACATCCTTTTTCAGACGGCAACGGCAGAACTGCACGGCTTCTTATGAACTTACTTTTGATGCAAAAAGGTTATCCGCCAGCCCTTGTGAGAAAAGAGGATAGGGATGTGTATATAGACAGCATTGAAAAAGGACAGACAAGCGAAGCTTTTGATGATTATTACAAGGTCATCTATAGAGCTATTGACCGCTCGCTTGATATATACCTTGACGCAGTAGAAGGAAAAACGCCCAAGATCGCTGTTTTGCAAAAGAGGTTACTAAGAATTGGGGAATTGGCAAAAGAAACAGGAGAGACAATACATAGCATACGACACTGGGTTGAAAAGGGACTTCTTGAAGTAGCAGAACATACAGAGGCTGGTTACCAGCTATTTGACCGATCTATGATTGAGAGGGTAAAAGAAATACGAAGACTACAGAGAGAAGAGAGGTTGAGTATTAAAGAAATTAGAAGTAGATTAAAGTAAATTGTGAAGTTAATTTTTCTGTGTTAAAATTGGCTTTGTGGATAAAGCATATAATCATAAAGACGTTGAGGAGAAAATCTATAGAGAATGGGAGCAAAAAGGATACTTTAAACCAGAAATCAATCCCAAAGGAAAACCTTATTGCATAATACTTCCTCCTCCTAATGCTAATGGAGCGCTTCATTTCGGCCACGCAATGTATGTAATCGAGGACATCCTTATTCGTTATCATCGAATGAGAGGCAATTCAACGCTTTGGTTACCAGGTGCAGACCACGCTGGTTTTGAGACGCAGTATGTATTTGAGAAAAAGCTGCAAAAAGAAGGAAAATCTCGATTTGATTTTGACAGAGAGACACTTTATCGAATGATTTGGGATTATGTTCAGAACAATAGGAGCGGAATGGAGGGTCAATTGCGCCGGCTTGGATTTTCGCTTGATTGGACACGAAATAAATTTACTCTTGATAAAGATATCGTAAAAATTGTATACCAAACGTTTAAAAAAATGTATGACGAGGGATTGGTTTATAGAGGAGATAGATTAGTTAATTATTGCACAAGGTGCGGAACATCTTTTTCAGATCTTGAGGTAAATCATAAAGAACAAAAAGACCCTCTCTATTACATAAAATATGGCCCATTTGTCTTAGCAACAGTAAGGCCAGAAACAAAGTTTGGGGATACCGCTGTTGCCGTTAATCCTAAAGATAAGAGATATAAAAGCTGGATTGGAAAAGAAATAGAAGTGCAAGGCGTTATTGGTAAGTTTAGAGTAAGGGTAATCGCGGATGAAATGATCGATCCTAATTTTGGTACTGGTGTTGCCAAAGTGACCCCAGCTCATGACATGAAGGATTTCGAAATAGCACTAAGACATAATCTAAAAAGAGTTCAAGTAATTGGATTGGATGGAAAATTGAATGAAAAGACTGGGAAATACAAAGGACTATACATAAAGCAAGCAAGAAAATTAATCGCGCAAGATTTGAGAAAGATGGGACTTATTGAAAAAATCGATGAAAATTATACCCACACAATAGAAGTTTGCTATAAATGCGGGATAACTATTGAGCCAATGCTTCTGCCACAATGGTTTATTAAGACAGAGGTTTTAGCAAGGTCGGCAATCGAGGCTGTAAGAAAAGGAAAAATTAAAATTTTCCCAAAACGACTCGAAAAGATTTACTTTCAATTTTTAGAGAACATTAGAGACTGGAATATAAGTCGGCAAATTGTTTGGGGGATAAGGATTCCTGCTTGGAAATGCTCTCGTTGTCATCCCGACCGAGTTCGCCAAAGGCGACGAGTAGAGGGATCTCTCTTAACAGCCGTTGCGTCAGGAGATTCTTCGACTCCGCTACGCTCCGCTCAGAATGACAAAAGAGATGGTTGGATTGTGACTGAGGGAGAAAGACCAGAAGAATGTTTAAGTTGTGGATCGGCCGATCTAGAACAGGATGTCGACACTTTTGATACATGGTTTTCCTCTGCCCAGTGGCCGTTCGCCACTTTGCTTACGCAAAGTGGAATTTCCAATTTCCAATTTCTAATTTCTAATAAGGACGACAGTAAATTTGAGGATTATGCTTACTTCTATCCGACATCAGTAATGGAAACGGGTTATGATATTTTGAGGTGGTGGGTGGCAAGAATGGTGATGGTTGGTCTGTATGTAACAAAAAAAATACCATTTGAACACATTGTTTTACATGGACTTGTAAATGATCCTTTAGGAAAAAAGATGAGTAAATCCAAGGGAAATGTTGTCGACCCATTAGAGCTTGTTGATAAGTACGGAGCAGATGCAGTGCGATTTGCATTGGTCTGTGGTACAGCTTTAGGTAATGATCAATCGCTTTCGTATCCAAAATTAGAAGCAGCAAGGAAGTTTACGAATAAGCTGTGGAATATGGCACGATTTATCTACATAAATCGAACTCAAAACTCAAAACTCAAAACTCAAAACTTTCACCCTCTCCCATTCCCTCTCTCGCCTCGTCGGGAGAGGGCTGGGGTGAGGGGGAACAATCTAACAATAAAACAATTAAGCAATATTGCCCGACATAAAAACGACAAAGAGATGATTAAAAAAACGCAGGAGTTAGTCAAGGAAGTAACTCAAGATTTAGATAACTATAATTTCAATTTTGCAGCAGAACGTCTTTATGACTTTGCTTGGCACGAATTCGCAGATAAGTATATTGAGGACGTGAAGAATCGAATCAACGAAAATTCATTTTTAGTTCTTAGTTCCTTGTTCTTAGTGCAGATGAAGCTGCTTCATCCTTTTATGCCTTTTGTGACAGAGGAGATTTACCAAAGATTTAACCCGCCATCTGGCGGAGGCGAGTCGATAATGATAGATAGATGGCCTGTTTCTTAAGAGATTTTTATGAAAAAGAAAACTTTGCTACGTTCAGTAAATGAACGTAGCTTGAAGAATTCAAAAATTAAACCTAAACTAAATGCTAAGCATTTTTTTAGACACTCAAAGAAGACATCCTCAGTTCATAAAATTAAAAACAAGGGGCTCCTAAAATTCCCGAGAATTATCCGATTTTTTACCGAAAAATATTTTTTAACTAGCCTTATTTCGTTTATTCTTGTAGTAACAATTATTATTGTTGGCCTGGATTTATATAGAAATATTAAGCAAAAAGAAGGGGTTGATAGAGAGAGACAAAAGATAATTTCCAAAATACAATACTGGCAGGGAATTACAAATAAATACAAAGACTATAGAGATGCTTATTTTCAGCTTGCGGTTTTGGAGTATAGGCTAAGAGATTTTGATAAAGCAAAATTTTATCTTAAGAAAACACTAGATATAGATCCAAATTTTGACAAAGGGAGAGAATTTGAGCGAATATTAAATATCAAATAGCAAATATAAAATTATTTCTGTGGTTTTGCGCCCTCAGGTGTAGGTTTTGTCTGAGTAGCGGAACCTTGGCTAGGTGGAGGAGTCTCACCAGGTTTTCCTTCGGGTTTTGGAGCAGCTTCTGCGGCTTCTGGTTTTGCGCCTTCAGCAGGAGCCTCAGTTGTTGTAGCTTTGGCTGCCTCTGCTGCTGCGGCTTCGGCGGCGGCTTGAGCTTGTGCTTCTTTACTGACTAACTCTCCAATCTTTACAGCTACTTGTGATGGATCAGTTAAGATAGCCACACCTTTAGGCGGTTTTATATCCCCAACTGTTATTTGTTCATTAACGGCCGTTAAAGACTCAACGTTTACTTCGACATATTCTGGCAAGTCCTCGGGTAGTGCTTCTACTTCAATTTCGGATAAAGGCTGAAGGATAAGTCCAAGTTTGTCAACAACTGCTTTTGCTTCGCCTATAATTTTGATAGGCACCATTGTTTTTACTTTCTCTTTAAGATTTACCTGGAAAAAGTCTGCATGCAAAAGGTTATGTAAGTAATTATGCTGAACATTGTGTATAAGGGATGGCTTTAGTTCTCCATTAACTGCAACATCAACAAGTCCTGTTTCGCCAACATCCCTAAAGACTTTTTCAAATTCTTTTTGTGGAAGTTGAACAGCTAAGGATTTTACATCCTTACCATAAATATTCGCAGGCAAGGTTCCTTCTCGTCTTAACTTCTTAACCTTCTTACCCAAAATCTTTCTTTTCTCAACTGTAAGTTTTGGCCTTTTCATAAATGGTATTGTATCGTATTTAAAAAAATATTACAACCCCAAGTCTTGTCTTGCAGCAGCAATATGATAATGTCCAAACAGCCGGTGCGTAACTCTCAATCTCCGGTCCCGGCTTTTCAAATAGCCTAACACTAATTTTCCTTTTTGACAATTAATGACCAGATATGATACTCTACGACCGCACATGAGTCAAGTAACTGCATATCAAAACCCTTCAGGAACTTATCCGATGTCTACTGAACTGGACTTGCTCACTCTAGCTGAAGTTGCCCATCTGCTTAAGGTTAGCACCGTAACGTTGCGGCGATGGATTAAGCAGGGCAGACTTCCTGCCTATCACGTTGGTCCACGAAAGGTGCGCATTCATCGTAGCGACATGACTAAAGCATTGGCCCCAACCTATCAACAGGAGGAGGTGAGTGCTGCGCAGAAAATCATCCGCCCCCTTACCGATGAGCAGATAACCCAAGGTATTCAAGCTCTCAAGGAGGCTGACGCTGTAATAGAGGCTATTCGGAGCAGGCGCAAGGGCAAACCCCTTAGATCTTCTGTCCCCATCATTCATCGCTCTAGGGAACAACGCTCCAAGCAGCTACTTACTTAATATGAACCATGCAGTGGTGGTTGACGCAACCGTTGCCATCAAACGGGTCCTCTCAGAGGAGTTCACTGAACAGAGCCGTACTCTATTCTCAAGCAGTCTTCGGGATCGCCGTCCTGTTCTAGCCCCACCCCATCTTAAGAGCGAGGTCACCAACGCTCTCTACCAGCGTCTGCGTACCACGATTGAGGCCCGTAGGATCACTGAAGCTGAGGCTGACAGTGCCCTAGCTGCATTCTTATGTCTTCCTATTACTCTCCTTGCTCCCGAGGACCTAAGAGCTTTTGCTTTTGCCAAGACCCACCGCCTACCAAGCATCTACGACAGCCTCTATATAGTTTTGGCAGAAATAACAAACACCGAGCTTTGGACTGCTGACCGCAGACTCCTCAACTCCATTGGGACAGCTGTTACCTGGGTGCGTTTCATTGGGGACTACCCACAACTCTAACTTCAGTTAATTAACTGCTGTCAACCCCCTAAACTGTCAGTTTGTACGAATTTTTTTTCAAAATTAGCCTCAGGACTTTGCAGAGTTTTGCAAAATTGAGGATAAAAAAGTTAAATTTTTTCGTGTAAACTTACAATCCAGCTTTTGATAAAATTGTAATAGTTGGATTCTTAGGTCTCTAGAAATCTAGAAATCGACTTGACATTGGTGCATAGAAATGGTATTATAATACAGATTTACTTAAAATTGTATCATAGACACTAAATTATGAAACAACTATTGAATGACTTAGTTAAAAACTGGTGGAATAATCCTTTACCGGCAATAAAACCCCGTGATGTAAATTTACTTTCATATTTTGATCCGAATGTCCGGAAAATAGTTTCTGTTGTAGGTTTTAGAAGAGTAGGGAAAACATTTACTCTTTTGGATTTTGCTCAAAAATACGGTAAAGATAAGTGTGTTTATATAAACTTTGAGGACGAGCGAGTACCAAAAAAAACAGAAGTGTTAAGTCAACTCGTTGATTTACTTACAGAACTTAAAGGCAATCAACCCCTTGTGCTTTTAATGGACGAAATACAGGAGATATCGGAGTGGAGTATGTGGGCTCGGCGGATAAATGAGACAACCCAGCACCGGCTCATTCTTTCCGGATCATCTTCAAAACTTTCATCCCGTGAGATTCCCACAGAACTTCGAGGTCAAACAATAACCGTTCCCATGTTTCCTTTGAATTGGGATGAGTTTTTACGTTTTCGTGAAACGGATACCAATATTTTCCCTCACGCTCATACTCTCAACCTTTTGCGTGAATTCCTGACATATGGGGGTTTGCCAGAGATAGTATTGGCTGAAGAAGGATTACGGCCGCTTATTTTAGCTGACTATCTTTCATCGTTTGTGGATCGAGATGTTGTGGAGCGGTATAAGTTGCGCAGCAGAGAAGCTTTTACTGACCTTTTGCGATTACTACCGAACACCAGAAGCTACACTTACTCAAAACTGGCTAACTCTCTCAAAGGGGTAGGGCATACGGTTAGTAAAGCAACGGTTATTCGATACATGCAGTGGCTGGAATGGTCATTTTTCGTTTCCCGTCTTGAAGTATTTTCTGCCAATGTTAAAAGCATAATTCAAACAGCAAAAAAATCCTATTTAGTAGATAACTATTTTTCTACTCAATTTAGTGGTAACTTGTCATCAAACCTCGGTCATTTAATGGAGCAGGCAGTATTCCATAAATTGCATATAGGCAGCGTGTGGGATCTGCGATATGAGTTAGCCTATTGGAAGGATTATTCAGGTAACGAAGTAGATTTTGTTGTGGTACACAATAAAGCGGTAAACGAGCTTATACAAGTAACGTTTGCTTCAAGCATGGTGGAAGTGCCGGAGCGAGAAACCAAGGCGCTTGTAAAGGCTGCTAAAGCCTTTCATAAGACATCGGGGACGATTATAACGTGGGATATAGAGCAGACAATTACAATTGACGGAGTGGAGATTATATACAGACCATTATGGAAATGGCTGACGATAAAAACAATAGAGGGTGGTGTTGTAAGATCACGTTTTCACTAGTGAGGAAATGCCAAAAAAGCCATTATCTGGATTTGACGCATATAAAGCACTACGCGACTCGTTAGATAAATGACTTTAAATATGAAAATTTTGGGAGTTGATCCGGGGATTGCAAGGACCGGGTGGGGAGTCATAGAAGTGCAAAGTGCAAAGTGCAAAGTGCAAAATTACGGATGCGTGGAGACGTCTTCTAATCTGGCATCTGAACAGAGGCTAAAACATATTTACGGTTCAATACTCTCTATCATTAAAAAAAATAAACCAGATGCTTTGGCGGTTGAGGAGCTTTTTTTTAATACTAATACGAAGACTGCATTTGTGGTGGGGCAAGCAAGAGGAGTTGTGCTTTTGGCAGCTGCAGAGAAAAATGTATCAGTTGCAATTTATACTCCTTTGCAGGTTAAGGTTGCTGTTACGGGATATGGAAGAGCGGAGAAAGCTCAGATTGGACAAATGGTTAAAACAATCTTAAAACTTAAAGACATTCCAAAACCAGACGACGTTGCAGATGCTTTGGCAGTTGCGCTAACGCATGCATTCTCTAAAAAGTTTTAAAGTTGGAAGATTACGACTTTTTCCAGCCCCTATCTTTTGCTTTTCTCATTTCCTCTGTTTCATGGGGCCTTTTATAGTCATCCTCCAGTCGAAATGTTGTTCCAATTTCAGGGGTTGAAACTTCTAGAATATCGCAGTCAGTAATTCCAACCAACCTATGGCGCTGTCCTGCTGAAGTCGTATATCCCTTACCTTCTTCAAGCTCTGTTTCTATAAGTTCTCCGGAAGGATTATCCCAGATAACTTTAGCGCGTCCTTTTACTAACCACCAGCTTTCCGTTTTTTTATCATGATACTGAAGCGACAATCTCTTTCCTTTCTCAATATGAAGCAGTTTCCCCATGTATGGTTGATCCTGTGGAACAAAATGGAGTTCATGCCCCCAGGGCTTTTCCACTTTTTTGACATAAGGGGTATTTGAAAAATTTTTTAGGTCAAACTTCATAGACCTATTTTATAGAATGGCTGTGATATAATCAAGAGAAAATATTATGATTGGGTTTTTGAGCGGGGAAGTTGTAGCTCGTGATGATCCATATATTGTAATTAATGTTTCAGGAGTGGGTTATAAAGTAGTTGTCGCAAACGGTGTGTTGTCTAATCTTGGGAAGAACGGAAAAGTCAAACTTTTTATTTACACCCATGTCCGGGAGGACGCGATTTCGCTTTTTGGTTTTTTAGATGCTTTGGACCTCAAGCTTTTTGAAAATCTTATTAGTGTTTCAGGCGTTGGCCCAAAGACCGCAATGAACATTTTTTCAATTGGAGATAGAGAGAAAATTATTGAAGCTATTGTAACAAATGACGTTTCGTTTTTTAGTTCTGTTCCGCGATTGGGCAAAAAGAATGCTCAGAAAATTATTATTGAATTAAAGAGTAAGCTCGGAAGCATCGAAGACTTAGACTTAACAAAGATAGATGTAAAAGAAAACAGCGAAGTAATTACAGCTCTTAAGCAATTTGGGTTTAGCAGCAAAGAAGCACTGGGAGCTCTTAAAAATATAAAAGGAGAAGGAAAATCAACAGAAGAGAAGATAAGAATGGCGCTGAAAGAGCTGGGGAAATAGGAAGTTGGATTGTTTCATTGTTAGATTGTTAGAATTGTTAACCACCCCTTTAATTCCCCTCCTTAGAAAGGAGGGGTTAGGGGAGGTAACAATGGAGCAATAAAGCAATTTAACAATTCTGCGATATGAAAGATGGCAAATCTAAATTAAAACAAACAAAGACTGAAGAAAACGGCGCTGAAGAAGAGGTATTGTTCACTTCGTTAAGGGCTCAAGCTTGGAATGAGTTCCATGGGCAAAGACCTATTAAAGAGTCTTTAAAAATCACCATTACTGCTGCTCGTAAAAGGAAAGAAGCGATAGAGCATATTCTTCTGTATGGTCCTCCAGGTCTTGGGAAAACAACCCTTTCTCATTTAATTGCCAAAGAAATGAGAGCTAATATTAGAGTAACATCCGGTCCAGCAATAGAAAGAGCAGGGGATCTGGCATCAATTCTAACCAATCTTGAGAAAGGAGACATATTATTTATAGATGAAATTCACAGACTTAATAAAGTAGTTGAAGAGACGCTGTACCCGGCAATGGAGGATTATGCTTTGGATATTATAATCGGCAAAGGACCATCTGCTCGAACTCTTCGGCTTGATCTTCCTCAATTTACTATTGTTGGAGCGACAACAAGAATTGGATTATTGTCTGCACCTCTTAGGGATAGATTTGGTGTTGTACATAGATTAAATTTCTATGCTCCCAATGAGCTGGAAGGAATCATCATTAACGCCTCTAAAAAACTTTCTGTGCCAATAGATAAAGAGAGTATAGAAGAGATAGCAAAAAGAGCAAGAGGAACTCCAAGAATTGCCTTAAAGCTTTTAAAAAGAGCAAGAGATTTTGTGCAAGTGAAGGGAGAGGGGACAATAACAAAAGAGTTAGTTGGAGAAGCATTAAAAATGCTAGATGTTGATCACTTAGGGCTTGACAATTCAGACATACGTTTTATAAAAGCAATTATAGAAAAACACGGTGGAGGGCCAGTCGGCATCGAAACAATTGCAGCAAGTATTTCTGAGGACATTGGGACTATTGAGGAGGTAATCGAGCCTTACTTGCTGCAAATAGGTTTTTTGAAAAGAACAAACAAAGGCAGAATCATCACAAAATCAGCTTATGAACATTTGGAGATGAGGTTTGTGGAGGAAAATAAAGAGCAGCAAAGATTAATATAAGGGGCTTGACAAGTGTGTATTGGAGTGTGTAGAATGATTGTGTAGTAGGAGATATTTTATGAATGGTGTAAGTAATTATGTAAGAATCAATATTTCTTTGCCAAATGATTTGGTAACGAAACTTAAAAAAAGTGTTCCTAAGCGTGGAATTAGTAGATTCCTTTCAGATGCGGCAGCAGAAAAGATAACAAAAGAAGAAAGAGAAAAAGCGTTTAAAGAACTTCTTGAGGGGCCACCAGCATTTCCAGACATAAAAGATTCTGTTGCGTATATTAGAAAAATGCGTAGACTTGATGAAAAAAGACTAAAGCGTTTGGGCATATGACGTCTTATTTATTAGATAGTGATATCCTAATGGATTTTTTCAAGAAAAAAGAAAAAGCAGTCAATCTTATAATGAAACTAGTTGATGAGGGAAATTTAGCAACTTCGATTCTATCGATAACAGAACTGAGAGCTGGTTGGAACAAAGATCAGGCAAAATTTTTCCTACAAAGGTTTTATAAATTAGTAGAGATAAAAAATGTAACTAAAGAAACGGCTGAATTAGCTGGAAAATTTAGGTGGGAATATAAGAAAAAAGGCATTACTTTACCTGCAATTGATGTCCTAATCGCAGCAACAGCAATTATTGAGGATTGTCAGTTGGTAACCCGAAATAAAAAAGACTACCCCATGCCTGAATTAAAGTTATATCCGATATAATCGGAATAGTCCGCAAATCAGCCTACGAGCACTTGGGGGTGGAGTTTGTGGAGGAATACAAAGATCAGCAGAAGTTGATATAGAAATTTTCAATCTTGACGCGGTGAGCATTTGAGTGTACACTTCAAATATGACACAAGTAATTCCTGTTACACAAGCAAGGCGTGATTTGTTAAAACTCGTTGACAAAGTTAACGAGGAATATACTCGCGTGGATTTAACAAAAAGAGGTAGAGTTAAGGCTACCCTTGTTTCGCCTGAATATCTTGATTCTCTTGAGGAAACAATTTATACGCTCGAAAATTCCATGGATGATATTCGTAAGGCTGAAGAAGAAATTGCACGAGGCGAGTATATAACTCTTGAAGAGTTCAAAAAACAGCTGGCAAAACGTAAGGCAGAACAAAGGAAGAAGAGACATGCCCGCTAAATTATTTCACGTTCCTAAAAAAACAAACAAAAGTGTCTCAAAATTTCCAATCCCCATTCAGGATAAAATAGATAAAGCCTTTAATATAATAAAAGAAAATCCCCTTAAGGGAGAAAAACTGCATGGCGAACTCAAAAACTATTATAAGTATAGAGTTGGTGATTATAGAATTGTCTACCAATTTGATTCAAAGACTAGTACTGTAATATTGGTCAAAGTGGAACATCGTCAAGGTGTGTATAGATGATGTGTTTTGATTTAAAATCCCAAGTGGAAAATGGATTGGAAAAAGGGCGTAAAAGTTATTATTGCTTGCAAAATTAACGTCACTAATACTCCTATTACGAGAAATTTATTCATTTTAAAGATTGATTCTTTACGTACTGTAAAAGCAATTATCATATGAGAGAAAATCAAGGCATTAAAAACTATAGTTCGCGCAAAAGTTTCTGAAGAGGTAATACTTAGCAGGAGCTTAAATATAACAAGAAACATAATAGATAAAAAAAATCCAACAATTAAAATAAAAACTAGACGATGATTGCTAAGAATAGGAGCATTAGGGTTTCTGGGTTTATGTCTTAAAACACCTGGGTCTTTGGGGTCTGAAGCAAGAGCCAATGCCGGTATGCCATCGGTAACTAAATTCATCCAAAGGATTTGAGTGGGAAGAAGTGGATTTGGCATTCCCAAAAGAGCTGCAAAAAAAACAAGAGAAATCTCCGAAAGATTTCCTGATAGAAGATAAGTAATAGCTTTTACAATATTGTTATAAATCGTTCTTCCTTCCTCTATTGCGCTAACAAGTGTCGAGAAATTATCATCTGTTAGAACAATATCACTTGCTTCTCTTGCTACATCTGTGCCCTTCTGACCCATAGCTATACCAACGTCTGCTCTTTTTAGGGCTAAAGAATCGTTTACCCCATCTCCTGTTACCCCTACCACGTAGCCTTGTTTTTTGAACAAAGATACAAGTCTAAGTTTGTCTTCGGGTTTTGTTCGAGCAAAGATACGAGTTTTAAGAATTAATTTTTCTAATTCCAAATCTGGAAGTTTTTCCATCTCTTCCCCTGTTACCACATCCTCGTCTTTTTCTATAAGGCCAATTTCTGAGGCAATGGAGAGAGCTGTTAGGTGGTTATCTCCTGTCACCATAATAGTATGAATTCCTGCCAGGCGAGCTTCTACTACCGCTTGTTTTGCCTCTGGTCTTGGAGGGTCATAGATTCCTACAAATCCCAAGAATGTAATATCTTTTTCTGCTTCCTCTCTTTGTAGACTTTCATTATGGTGGGAAATTTTTGTTCCAAAGCCAATAACCCGCAAGCCTTCTTTTGCATATTGTTCGAAAAGTTCTGTAATTTTTTTTCTTTCTTCCTCCTTTAGCTTACTTTTTCCAAGTACCACTTCGGGTGCACCCCTTACGAATACATGTTTTATGCCCTTGTCTTCTAGGATGGTTGTTACAGTTTTTGTTTCTGGATCAAAAGCATATTCATCAAGTATTTTTCCCTCATGTTGTATTTTTTCTAAGTCTTCCGATTGCAATTTTGCAAAAAGAAGGAGGGCGCCGTCTGTTTTGTCTCCAACAATATCGAATGCATTTTTTTCTGCTTTTTCGATTAATGATGCAGTATTTCCAAAAACACAGGCCTTAAGAAGGTCAGGCAAAGACTGATTATTTTCTACCCAAAATTTTTTAACGGCCATAGTGTTTTGCGTTAACGTCCCAGTTTTATCGGTTAAAATTATTTGTACTGCTCCAAGTGTTTCAATTGAGGCCATTTTGCGGACAATAGCGCGTTTTTTGGCCATTCGCGCAACGCCAATGGCCAGAGCAATAGTGACTACTGCCGGAAGGCCCTCGGGAATAGCTGCTATGCCAATGCTAACAGAGAGAAGAAGTGTTTGAAAAAGCTCTTTTCCTTGGAAAAGACCAATGGGAATAATGAGGGAGGCGGCCAGGATAACAACAATTGATAAAGTTTTCGCAAGAGAATCTAAGCGTTTCTGAAGAGGTGTTTTGTCGGAAGAGACCGTAGATAAGGTTTGTGCAATTTGCCCAAAACGGGTAAGTCTACCAGTTTTTTCAACAAGAAGATGGCCAGATCCTTTTGTAAGCAGCGTTCCCAGAAATACAGGGTCGTTATGATTTTTTACAATAGGGAGAGATTCTCCTGTAAGAACAGACTCGTCAATCTCTATAGGTTTGTTGATAGTAAGTTTTCCATCAGCTGGAATCCGATCTCCCTCTGAAAGAATCACTAGGTCTCCCGGAGCCAGGTTAACAGTTGGGACCTGTTGTTCCTTTCCGTCTCTAATAACTCGAGCAATTGATTTTACATAACTTTTTAATTTTTCCAGGGATTTTTCCGCTCTATATTCCTGTATAAAACCAAAAATCGCATTGACAAGAAGAATAGAAAGAATGAATACGCCGTCAACAGGTTCTCCGATGATGAAGGAAAGAAGACTTGCTCCTGCAAGAATAGCATTAATAAATGTTGGAAATTGAGATAAAAGAAGCGAAAGAGAAGATCTCGATTCGTGGGTTTCTATCTCGTTTGGACCAATAGTCTTAAGCTTTTCTTGAGCAACTTCTGAAGTTAATCCCTTTTCCATTTTTATATTGTATCATTTTCTACTTAATTCAAAGTCAAATATCTTTTTTGCAATTTTGGCAATCATATCTACTGTTTCCTTTTCTTGATCCCCAACATCAGTAGTCATTACTCCCACAAAAAACGCAGTATCATTTTGTTTTACAATTCCAACATCGTGGACACTACCAACCGCGTCCCCAGTTTTATGATAAACGACTGTACTCGCTGGAAGAAGTTTAGGTATTCTATCCTCTATGTCTGTATCTTTTAGAAAATCCAAAAGCTCATATGTCATAGAGGAGTTTGTTACTTCTCCTTTGTAAATTTTCTTAAAGAGAATATACATATCAAGCAGTGAAGTTTTGTTGTTTGCCATATCGGTTTGGGTAAGTCCAAAATTCTCAATTGTTTTTTGAATCTTTTCCATACCAATTTTTTTTGCAAGTACATGGGCGGCTGTGTTATCGGATGTTTGCAGGGAAAGTTTTGCTAGGGTTTTTAAGGAATAAACACCTCCTGGTTTTTTGTAACGGATTTCCCCAGTTCCGTAGTCTTGGATATCGTCTTTTTGGATTGTAATTCTTTCATTAACATCAAGCTCACCCTTTCCTGCCAAATAGTAGAGAACAGAAACGATAGGTAGCTTGTTGATGGAAGCAGCTATATGTATCTCATGCTCATTTATACCAAAAGATATCTTATCGTTGTCAATATCGGAAAAGTACACATCGTAGTTGCCCTCCTCCCTTGCGGTAAGTTCTTTTATCTGTTTTTTAAGATTTAGGGTTTCGCTTTTTGAGTTTGAAAAAAAACTAAACTTTGGTAAAAATGTGAGATTTCTTCCGACAAGAAGAATAAAAAGAGCGAAAACAACAATGGCAAAAGCTTTTCTTTTTGTCATTATGACGGTATTACATCCCCTCTGTTCGTGGTCTATATTGTAAGGCCTCGGCTATATGAGTTACTTTTATATTTTCTGATTCTTCTAAGTCTGCAATAGTTCGCGCAAGCTTTATGGTCCGATGATAAGATCTGGCAGAGAGATTCATCTTGGCAACAGCCAAACGTAAAAGAGAAATGCACTCATCGGATAGCCTACAAAATTCTTTTATGTCTTTGTTGCTCATCTCAGAGTTTGCTGCGATTTTTTTATTTTTAAATCTTTTCGTTTGAGCATCTCTTGCTTTTTGTACTCTTTTTCTAACTTCATCAGAACTTTCAATTTTTATTTTTTTGTCCTCGATTGTTAATTTTTCGATTTTTACAGCAGGGACATCTAAATGAATGTCAATCCTATCGAGCATAGGGCCTGAAATTCGTTTTTGATAGCGGATTACTACAGAGGGTGTGCAACGACACTGGTGGCTGTTATCCCCAAGATATCCACATGGGCATGGATTTTGCGCTGCAATAAGCATAAATTTGGCTGGAAAATTTATTCTGCCAGAAGACCTTGAGATAGTGATTGCTCCATCTTCCATAGGTTGTCGAAGAGCTTCTAAAACATGGCGGGGAAACTCTGGGAATTCATCCAAAAATAATACACCTCTGTGGGCTAACGAAATTTCCCCTGGTTTTGGCATTGCTCCACCGCCAATAAGTCCAATATGAGAAGTTGTGTGATGAGGAGAGCGAAATGGTCTTTTGATAACAAGAGACTCTTTGCCCAAAAGTCCAGAAATGCTATATATTTTTGTTACCTCAAGCGCTTCGTTAAAGATGAGCCTTGGAAGGATGGAGGATAATGTTCGCGCAAGAAGTGTTTTACCAGCACCCGGCGGCCCCTTTAGAAGAATGTTGTGAGAACCAGCAGCAGCGATTTCTAATGCCCGTTTTGCTCTCTCTTGTCCTTTGATATCTTTCATGTCGAATTCAAAGAATTCGTCTTTAAAATAATTTTTAAGATTTATATGCTGTTGTGGTTTTATTTTTTGTAGTCCCCTTAAGTGGTGAAAAAGTGCAAGAAGGCTAGAGACAGGGTAGGTTTCAATTCCTGTTAAGATTGCTGCTTCCTTGGCATTAACGTTTGGTAGAAAAATTCTTCTAAGTCTTTTCTCTTTTGCCAAAATAGCTTGGGGCAAAACACCGTTTGTGTGCCGAAGTCTTCCATCTAGCGATAGTTCTCCCATAAAAAGAGCATCTTTAATATCTGCTTTTAGCTGTTCGGACGCAATAAGAAGACCTAGAGCAATTGGTAGATCATAAGAAGGGCCTTCTTTTGGCAAATCGGCTGGTGCAAGGTTCACGGTAATTCGTTTTGCAGGAAAATCACCACCTGAGTTTTTTATGGCAGACCTTACGCGTTCTCTTGCTTCTTCTACTGCCTTGTCTGGGAGTCCTACTATTGTAAAACTAGGCAATCCCTGCGACGCAATATCAACTTCCACCTCAACCGGCACAGCATCAAGCCCAACAACCGCGGAGGAATTAACTTTCGCAAGCATATAATCAATATAATAGCATCTTTTTCAATGGGCATTGAATCATTTTAAAACTTAATTATCGTATTATTAATCTTTTACGTAAGATAATTTAAGGGTTTGTTCTTTCATGTCGTTTAGTATAGACATCCTTGTCCGTGGGTCTGTAATAAGATTGGGTTGGCCAAAATCAATAATTTTTATGGGAATAAACTCAACGTCTATTAGTTTGTCGCCATAAAATGTATATTTTCCAATTACTCCTTCTTTAGTTTTTTCAGACCACATTTGGTCAAAAACAAAATTACCATGAGCATATGTGATTAACTTGTCTTTATATATTTCTACTGGTTGAATCCAATGAGGATGATTGCCAATAACCAAGTCTGCGCCTGCATCAATAGCCAAATGCCCTAAATACTTTTGTCTCTCATCAGGTTGATTTCTATATTCAACTCCCCAGTGATAAATAACTACTACAATATCTGCTTTTTGTCTTGCTTGTGCAATTTCTTGTTTTATTTTTCCCCCATCAACATTAGAAACTCCTGGTTGGGGTTTGCTAATATCATTATAGCCTAAAAAAGCAAATTTTATGCCTCTTATGTCTTTGATTACTGGACCATCTACTTCTGTTACTAAAATTCCGTTTTCATTTAATAAGTTTGTAGTTTCTTGTACGGCCTGGATACCATAATTGCCTACGTGATTATTGGCCAAACTTGCCACGTCTACTCCAGCATAAACTAATCCTTCTACATTTCGTTCATCTCCACAAAAAATCATGCCTGTTTGAGTCGGTGGACAATTCTTAATAAGAGGTGTTTCTAAATTAATAAGTGCGATATCTGCGTTTCTAGTTACGTGAGCAGTTTCAAGGTAAGGCCAATTAAAATCTTTGAATTGAAGAACTTTAGAATTAACAGAACGAGCTGGAATCACATCTCCTGTGGCAATGACAGTTCTTAACCTTTGGGCAGAAAGCGTTGCTATCCATGTATGGTTATCGCTAAATATTTGATCTATTGAAGGTAGGTTAGGTATAAATGAATCGCTGTGTTCTTTTTTGAGCGGAGAATTTGAGTTTGCAATATTTACTTGGTTAGGTTGATTTGTTTTTTGTTGATTTTGAAATATCAAAATGTAAAATATTAACGCGGAAAATATGAAAATTATTATAAATCTATAAGGCATATTAACTAGATACTTTGTTCAACCTTAAAACAGCAGAGGAGCTAACCTTAGCAAGTATACTACATTATAATAACATGTTTGTAATGTATTTTAGGGGCATGAAGAGCTTTATTCCTCGTAAGGATATGAATCAGCAGATTCTTCTTTAATAATGGTAAGTGATTTTTGAAGTATTTCTTCTTCTTGATTGTTAAGTAGTTCGTTTACGTGCTCTAAAATATGATGAGGCGTTTGGTTAGTGGGTCTAATAACAATAATTGGAATTTGGTATTTAGGGAATTGTGTAAGCGCAATAAAATCTTTATCACGAGTCAAAATAATTCTTTCTTTATCTATTGCGATTTGTATCAATTTTGTGTCAGGAGCTTTTAAGTTTATCTTTTTAATATCAAGAACGTTATGGTTATTTCTTTCAAGTTCGGAAATAACAGATTGAGGAATATTAACGTCTGCCAGAAACTTCATGAATTTTTATACTTGATTTATCAAAAAAATAGCTTTCTTCTTTTCTAATAATCTTTGCGGCATATTCAATTGCTGCTTGAATCTGCCTTCTTGTTAAAAACGGGTATTCCTTGAGGATGTCTTGCATTTCCATACCAGAGGAAAGAAGTTCTAATACTGATTCAACAGACATTCTAGTGCCAGCGATAATAGGCTTCCCGCCTAAAATATTTGAATCTTGAGTAATTAAATCTTTCATATAGGTATAATACCATAGATAGAGATATCTAATCAATTGTGACATATCTTTTGCTGACGGATTTCACTTTTGTTAAAACTTAAAGATGGTTTGGGAAAGAGTTTGATATTGTTGGGGTGTAAAACCGTCCCCATGACACTTACAATTAATAATTACCCGTGCATAGCTATCACAAAAAACCGCTCGAGCAGGAGTTTGTGACGAATTCTGCCACGGGCTGATTTTATATATGCTGTAGTTTATCTATTGAGAATGCTTAGAAAAATTTTGGATAAATTGATACACTCATTTATATCAATAAAAGATTATCCTTATGGAGGGCATATACTCTACTCTTAAGAAGTATTTTGGCTATACATCGTTTAGACCACTGCAAGAACAAATTATCAAAGATGTTTTGGATAAAAAAGATGTATTTGTTCTAATGCCAACTGGCGGGGGAAAATCATTGTGCTACCAGCTGCCTTCTCTTTCGCAAGATGGAATAACTATTGTTGTTTCTCCATTGATTTCCTTGATGAAAGATCAAGTAGATGGAATGCGAAAGAATGGCATTCGGGCAGCGTATTTAAATAGTTCGCTTTCATGGCAAGAGCAAAACGATATTCTTAAGCAGTTGCGAAATAATCAGCTTTCTTTGCTTTATGTTGCGCCTGAGCGCCTCACTCAAGAAAGTTTTCTGACATTACTAAATAGCCTCACTGTCTCTCTTTTTGCAATTGATGAAGCTCACTGCATTTCTCAGTGGGGACATGATTTCCGACCAGAATATCGCAAGCTACATCTTTTGAAAAAACATTTTGAGCAAGTTCCTATTATTGCCCTGACTGCAACAGCAACAGAGCGAGTCAAGCAAGATATTGTAAATCACTTAGGGCTTTTTTCTCCTCATATCTATAAAGCAAGTTTTAACCGTCCTAATTTATCCTATCAAGCTGAACAAAAACAAAGAGGTTTTTTACAGGTCATAAACTTTGTTAAACAACGAAATAATGAATCAGGCATTATTTACTGTCAGACCCGAGATATGGTTGATGATTTAACAATGATATTGCAGGATGAGGGTATTCATGCGTTGTCTTATCATGCAGGGTTGAATGATATTGATAGGAAAGATCACCAAGATCGGTTTATCCGGGAAGATATAAATGTAATCGTAGCAACGGTTGCGTTTGGTATGGGGATTGATAAATCTAATGTTCGTTACATTCTCCATTTTGGGCTTCCCAAAAATCTTGAACAATATTATCAAGAAACCGGGCGTGCGGGACGGGACGGACTTCCGAGTGACTGCCTTTTGCTCTTTAGTTTTGCTGATAAAATTACTATTGAATACTTTATTAGACAAAAAGAAAATATTGAGGAGCAAAAGATTGCTAAAATACATCTGCAAAACGTTGTACACTATGCAACAAGTGGTACTTGCCGCAGGAAAATACTCCTTAATTACTTTCATGAAATATTTAATATAAAAAATTGTAAAGGTTGTGATAATTGTCTTTTTCCAAAAGAGACTTTTGACGCAACAATCCTTACCCAGAAAATCTTATCTTGTATATATCGGACAGGACAGCGGTTTGGAGCACATCATGTTGCCAGTGTTCTCGTTGGACTAAAAACTAAAAAAGTAATTGAAAGAAATCATGATGCGCTTTCAACTTTTAGTCTCCTTTCTGATTACTCAGTAGCAGAGGTAAAAGATTTTATCAGAGAACTTATTGAACGCGGATTTTTACAAGAAAGTCAAGACAGGTTTACGACTCTTTCTCTAACCAAACAAGCAATTACAGTTCTTAAGGGAAAAGAAAAGGTGTTCCTAACAAAACGTGAGAAAAAACTATTCAGACAAAAACAAACAGTGGCGCAAGCAATTGATACTGTACTATTTAACCGCTTGAGGCTTTTGCGAAAAACACTTGCAGATAAAGAAAATGTTCCACCATATATTATTTTTTCCGATATTAGCTTGCAGGAAATGGCAATGTTTTTTCCGCAGACTAAAGAGCAATTTATCAACATCAAAGGTGTTGGAGAACAAAAACTTGAACTTTATGGAAAATTTTTTCTTGAAGAAATTATATCTTATGCAAAACCATTGGGCATCGTCCCAAAATCAATGGCTCCGAAAAAACAGAAATCAAGAATCAGTGTAGGAAGGAAACAGTATAGGCAAAAGCTCGCAATTACGCTTTTTCATCAAGGTCTTTCTATTGAAGAAATTTCAAAGCAACTCGATGTTGTATCTAGTACAGTAGCAGGATACCTAGAAGAAGCATATTTACAAGGAGAAGAAATTAATATTGTTAAACTTGTTGCAAAAGAAAAACAATCTGTTATCACCGATGCATTTCAAAAGGTCGGCCTTGACTATCTTGCACCGATTAAAGCAATGCTTGGAGATAATTACTCGTATGATGAACTAAGGTTTATGCGGGCGAAATTGATAAGAGATAAAGAAAAATCTTAAGAAGACGCTTTATCAAAGAATCATAGGTCTAACTTTTCTTTAACAATGATAAAAAGTTGGTTAGTGCATCTACTGCTTTGCCGATCACCTGTTCATTCTCAACAGGAATCTTGAGGTAGCGTTTGCCTGTTTTGCTGTCTTTCTCGATTAGCGAGGAAACGAGCTGTTGGGTTGCTTGTTTGTTTGAAAACGTTTTTGCTAATGTGCCAAAAAAGGCTTCTGTTGCGTTTAAGAATTCTGTTGTTTGCGTTTGTATGGAGCCTTGCGGTAATTCTTCAGTAATTTCTTCCTCGTGTGTGTCCATCTGTTCTTCATCGGTCACCGGCGCTGGTGCTCTTTGGGAAGCGACTGCTACTTGTTCCACCGACGACATGAAGCGCTTAAACCTGTCCTCGCCCATAAAAATCTGATCCTCGCCGTTGTCAAGCACGCCTGCAAATAATGAAGCCTTAAACTTGAGAACATCTAACATGCGGTGTTCAATACTGTCACGAGAGACCAAATTGATCACATTGACGCTGCGTTTTTGTCCATGACGGTAGATGCGTCCAATCCGCTGTTCCAAAACAGCAGGGTTCCATGGAATATCAACATTAATTACGGTTGACGCGCATTGTAAATTCAACCCTACCCCTCCAGCATCGGTTGAAAGAAATACACGGCAATGTTGATTGTGGTGAAAATCATCAAAGAGCGCTTTCCGTTTGTGACTTGGTATGCTGCCGTGCAAATATGCATAGCCAATCTTGCGGCTTTCCAGCTCAGCGCGTACGAGCCTTGTCATTCGTTCCCATTGACTAAATACTACCACCTTTACTTCGTTACTTACAAACGCATTATCAAGAATGCACATAATCTCATTTATTTTTGTATCATACCGTGTCTCTTGATCAAGCACATACGTGCTGTCTGATACCATACGCATGCAATTTAGGCCCAGCAAGAGTCGTTGACGATCTTTCTCATCCAAAAATCCAATCCTCCTCCATTTATGTACCATTCGAGCAACCATATCAGCATAATCTGTATGAATGTCTGCCTGTTCTTTAGTTAAAGGTACAAATAAATGCTTATCTGTCCTAGGGGGTAGTTGCGCCAGGACATCTTTTTTTGTCCGTCGAATGACAATGTCTGAAAGAAGGGTACGAATCTGATGCAATTGTTTGTAGCCAACCACTTTTCCATGATCGTCGTGAATTTGATGATCTTCCAAAAATTGGTATAATGGTCCAAGTTTGAATGGATTAATAAACTGAATAATAGAGTAGAGTTCTTCGAGTTTATTCTCAATCGGGGTACCAGTTAACACAAGAGCGTAAGTGGATTTTAGTTTTTTTACCTGATGAGCTGTTTTTGTTTTCCAATTTTTGATTCTTTGTGCTTCATCCAGGATTACAAGATCAACTTCTTGCTTGTTAAGAGCATTGATATCAGCTCCAACAACATTGTAGCTGATTATTTTATAAAACGTATCCTTATCATACTGTTTTTGCCTTTGTTGTGCATTTCCTTCAATGACGAGCGCTTTGCTTTTAGTAAAATTTTCTATTTCACTCTTCCACTGATATTTTAGCGATGTTGGACAGACAATAAGAACGCTTGTGATACCAAACTCCTTTTTGAATAACTCAGCAAAACCTATGGCTTGTATTGTTTTCCCCAGTCCCATATCATCAGCGATAAGACTTCGTCCTGCTTTAGCTGCAAACAGAATGCCTTCCTTTTGAAATGGGTAAAGTGTGATTTTAAGAAGCGTGTTAAAATATCCATCCGATCCATCACCGATCTTTTTTTGGATGATAGAGTTGCGCGTGCGGTGTTCTCGCATCTCAATGATAAAATCCATCGCGTCTTTGTAAAAGCGAAAGTCAGAACTGATAAAAGCAGCGTCTTTTATGAACTGATCGATCCGATCATATGCATCGGGCAATAAGCAATACGACTTGTCAAAATATAATTTAGCCAGTTGCTTGTATTGTTCTTTCTGTTCTGTGCCAACTCTAAGCATCACTTCGCGAGTTTTGCCATATTTCAAATACACAGAAGAATAACGCGGTTGATAATCTGTTACAAGAAGTTTGGCGAGCGATTTATTCTTGGTAATCTTATAGAGCACTGCTTCAATATGCTTACATGTCCCAAGCATGTTTGTCTTAAAATCCATGCAGTTGCAAAAATTAGGTCCTGGTTTGTTGCTTCTCAGAGCAACTTTATAGATACCGCCGCTTTGAGGATTTTCTACAGTATAATCTGCAAAGACTGGATGTTCTCCATCAAGAAGGTATTTAATAATAAGCGATGGTTGTTTTTCTAGAATAAATTGCCTGCGCAACTCTTTTTGCCATTCAGCTATGGGGAGATGAGAAGGTTTTTTGTAATACGAAATTGTATCCCCTTTTTTCTTCATGTGTAGGAGTGTAATATATCGTAGATGAAAATTCAATACGCGCAGTTTCTTTATGCGAAGTTGCACCGTGAGGTTTTGCTGCGGTCTTCCTCGCGGTAAACTCTTTCTTCCTCAAGCTTTGTGGTTCGAAAAATAATCTCAGGCATGAAAGCACGCAATAATTCCAACACGCTTCTTTTTTTATTCATCTGCATTCTATATAGGTTATTGAGTTTTTATAGTATAGCCTGAAGCTCAAATTTTTGACATTGCGTTCCTACTTTTGTAAAGGATGGAAGGGAATCGGTATCGCATCAAATCTAACAATCGTGGAAGAATTAACTTTAGCAAGCATTGGTCTATAATAGCCTTTTTTGAAATTAGCTGTCTATCTTGACATCCCTTTAAAAATAAGGTATATTTAGGTATAAATAAGGTGAAATATGAGTACTTTACAGGTACAGCTAAAAATTAGTCTTTCAGAGCAACTTAAAGACCTGCTTGAATCAAAAGCAGCAAAGGTCGGCGTGCCAATAACTCAGTTTGTGAAACACCTAATTATTAAGGAAGTAGAAAACGAGGAGTATCCTACCTTTCAAATGTCGAGGCGTTCTGAAAAAAGATTAAAAGAAGCAATGAAACAGATAGATCACGCAGTTAAAGTAGATGGTGTTCATGAGTACTTCAAGAAATTATAAATCATGGACATTAAGCTTTCTCTTTTAGTTGATAAAGAACTTGCAAAAATAAAACGAAAAGACAAAAAACTCTCTGATAAAATAAGCAAACAATTATCCCTTCTCACTGCTAATCCCAAGCACCCGTCTTTAAGGCTACACAAGCTTAGCGGAAGCGCTGATGATATTTGGAGCATATCAATAACTATGAGCATTCGCATGCTGTATAAATTATTAGAAGATGACACAGCTTACTTTTTTGATATTGGTACCCATGATGAAGTATATAGAAAGTAAGTAGTAAAAAACTTTTTTTAAAAAGTACAGCATCCAACCCCACAACAGCAGATGAATTAACCTTAGCTAACATAAACTAATTGTAGCATTTTTTGTCAGTTTTACTTCTGGTATACTAAGACTGTGCGTGCGCCAAGAAAGCTTGGCATATCTAGTTGGTTGAAATCCAACTCACCTCCTTGAAGGGACTATCTACAGAACAATAAAAGAAAGGAGACACGTGCCATATTCTAAGATGGATACACGCAGTTACACAATGACTTTTGGTAATTCTGTTCAGCAGGATGAGTGTTCTGTATCGGAAAGCCGAATGCGGGAAATTCGCTTGTTCGGTTTAATCGGGGGTCTCCCGATGTGTGATAGTTTGTTTATGACCACAAAGGGAGGCCTACCATGACTAATAACTTACCCTCAAGCCCAAACAAAGACTTTGAAGGCATAAAGAAGATAGACGAAAATGGGATCGAATATTGGGAAGCCCGTGAGCTAATGCCGATCTTAGGCTATGAAGAGTGGAGAAAATTCGTTGGAGTTATAGATAAAGCAAAAGAAGCCTGTAAAGAAAGTAGACAAACAGTAGGAAATCATTTTGTCGGCGTCGACAAAATGATAAAGATAGCAACGGGAACAGCTAAAGAAACTACAAGGTTTATAACGGATTATAAACTTTCTCGTTATGCCTGAAGATCTCGGGCCTGAAAAACATATCAAAGAGCTTGAAAGAGAACGGAAAAGATTACTTAAAGGAGTTGGGGGTCCCCAAAAACCTATAGACAGAACTACAGTATGAGGACATGTTAGCTTTTTTAAGCAGAAGATGGAAAGGGAATACCGTAGTTTTACTATAAGTTCTTGACAAAGAATAGAGAGTATGGTATAAAATCCCCATCCTAGACAATGCCCTTAAAAGGGGAATGCACTTTGTGCATTTTTTTTGTTGATATATAGGGTTTCTCCATTGCATTCTCAAATGCCAAAAAAAAATAAAACAAATAACAAAGATAACATCAGGCAGAACTGGGGGCAAGAATATCCATTTTTGCCAAAACTGGATTTCCTTGATGTTCAAAAACGATCCTACAAGTGGTTTATTGAGACAGGAATTGGCGAAATATTAAAGGAGATTTCTCCAATCGATGATTTTACAGAAAAAAATTGGAGCTTAATTTTTAAAGATTATCGTATAGGAAAACCTACTAATTCTCCAGATGTTGCTTTAGAAAAAGGTCTAGTTTATGATGCTCCTTTGTATGCAAATACTACTCTTGTCAATAAAAAGACAAATGCTACTTTGGATCAGGAGGTATTCTTGGGTGATATTCCTCAAATGACAGCAAGAGGCACTTTTATTATAAATGGGGTTGAGCGTGCTGTTGTTAACCAACTAGTCCGTTCCCCAGGCGTCTTTTTCACAGCTATTCAAGATAACGTTACTGGTAAAACACTATACAATGCCGAAATAAGACCAGTTCATGGTTCATGGCTTGAGTTTTCAACCACAAGGCACCAGACTTTAACTGTTAAGATAGATAGACGCAGAAAATTCTTGGCAACCACTTTTCTTAGAGCCATTGGCTTGTCATCAAACGACGACATACGGCGAAAGTTTAATGATCTTGAGAAAGAGAGTCAAACTTCATTTATAGATAATACTTTACAAAAAGATGAGACAGGGAATTCAAGGGATGCTGTGACTGAGATATTTAAGAGAATGCATCCTGGCGAGCCTATTCTCTTTGAAAAAGTGAAAGAGAGCTTTGACGGGATGTTTTTTAACATAAGGCGTTATGATTTAGGATTGGTCGGTAGGTATAAAATGAACAAGAAATTTAAAGCTATACCATTTTTTGTCCCTTCTGATAAACGCATTTTAACGCTTGAGGATATTGTTGGAACAGTCAGTTTTCTTATAAAGCTTGTTCAAGGAATTGGTGAGGTTGACGATATAGATAGTCTTGCTAATAGACGTGTTCGACGTGTAGGCGAACTGGTTACAACAACTGCCTTTCGGGTTGGGGCTTTGCGACTTGAACGAAGCATTAAAGAAAGAATGAGTCTTATTTCGTCTGATACTCCTGTTTCTGTCTCTCACCTTATAAATGCAAGGCCTATTATGGCCTCCATTAATGAATTTTTTAGAACTTCTCAACTTTCAACTATTTTAGATCAGACTAATCCACTTTCTGAAGTTGATAATTTAAATCGCTTAACAGTTATGGGAACAGGTGGAATTTCAAGGGAGCGAGCTGCCTTTTCGATCCGCGATATCAACAGCTCTCAGTATGGAAGAATTTGTCCTATTAGAAGCCCTGAAGGGCCTAACATCGGTTTGGTAACCTATATATCTCTATATTCTCGGGTAAATGATTATGGTTTTTTAGAAACACCGTATAGGAAAGTGATTAAAAATAAACGAGGCAAAAAAATACAGGTTAAAGCAGCAAGCGAGATTGTATATTTAGATGCTGGCGATGAGAGGGAATACTATATTACACACGCAGGGATATTAGCTTCCAATGTTATCTTAAGAGACCGTGTTCCAGTAAGATATAGAGGAGCGTTTACAGAAGTTGAAAAAGAAAAGGTTGATTTTGTTGACTTAGTGCCCCGGCAAGTTGTTGGTTCTGCGGCAAGTCTTATTCCTTTTGTAAATCACGACGAAGCAAATAGGGCTTTGATGGGAACCCACATGCAGTGTCAAGCGGTGCCGCTTGTCAGCCCTAAAAGTCCGATTGTGGGAACCAATATGGAAAAGGCAGTAGCTCAGGTTATGAATAGGGTAATATTTTCCCCATTTGATGGATTAATAACATATTCAGATGCTAGAAAGATAGTCATCAAAGGAAAGAAGGGCGAGGAGGTAAAGTATTTTATAGATTCCTTCAAGAGAACGTCTCAGGCAACTTCTTATACACAAAAAACAGTAGTTTTTACAGGACAAAAGGTTAAAAAAGGTGATCTTCTAGTTGATGGGCCTGCATCTGATAATGGCGAATTAGCATTAGGGCAGAACTTGCTGATTGCCTATGCTTCTTTAGATGGTCTTGGCTACGAAGACGCTATTGTTATTTCTGATAGATTAGTTAAGGAAGATATTTTATCTTCTATTCACATCGAAAAGCATGAGGCGTCAGTTGTTGAGACAAAGCTTGGGCCTGAAGAGACAACAAGAGATATTCCAAATGTATCAGAGGAAGATTTAACTAACCTTGATGAAGAAGGAATTGTTGCTGTGGGTAGCGAGGTGGAAGCAGGAGATATACTAGTTGGGAAAATTGCTCCTAAAGGAGAAACAGAGTTAACAGCAGAAGAGAGACTTCTTAGGGCTATATTTGGTGAACAAGCAAGAGAGGTTCGCGATACCTCGCTTCGTATGCCACACGGAGAACGCGGTACGGTTATTAATGTTCAAAGACTAGATCGAAAAGAGGGAGACGAGCTAGAGCCAGGAACGTTGCGCAAGATTATTATTGAAGTCGCTCAATTCAGACATGTTGTGGTTGGAGATAAGTTGGCAGGACGCCATGGGAATAAAGGAGTCATTTCAAAGATATTGCCTGAAGCTGATATGCCCTTTCTTGCAGATGGCACCCCGATTGATATTGTTATATCTCCAATTAGTGTTCTTGCGCGTATGAATTTGGGTCAACTTCTAGAGGCACATTTGGGACTTGCCTGTTCACGCCTGAATATAAAAGTAGGAGTTCCGGTTTTTGAAGAATTTAGAGAGGAAAGAATTCTTTCGACTCTTAAGATGGCCAATCTTCCTGAAAATGCTAAAACGCTGCTTTTCGATGGTAGAAACGGAGAGCCTTACGAAAATCCCGTTGTTGTTGGCGTTGAGTACATGATGAAACTAATCCATATGGTTGAAGATAAGACCCATGCAAGAAGTACTGGGCCTTACTCTCTAGTTACGCAGCAACCTTTAGGTGGAAAGGCGCAGATGGGAGGACAGCGCTTGGGAGAGATGGAGGTGTGGGCACTTGATGCCCATAGAGCAAGGTATACATTGCAGGAGATGCTAACCATAAAGTCTGATGATGTTGTAGGAAGGGCTAAGGCCTTTGAGGCAATTGTTAAGGGAATTGATATTCCAACGCCAAGGGTTCCAGAATCATTTAAAGTGCTAATAAAAGAGTTAGCTTCTTTAGGGCTTAATATTGTCCCAGTTGGAGCAACGGTTGTTAAAGAACCATTAATAAGTTCATCTGCGCAGAGCCTTGAAGAAAAGAGAATCGAAGAAATAAAAGAGGAGGCAGAAACCAAGCCCGACTTGGTAAAAGAGCTTAGTCGTGAATAACAACAGAAAGATGAAAGATATAACAATTTTAGACTTTAAGGCATTAAAAATCTTATTAGCAAGTCGTGAAGATATACTGTCTTGGTCCTATGGCGAGGTAACAAAGCCCGAGACTATTAATTATAGGACATTACGACCTGAAAAGGATGGGCTTTTTGATGAACGAATTTTTGGGCCAACAAAGGATTGGGAATGTTACTGCGGGAAGTACAAAAGGATTAGATATAAAGGAATAGTATGCGATAAGTGTGGTGTTGAAGTGACATTGTCAAGAGTAAGACGCGAGCGGATGGGGCATGTAACGCTTTCCACACCTATCGCTCATGTTTGGTTTTTTAAGGGTTCATCTTCGCCATTGTCTTTAATCCTAGATATACCCCAAAAAAAACTAGAGTCTGTTATATATTATGCCTCTTATTTAGTGGTTGAGATTAACGAGGAAAAGAAAAAAGAGGCATTAGAATTGTTTGAAAAAAGAGCAGAGTCTAAAAGACAACAAATAAAAGATGATGTGAGACGTGAGGAGAAAGAAATATCTGCCGAAATAGAGAGAAAGAAAAAAGAAGCCAAAGCCGCGTCTGACGCGGCCAAAGCCAAGTCAGGCTTGATAAAAGTGAGTCAAGCCTTAAAGGAACAAAGAGAACTTATTGATCAGGAATTAGAACTTTTGAGAAGACAAAAACTTGCAGAAGTTTCAGAACGATTTATGCTTGAGAGTAAAAAACAAGAGGAGGTTTTTGATGCAATTCTTCAACTCCTAAAAAGCTTAGGGGTTGGAGCAGTATTTTCCGAAGACGAATATTTTAAAATTTTAGACTATGACATTCCCGTATTTTTTACTATCAAAACTGGGACAGAAGGTCTTTTGGACTTATTGAATAAAATAGACTTTTCTTCACTTATTGTTGTTCTTAGGAAAGAAGCAGAAAGATCAAAAGGACAAAAATATCTAAAGCTTCTCAAAAGGCTGAGGCTTATTGAGTCAATAGAAAAAGCAGGGGTTCTCCCTTCTTATATGGTGTTTTCTATTTTGCCCGTTATTCCTCCAGACCTTCGTCCTATGGTTCAGCTTTCCGGTGGACGTTTTGCGACATCAGACCTAAACGATCTCTATAGAAGAGTTATAAATCGCAATAATAGGCTCAAGCATCTAACTTCACTTGGGGCACCTGAGATAATTCTTAAGAATGAGAAAAGAATGCTTCAGGAAGCAGTTGACAGTCTAATAGATATTTCTCAAAGAAGTGGCCAAATTGTCCAATCCCCTCTTCGTTCTTTATCTGATATGCTAAAGGGTAAGCAAGGGAGGTTTAGGCAAAACCTCTTAGGGAAAAGGGTCGACTATTCGGGTCGCTCTGTCATAGTTGTTGGCCCACAACTTAATCTATCCCAGTGTGGTCTCCCAAAAGAAATGGCTCTTGAAATATTTAAACCATTTGTGTTGCGAGAAGTTATTGTTAGGGGATTTGCTCCAAATATAAAATCTGCAAAAAGATTTATCGAAAAAAAACCACCAGAGGCGTTTGATATATTAGAGGAAATTACAAAAAATCATCCAGTTCTTCTTAATCGCGCGCCAACCCTACACAAACTGGGTATTCAAGCGTTTTACCCAGTACTAATCGAAGGCTCTGCCATTTCACTGCATCCGTGCGTCTGTGCCGGTTATAATGCAGATTTTGATGGAGATCAAATGGCAGTTCACATTCCACTTTCAAAGAAAGCTCAACAAGAAGCAATAGATCTTATGATGCCAAGGCGCAATCTTTTAAAGCCCGCTGATGGAAGCGCTATAACTTTACCAAATAAAGAGATGGCAGTTGGAACATATTATCTAACGACAATTGATGAGTCTTTGATAAAAAAAGAGATTCCGCATTTTAAAGATATAGAAGAAGCTCTTTTGGCCCATGCGCTTTCGGTAATTAAACTTAGAGAGCCAGTTTTTGTTCGCATAAATGGCGAAAATATTAAGACCTCTGTTGGTAGAATTTTTCTTAACGAGCATTTGCCAAAAAGCCTTGGTTTTATCAATAGACCTATTAACGCAACAGGTATTAAGGGTATTATTACAGAAGCCATCGCTACTTGTCCGGCTGATGAGGTAGAGCAACTTATTGACTCAATAAAATCGATTGGATTCTATGGAGCAACGGTCTCAGGTATTTCAATTTCAGTGTTTGATAACGAAATGATTAAAGATCGTAGTAAATTTATAGAGGAAGCGGATAAAAAGGTATTAGAGATAGAGAGAGATTTTCAGAAGGGTTTTATAACAAATGAGGAGAAAAAGCGTTTGTCAAACGATATATGGCTTAAAACTACAGAACAAGTAGCTGATCTTACATGGGAAAATCTCAAGGAGAAAAACGCTATTAAAATTATTATTGATTCAGAAGGAGCACGAGCTGGTAAGGAGCAACTTAAGCAGCTCTCAGCAATTAGAGGCCTAATACTTGACCCGTTGGGCAAAATTGTTGAGTTGCCAATTAAAGCCAATTTTAGAGAGGGTCTTTCTATTTTTGAATACGTTGCCTCAGCTAGGGGTTCTAGAAAAGGTTTAACCGATTCCGCATTAAAAACTGCAAATGCTGGATATTTGACAAGGCGTCTGGTTGATGCATCGCACGATGTGATTATAAGAGGAGAAGACTGTGGTGGAAATGTGGGGATTGTCATAACAGACGATCAAAAGGAAAGGATAGCGCCATTTATACAAAGAATTTTAGGTCGCGTCGTGGCGTCTAGCGTGACTTCCAAAAAAACCAAAAAAGTAATTTTAACAATGAATGAAGAGATAACGGACGAGGCGGCAAAAAGAATTATCGACAACGATATTAAAGAAATTGTAGTTAGGTCTCCTATCACTTGTCGTTTGGAATATGGAGTTTGTGCTTCGTGTTATGGTTGGGATTTTTCTACTAGGAAAAGAGTAGAGGTTGGCGTACCTGTGGGCATAGTTGCTGCTCAATCAATAGGAGAGCCAGGTACACAGCTGACTATGAGAGTTAGGCACTTTGGTGGGGTTGTTATGGCTGATGTTACGCAAGGACTACCAAGGGTCGAGGAATTGTTCGAAATGAGAACTCCCAAAAATTTATCTCCAATGTCTGAAATTTCAGGAAAAGTAGAGGTTGCCACCAAAGAAGATGGGTATATTTTAAAGATTAAAAACACAAAAATGAAACCTATTGATGAACGTGAATATTTTATCCCTTTTGCTTCTCGTCTTGTTGTTACAGACGGAAGTGAAGTTATACATGGAGCACAGTTGGCAGAAGGCTATCTTGACCCAAAAGAGATCCTTAAGATTAAAGGATTGGTTGACGCACAACGCTATATTATAACTGAGGCCCAAAAAGTGTACGAATCTCAAGGCATTACTATTAATGACAAGCATTTTGAGGTAATTTTGCGCAAGATGTCGGATAAAGTAGTTATTGAGACGGTGGGGGATACTTCGTTAATACCAGGGGCCTTTGTAACAAAGATAAAATTTGAAACAATAAACGCAGAAGTACTTTCTCAGGGTGGTGAGCCAGCTACTGCAAGACAAATAGTGTTGGGAATTACTAAATCCGCTCTCTATTCGGATTCTTGGCTTTCTGCTGCATCTTTTCAAGAAACAACCAAGGTTTTAACAGAGGCAGCCCTAGAAGGACGGCAGGACGATCTTCTAGGTCTTAAAGAGAATGTTATTATAGGCCGACTTATACCTGTTGAAGGTAAGACCGCAAATGAGGTATAATATAAATAATACCAATACTACAAATGTCAAATACTACAAATATTTCAATATATTGGATTATTGGTAGTATTGGTATTTATTTGTAGTATTCCCGACTGAAAGGAATTTATGCCTACTTTGTCACAACTTACTAAAAAAGGAAGGGATAAAAAAATTAAAAAAAGTCGATCAACGGCGCTTAGGCGTTTATTTAATGCACGAGAGCGCAAATATAAAAGTATTGTAGCTCCTCAGAAACGAGGAGTAGTTAGTCTAGTAAAGACTATGACTCCTAAAAAACCAAATTCTGCCTTGCGGAAAGTTGCTAGAGTTAGGCTTTCTAACAAAATGGAAGTTACAGCTTATATTCAAGGCATAGGCCATTCACTTTCGGAACACGGAATCGTTTTAGTTAGAGGGGGGAGAGTTAAGGACTTACCTGGGGTAAAGTACCACATAGTTAGAGGCAAGCTTGACCTTTTAGGAGTTGAGGGAAGGAAAACGTCAAGAAGCAAATATGGAGCCAAAAAAGGTAGCGTTGGGGTTGGAGTACCAAGGGTTGTGGCAGGAACGCCTGCTCCTGCGGCTACACCAGCACCAGTGTAAAGTTAATTGACGGTAGAGGATGGAAGATAGAAGGTAGTAATTTGAAAATAGAGGATAGAAGTTCGATCTACCCTCTAATTTCTACCTTCAAAGATCTATTTTCCACATTCTATCATCTATCGTCTAAAGACATATGAGGCATAAAAAAGCACCGAAAAGAGAAACTGTACCAGATTTAGTCTATAAAAATAGACTAGTTGCGCAGTTTATTAACTATCTTATGAAGGATGGCAAAAAAACAGTTGCTCAAAATGTTTTGTACGAAGCATTTGGTATTCTTTCAAAGAAGAGTAAAGACCCAGTTTCGATTTTTGAACAAGCACTTCAAAACGTTGGGCCAAAACAAGAAGTAAAAGCAAGAAGAGTGGGTGGGGCATCATATCAAATACCAATTGAGGTCAGAGGAGATAGGAGAATGTCTCTTGCTATGCGATGGATAATCAAAGCCGCAAGAGAGCGTTCCAATAAAGAGTTTCATACTTTTTCGGAGAAGTTAGCTACGGAATTTATAGACGCAGCAGAAAATAAAGGGGAGGCAATTAAAAAACGAGATATTACTTACAGAATGGCACAAGCCAACCGCGCCTTTGCGCACTTTAGGTGGTAACCTCAGGGTATTTTTTTCGTAAAGTAACAATACTATCTAGCATATCTTCTGTTGTTGGAATAACAGCGTTCATCAAAATCCCATCGCAAGGAGGAACGGGTACATCTTCTGACCCAATCAGGTAGATACCCCTGCCTTTTACAACGTCGTGCAATTGAGAATCTTCTCTTGCCAACATTGATGCTATCTGATTCCCAAACCCTTGCGATTTCGGTTCTTCGTGGGCAACAACAATAGGTCCTTTTCCATTCTCAAGATAAGCCATAACGTCCTCTTGTGGGAATGGTCGAAGCGATACTACGTCAAGAATACCAATACCATCTTGTAAGTCTTGGTTATTAAGCTGTTCAACCGCAGCGCTCACTTTGCTTACCATTGGTCCATAGGTTATAAATTGAATATCCTTTCCTGGTTTTTTTACCTTTGCTCTTCCTGGCTCAAAAAATCCAGTACCAATCTCAAATTCTTGTTTTTGAAATATTCTTGTTTTATCTACCATAAATATGTATGGATTGTTTTCGTATAATAGACAATAACGAAGAAGTTTATATGTTGTTTCAGCATCTGATGCATAAAATACATCAACACTTGAGGGTGTCTGGAGTGCTTTTGATGCTACCTCGTGTGAATGCATTGTCCCTCCTCCTGACACAGCACCTGAGGGAAGTAGTACTCCGACTGGCCTTGTTATCTTCCCGCCAGTTGTATATAAAACATGTGATAATACATGCCAAGCAGGAAAAGCTTCTATACCATAATCTGCGTACTGAAAATCAACAAGAATGCGCAATGCATTTTCTAGCTCTTGCGGAGTTGTAGGAGTGGTGGACATACCCAAAATATATTTGGCTACATCAAGTTCTGCTACTGGTGTATTATGCAAGCGCCCCGGATCGTGGGCAAACTGCTCAAATAAACCTTCTGTTTGGCTAAAATAACCTCCTTGATGAATTTCCTTAATAGTATCTTTTTCTTTTCTAATACTAAGACCCTTATATACATCAACACCTCTGAGCAGTACATTGGGATTTATCTCCATTGTTTCTTTGATTGCAAGCTGTATTGCTTCTGAAGTATTGAGCTTAACTCTTTTAGGGGAAGACTCCAGGCCAGTTATTCTTGGCGTTTCCAAGCGTATATTGCTCGTTGCTTGTTTTGGCTTGGGCCCTGGTCGAGCAAGCGCTTCTTGTAAAATGTTCTCCATTTTGTGCCTTGCCTGATTTTCCCATTTTTCCACTTCATCTTCAGTTATATATCCATTATCCTGTAAATAGGCAAGAGAAGTTTGTACTGGATCTACAATATTATTGTCAATGGTTGTAATTTCTTCTTCTGCTTGCCTGTCTAAAAGACTTAAAGAAAGAAGATCTCTCAGCCTCTGCTTTAGCCTAATTTGATTGTCATTTCCGGTAGCTCGCATAAGACCTTTTTCAATAAAACCTTTAATTTCGTGTTGTCTTGGATCGTCTTGCGGCATTCTTTCTATATTTTTTTCCAAAATTTGCATTGCTTGTATAATATATTCTGAGGTAAGATGATCTCCGTGTGCGTTTGAATGTGGCAAAAGTCTTCGTGTCATTGCTTCAACAATTGTTGGACCAGCATCCAAAAGCGCTCGTTGTGTTGCGAATTGTACTGCAAAGTACAAACCGTCCATATCGGTTTCGTCAATTCTAATGCCTGGCACTTCTTTTCCATGACCCTTTTGATAGAGCTTGCCTTGAGGAACAACTTCATCTAGCTCTACTCCAATTGCAACACCGTTGTTTTGAGTAAAATTTATTACTGGCGTTCTGTTGTTTACTTGAAATTCTAAAGCTGAATCAAGTTCTAGGTACGCTCCGTCTCCTAAACTTATTAAGACTGCAGCTTCTGTGTTATTAAGGCGAATGTTTCTATATGCGTTGGCTCTTTCAGGTTTATCATATAAAATACAATTTTGTCGAATGGCATTTAGTCGAAGCGCATCAGCATACCCAGAAGCTGCAAGAATATGTCCTCCCACATTGGGAGTTGCAGGGAAGACGCTGATTTTGCCAACTCTATTAATTTTACTTGGTACATTGAGCTCTACACCGGTGGAGCGTGTGCCACCTTCGATGCGGCATAAATTGGCAATTGCCTCATCAGGGCTTAGTAAATCACCTTGGGGATCCTCAGAGCCTTCTCCAAGATTGGTTTCGAGAACATGATCCCTATAATACGGAGCAATAACTGCTTGTGCATGATTTTCTTGGCACGTAGTCCGAAACGCGTGCTTTGCAACAGTTTGCGCCATTTCTGCACCTCTTGCTCCAAGATAAATAACAGTTCCGCGGCTTTGCTTACTAACATCTCCTGCGGCCCTTTCAAGCACAAGATCGAACTCTCTTGCATAAACTAGTTCTATTGCTATTTTTCGGTAAATGTTTTGTGCGTCTTTGTATTTTCTTTCTATGGTTTGAAGCGTACAGTAAGCATTGAGCGTTGCTTCTGTATTGTCTGCAGCCCACCTATATACGCTACTTTCTTTTGCAACATCTTCCAAAAGGATAGGTGTAATGCGACTGTATAATTCTTGTCGCAGTTGATCTGGCGCATTTTTATCTTTGTATAACTTGGTAGCTGTTTGTAGGAATCTACCAACGCGGTTTTGATCGTATTGATCGTTTTCATCATTATCAAATATTGCCTCATGTAGCCTATCAATTGTCTTTACTTTTGTTTGAATATCCACTGCATTGCTTTCCAAAGCGCCAAGTAAAAGCATATCGTTTTCACCAGTTTGTAAGTTTGCAGTATTTAAGATTTCAGATTGAAGGGTAGGGTCAGGTGGCAATCCATATGCCGCTCGCATGCCATCGATGAATTCTGGATCATAGTATGGGCTTAGTTCTCGAGGATTCATATAGTTTGTAAGATTATACGTGGTGGCTTCTTATATATCAAGTTTAAGTTGAATTAGTTACATTTTTTGTTTATACTCTTGCTCTATGTCTCCATTAGAAAGATCCGGATCAAATCCATGGTTTCAGCGTGGTGTAGAAAGTCAAATTAGGGATCAAAAAGACTTTGAGCGTTTTGGGGATGAGTTGTGGCGCGGCCCAGCATTGGAAATAGCCCAACCTACTGTTGTACATAAAACTGCTAAAGCCTCTTTTATATTAGAATCTAGACATTTACCTTTTGACGGTGATGTTTCAGCAAGTGTTTTATCAGAATTGCTTGTTCATATACGAAGCAGGTATGCACTTGTAGGACTAGACGTGCCCGTTCAGCACGCTTCTAAGCTATATAGAGAACAAAGAATACCAAAAAATGGAGAAAGTGTAGTCATAGAACTTCCAATTATTAATCATTGTGCACGCCCGGTAGAATTGCCAAAAGGGGCAAAACCACTTCATTTTTTCTTTGTTCCTGAAACAGCTTATATTAAAGGAGAAGAGTTAGAGAGTATAGTGGGAAACGAATCAGGAAAGGCAATCTGTATCCAAGGCGCTGTAGAAAAAGATTGGAGGATGGATTATGAAACTAGTCCAACAGGAGAAAGATTGGCAACAGGGCTCTATCTAAAGATCGATCCAGAAGAGCGATTCTGGATTCCTGCCTCTAAAGAATTTATTCATTTACCAGAGGAAGAAACAACAACATTTCAAGACATTCGCGAGTTCCTCGCTAATGTACTTAAAAGAATTGATGACCCAGAATTTCCTATGCATAAGAATGGTATGTGGATTGGAAAGTGTCCGCATTTAAAGTTAGGCCCAAACATTTACGTTAAGCTTGATAATGAGACATATACGCAAGACAATGGTGTATTTCATAAAGTTGGGCTACAAACTCATTCTCCTCTTTTAGAAGGGGGAAGGACGGAGCATCATCCTCTTGTTGAAATTAGAGGTCCGGCTAATTGGGCCCGTGCGACGGCAATTAGAAATGGACAAACTGCAAAGTCAGGTTAGCTTTATTCGGCGGATATTCCAATAATTTTGTCCCCAATCTCAATGTTTTTTTACTACATCCATGGTATTAGTCAAAATACCAAAAAAGCCAGCAATAAATGGTTTCTGATCAAGAAACGAAGTCTTTCTTCAAGAGTTAAGATTTATAAAATTTCAAGATTTTTGATGACTACCCCCTTAAAGCAAGGAGGTGAAAAAATAATTATTGACAATACAGTTTTTGTGGTATAATTCCACTAATGGTAGACGAAAAGAAAAAAGAATTAAATTTATTAGTTAAAACGGGCACTGTGGTAGGAAGTACCTATTCTCAAATTGCTAGAGTTACAGTTAGCGATAATGAAATAACTATAGAGTTTGCTTACGTACATCCTGCTGATCCAACACAAGGACAATCAGTTGCCAGAGTAACAATGCCAATTAAATCTGGAATTAGTTTAGCTGAGACCATTTTGCAAACAAGGCAAATGCACGAAAAAAGAAAGGAGGGTAAAAGAAATGACTAATGCACAATTATTTCCATACCCCAATATTAAGGCGAACTTTAATAAAGATTTAGTTGATCCTAGCTCGTTTCCAAAATTTAGAGTGGGAAAAATTATTTGGGGACGTTTATTGGGTAAAAATAATAAAGAACTGACAAATAGATTCCTTATTAAATAGCTCAAGGTTTATTAGTTACGCTGAAAAGGCGAGACAAGATTTTATTAAAGACCCCAACAATTTTCATAAATATCCTAAATTAAGTGAAAACGATTGGGAACAATAATCTTGTTAAAACATGTATGATATACGGTTTAAAGGCAAAGCAAAAAAGAAATTCAAAAATCTCTTGCAAAGATTATCCCCTAAAGTAAAAACTAAAGCAAAAGACACTCCAAGTAACGATCCCTATCCTAGTCCTACTCACGGAGAAACGTTGTGTAAAGTTGAGCGGAAGGGAGTTCTTTATGGAATAGAGCCAACTGGCGGAGATAGAATTTTATATGATATTATTTCTCTTGAAAATGATAAAAAAATAATTTTAGTTCACTTTGTAGGCAACGATGATGAGGAAATTAGATACCTAAAGAAATATGCGAAATAAGAAAAAATTTTCTCCAAAAGACAAAAATCTACGCGGATCCTAGAGGAGAAAGATACATCGGTAACACCAAGTCTGACTTGGTAACATTCCTGGAGTAGAATAGGAGTGAGAACTGTGGTATACTCTATGTAAGCTCAAAGCGTAAAGTGCAAAGCGCAAAGCTGCAGCTAGTTTTTAGTTAGGTAGTTTTGAGTTTTGACTTTTGAATTTTGAGCTTTTTAGTTATGGCTGAACAAAAGAAAGTTACTGATTTAGGGAAAATTAGAAACATTGGTATTATCGCCCATATTGATGCTGGTAAAACTACAACTACCGAGCGAATTCTTTACTATACCGGAAAAACCTACAAAATAGGCGATATTGACGAGGGCACAACGGTAATGGACTGGATGGAAGAGGAAAGAAAGCGTGGTATTACTATTGTCGCTGCAGCAACTACTACCTATTGGACCCATTCGACAGGCTCAGGGCAAGAGGATCTTTATAGAATAAACATTATTGATACCCCAGGGCACGTTGATTTTACCGCAGAGGTTGAGCGATCTTTGCGCGTATTGGATGGTGGCATTACAGTTTTGGATGCAGAAGAAGGTGTGCAGTCGCAGTCAGAAACAGTCTGGAGACAAGCAGATAAATATAAGGTGCCCCGAATTTGTTTTGTGAATAAAATGGACAAATTAGGCGCTAATTTTCTTGCAACAGTTAAAAGCATAGAGGAAAGACTTGGTGCTAATCCCGCAATTATGGTTTTACCAATAGGCGTTGAGTCAAGTTTCAAAGGAATTGTCGATTTGTTAAACAAAAAATCCGTGATTTGGACGGGTGAGGAGCTCGGCGCAAAGTTTGATATCTCAGATGAGATCCCCTCCGACATGAAGGACGATGTAAAAAAATATAGAAATAAACTTATTGAAAAAATTGCAGAGACCGATGATGCGCTTTTGGAAAAATACCTTAACAATAAAGAGATTTCGATTGAAGAATTAAAAGCAGCGCTTAGAGCAGCTGTAATTTCTTATAAATTAGTACCAATTTTCGCAGGATCTTCACTTCGCAACAAGGGCGTTCAGCCATTGCTTGACGCAGTTGTTGATTATCTGCCTTCTCCAGTTGATCTTGAGGAAGTAAAGGGAGTGAACCCTAAGACAAATAAAGAAGAGATAAGAAAATTAAGAGTAGACGAGTCTATTGCGGGACTTGCATTTAAAATCCAAAACGATCCTCATGTTGGAAAGCTTACTTATGTTAGAATCTATTCGGGAAAAATTACGGCTGGATCCTATGTTTATAACAGTACGAAAGACAGAAAGGAGAGAGTTGGAAGACTTCTTCTTATGCACGCAAACCAAAGGGAAGATATAAAACAAGGATCTGCTGGTGAAATTGTCGCAATTGTTGGGCTTAAAGAAACAACAACTGGCGATACGCTTTGTGATCCTACTAAGCCAATTGTTCTTGAGAAAATTTCCTTTCCAGAGCCGGTTATCTCTTTGGCTATTGAACCAAAGACAACTTCTGATCAAGAGAAGTTAGGCTATGCATTAAAGCGGCTAACTGAGGAAGATCCAACATTTCATGTTAAAACAAATCATGAAACAGGACAAACAATTATAGCCGGCGTTGGCGAACTTCAGCTTGAAGTGAAAGTAAATATGATGAAAACAGACTTTGGGATTTCTGCCAATGTTGGCGCGCCCCAGGTTGCATATAAAGAAACTGTTGCAAAAATGGCAGAGGGTGAAGGAAAGTATATTCGTCAGTCTGGAGGACGAGGTCAATATGGACACTGTTTGTTACGAGTCGAGCCAAAGCCAAGGGGTGAGGGATTTGAGTTTGTGGATGCTATAAAAGGAGGATCAATTCCAGCAGAATTTATTACTTCAATAGAAAAAGGCGTTAGGGAGACAATGGCAAACGGAATTCTCTTGGGTTATCCAATGGTAGATATGAAAGTGACTGTTTATGACGGAAGTTACCACGAGGTTGACTCTTCTGATATTGCCTTTAAGATTGCAGCAAGTCAGGCTTTGCAGCACGGAGCCAAAAAGGCAGGACTTACTCTTCTTGAACCAATAATGAAGGTGGAGGTAACAACACCCTCTGAGTTTTTAGGAGATGTTATTGGAGATCTTTCTTCCAAGAGGTCCCAGATTTTAGGGACAGAGGAGAGAAGTCGTGCAACAATAATTTTAGCAATGGCGCCCTTGGCAGAACTTTCTGGATACGCAACAACGCTTCGGAGTATGTCTCAAGGAAGAGCGTCTTACTACATGGAGCCATCCCATTACGAAGAAGTCCCAAAAAATATCCAAGAGGAAATGCTTGCCAAGTCTACCTTTACTGGGAGAGTAGGATAATTGGGTGGTGATCACCTCAAGACACGGGAAAATGACGTTGATTTAGCAATCTAAGGTGTCAGTTTTAGCCTCATTTGACAGAGTGAGATTACGAGTGCTAATATATTATTGCGCAGGCGGACTTTCACGAGTTCGTCATAGAAATTAAACTGTTGGTGGGGGGATTCTCCCTGTCCAAGGTAGATTCCCTCTGCAAAGAGGGATCTCCCCACAGATAGTTTAATTTCTCCAAGAGAATATCCCTATTTTTGTAGGTATTATAAGGGTATAAAGACCGCTTGTGGAGCGGTCTTTCGTCGTTTTATTTCCCGAACAGAACAGGAAGGTCGCGTGCTCCATGCACCACGCGAACAACCTCAATTCCCTCTTGGATGAGGCGGTAAAATATAAGGTATTTGTGAAATTTGGGAACAGGAAACATACGCATGTCTTGAAGTCTTGAATTGCGAAAAGTACGGGCCTTGCCCATGTTTGGCATGCGCGCCAGTTGGTCACAAGCATGCTCAAGCGCGCTGTAAAACACCTCCCCTGCTTTTGGGTTATCAGAGGCAATGTAAAGCGCAATATCAAGTGCGTCTTCTCTGGCACGGGGACTAAAAATGTATTCAGGCATACAGAACTACTTGCGCTTCTTGCTTGTAATCCTCTGGCGCAAGTCTGTGCGCAGTTTTTGCCACTCGCGGGGTGTCATGCGTATCCCCGGGCCCGAGTTCAACCCTTCAAGTAGCATGTCTTCGAGCTTCTCTTGATCTCGGCGCTTCAAATCCTCACGAACAACCGACCGGATGTAGTCGCTCGGCGTGCCATAATAATCTTGTTTTACCACTTCCTGTATAGACTTTTTCATCCCGTAAGGAAGCGAAATACTCATGTTTGTGTTCCCGTTTGCCATAGTAGTTTTTATTATTATTTACGATTTACTACTACAAGTATATCGAGGTGGTTTCCTTTTGTCAAGGGTTACACCTTGCCTCACGTTCGAGGCGGTCTAGGTTGGCACAAAAATATTCAAGATGAAATGCTTGCCAAGTCTACGTTTACAGGAAGAGTTGAGAGATAAGAGAAGAAATTTTACAACTCCGATAAAGCTGTGGTTTCTTTGCCTCGACCCTTGACATATTCAAGGTAGCGTTCGGTTGTTGAGAGCCTTTTGTGTCCGAGGATCTTAGAAATTAAAACCAGGGAAACCCCATGTTTTATGTGATGAGCTACAAAGGTATGGCGAAGATCATTTACTTTTGCATTTTTTATCTCGGCCAAGCGCAGATAGCGCTCAACCGCAGTTCTAATATTTCTTATTAGAAACGGCTTCCCAGATTTGGTTATGAATAAATGATCTGTTTGTGTTTTTGCCCCGCTCAGCGAGGTTTTTGGTCTAACCTCTAGGTATCTATTTAAAGCTTCTCTTGCCCGCTTGTTTAGAGGAACTGTCCTTTCTTCGTGTTTTTCAACTGGACGTACGTAAAGTTTATCTTTAATATCAGATGTCCTAAGCGTAGCTAATTCTCCAATCCTTATTCCGGTTTGGAGTAAGAGTTCGATTACGGCAGACATTCTGGGGTCATTTCGCGCAGCGTCTCTAAGCGCCCTGTATTCTGTAGGGGTTAAGATGCGAGGAGGTGCTAGCTGATAGCGAGGATGTAAGACTAGAAGAGATGGATCGTCTGTGATATATTCATTGATTTTTAAAAATCTGTAGAAGGTGCGTACTGAGTTGAGTTTTCGCGAAATTGATTTTGGAGTATATCCTTCCTTCTCCATTTTCGCCAAAAAGACTACAAGATCATCTTTTGTCACTTCATGTACATGGTTTTTCTTAAGTTCTTCTAAGAAAGCAACAAGCTGCTCAATGTCTTTTCCATATGCTATAATGGTAGAGTTTGAGTGCTTGTTGGTTTTTAGATAATTTTTAAACTGCTCATGAGCACCGCGAAGTTTAACAGATTCCATATTGTATAGCCTATAATATCAGTAATTTGTACTTAAGTCAAGATCATAAAGATGCTATATGAAAAAAGTTATCTTTTTTATAACTTTAGGCATCTGCATTCTGGTTATTAACAATCTAGTTCGCTCGATTTATACACTTTGGCACAAGAACGATTTGGTAGTTGATGCCCAAAGAGAGTTGACTAAACAAAAACAAGAAAATCAGAAGCTCAAATCACAACTGTCTTACGTTGAAAGCAAAGAGTTTGTAGAAGAGGTGGCAAGAAACAAGCTGTTTTTGGTAAAACCAGGAGAACAGGCAGTATTGATTCCTCAAGATTTGAATAAAGGCACTAGTACCCCCTCAGCAAATATACGAAAACAAGATCCTAATTGGAAAAAGTGGCTAAAATTATTCTTTTAGTCATCCTGAGCTTGCCGAATGGATGGTGGAAGCTATTTTTCTAACACCCTGAATTCTTCCTCAACCTCAGGGTTGTCAAACAAGCGGTATGCACTTCCGCCCCTAACAAAAATTTCCATAAATTTGATGTTGTGCCCAGATGATCCTGGCGCAAATGCTAGTTCACCCTCTTTGACATGAAACACACCATCTGTATAGATTGCTAAGTGCTTTTGTTTGTGGATCTCAATTGCTATTGTTTGTCCTGGCTTAAACCTAAGATCAGATAAGCGTGTAGTTGTTTTTATGTTTCCGTAACCATCGATTGCTGCAATCTTGTTTGCTGGAACATTGGGAATAGAAGTTAGATTTCCTTTTTCTCCAAGGAATGCTTTATCTTTATTGATCATTAGAGCTACTGCTTTCGGGTAGTAATCGCGTGATCTAAACTGTGATCCTTCATTTCTAACATTAACGAAGTGGAATTCTTTTATGTATGGCTTAACAAAAGAAAATGCATATTTTGCATTTACTGCCAAGATCTCAAAGCCATTTGATAGCTCCGCGTACATAAGCTTCTCTCCGATATTGTTTTTTTGGGCGTTTTTATTTTCTTTTCTTGGCGCAGTGTTTGAGAAGATATAGGTATTTTTAAGATTGGGAGTCAAAGCTATTTGGTAAATCCAAAAACCAGTATTAAGGGTGCTAAATGGTGGTGTTGATTGGGGGATAATGGTTGCATTTGGGATTAAGGTTTTTAGCTGGAGCGTAACCTCTGTAAATGACGGATCACCAATGCCGTAGTCTGCAATAATAACAATGTTAGGGTTGTTCATGCAAAAGATTATAATAGCACTTTTACAGTTGTCTTTGCAATCATTATGTGAGGATATGGTAGGGGTATGTTGCGGGGCTTGGAAAAAATCTAAATCCTTAATCTTAAAATATCTATTTTCTTTTGTCTGCTCCAGCCCTTAATTTGAGCTTCTCTTTTTAAAGCAGCAGATTTTGACTCGAGTCGTTCTGTATAAAGTAATTTAATTGGCTTATGCGACCTTGTATATTTTCCACCCTTCCCATTTTTGTGGTCTGAAAACCTCGTATCTGGATTGTCTGAAATTCCAGTATATAAACTTCCATCTGAACAAAGAAGAATGTAAACGTAGTACATGTAGAGTGTTTGTGCTGAACGGAAATTATGTGTCCTTCGACTTCGCTCAGGACAATTCGCCGCTTCAGTATAAGTGCTTGCAATGAGCAAGCCCTGAATGAAATGAAGGGCGCGTCGAATTGTTGCGGGGTTGGTATCGAAACCAAACTGTGAGATTATGCAATCAGTTTCTCCGGTTACCCAGAGTGTCGGACTATATCATCTTCGCCTCATCGGCGAGCTCAGCGTATAGTCTCTACGGTGTCCACGTTCATGTAAACTGAACGTAGTTCCCTCGGTATTGTCCTTCGACTTCGCTCAGGATTTCACCGATATAGCTGAGTACTATTCTCATGTTACCATCAGAACGGCCCATTTTGAGCCTCACGTGCGCCTTACACTACCCCGCGCGTACACCAATTATAACAATTGATTTCAGCGTGGTCAACTGGTATACTTTTTACCGTTTGCCAACGTAGCTCAGGGGCAGAGCAGTCGTTTCATAAGCGACGGGTCGCAGGTCCGAATCCTGCCGTTGGTACTTTTTATGAATAATCAGCCGATTGGAATTTTGGATTCAGGGGTTGGTGGATTGTCTATTTGGAAAGAAATTGTTAGAGAGCTTCCGGGCGAATCTACAATTTACATGGCTGATTCTATTAATTGTCCATACGGCGATAAAACCTCAAGGGAAATATATATCCTTGCAAAAAAGCTTGTGCAGTTTCTTCTGGATAAGAAGGTTAAGCTAATAGTTCTTGCTTGTAACACAATTACTGTTTTTTGTATCGACAAACTCAGGATAGATTTTCCAGATATTCCTATCGTGGGTACTGTACCGGCAGTAAAAACTGCAGCAGAAAAAACCAAGAACAAAAAAATTGGAATACTCTCAACAGAATCTACTGCAAAAAGTGAGTATCAAAAAAATCTAATAAGGACGTTTGCGAAAGACTGTTTTGTTATAAATAAAGGAGATTCCGAACTCGTGCCTTATATCGAAAAAGGAGATACAAAAAGCGAGAAGGTAAAAAAAATCTTAAGAAATATAATTGAAGATTTTATTGCAAAAGACGTTGACACAATTACTCTTGGCTGTTCACATTTCCCGTTTTTAAAAGACGAGATAAAGGGGATTATGGAAGATAGGGTTAAGATTCTTGACTCAGGAAAGGCGATTGCAAGGCGGGTGAGAAGGGTATTGGCAAATAACAATAATTTATCTTTCGCAAACAGTCCTTCTTATGGGTTTTATACGACAGGAAATTCTGAGGAATTTGAGGTTGTTGCGAAAAAATTGGTTGGTGGCGAAGTTAGAAAATTAATAAATTCAGTTCAGTCAATCTCACTCTAATGATACGTATCATTAGAGTGGTTTACTAAGTTTACTAAATGAGGATGAACTTTGGTACAATGCTCTGCTATAGCGTACTAATGTACCAAGCTGGAAAGTTTTCTTTTCAGTTAGCAATACGGAGGATATGCTATAATAAGATTTAATATGCAACAACTTCTTGGTTTTGACCCCGCTCAGCGGGGTTTTGATCCCTTGTTGTTTTTAGGGATAACAAATATAAAATCAGAAGAAAAAGACCTTGTTTTCTATTGCAATCTAGGATTTAGGATACTAGGATAAAGGAGTAAATTATGGACAATATTCCAGAAAGAGAACAATCTAAACCAGAAAGAAGCATTTCTCTTGGTGAAAGATTTCAGCCATTTGATCCTCTATCTTACAAAAAATCGCTGTGGTTTTTCAATAATATTGAATGTGGGGAATAAATTTAAAATACCTTTCAAGATAGATGCAATTTTCATATATGAAGACAATTATAGAGGTAACGTCTTGCTTCCGTTTAGTCCAGAGGAAGAAAGCTATCCAATCACCTCTGAAGATTTTGATTATGATATGAGATTGAAAAAGTTAGAGCGGATGCGCCAAGAATTGGATAAGTTTATTGATAGAAATAAAAATCCAATAGATTTCTACTTAAATGCTCCCGACTATGAATTAAATAAACTAGGTCTTAGTGAAAAAGTTGTAAAAGAACACAGCACAGAGTATAAACCATTACCAGAGATGCTTGATTTGTTTAAAAGATTACGGTTCATATTAGATGCTCCAAAAGCCCGTCTTGAAGCAAAACCTAGTTCGTATTTTCTTAAAGAAGGGAACGTAGATTTCATGAGCTTTTATCCTGTTGACTCGAGACCTTTGGCTGACACGCCCCGTTATGAGGATAGGGAGGGAGGTTTAGTTTTAAGTCTACCAAGCGACCCTGAAAAACTTGCTCAAATTTGGGCGAAGTTTGTACTTGCTGAGGAAGAACAAAAGTAAGCAAATCAAGTTTAGTCCTCATAACTTACACCTCTTTATTTTTGCATACCCGCCTTTAGTTTGATACAATTAACGCACCATGAATACAACGGCGATATATGTTAAGACACAACCAGAAGTAAAGGCAAAGGCTCAAAAGATTGCAAAAACACTTGGTCTTAGCTTAAGTGAACTTGTGAATATATGGCTTATACAATTTGTTACGACAAGAAGATTAAATTTTAGCGTAGAAGCTTATGTTTCTTCAGTTAAGGGAGATTTCTCAACTCGCTTCACTCGCTCGGAATAATGACAAATGAGTATTTATGCTCTAGTCGCATACAAGGAACCTTATGGTGATTTAACTAAAACAAGCGACCGCGTGTAGTAGTTAAATGGATAAACCATATATATTGTTATGATAGAGTGGAAAAATAAAAAGGTTGCGGTTTTGGGATTGGGAGTTGAGGGGTTGTCGAGCGCGAAGTTTTTGATTAAAAATGGAGCGCAAGTGACGATTCTTGATCGCAAAGACGAGAGGGAATTAAGTAAAGATATTCAGGATTTAGGTATTTATTCTTCGAGCGAATCCTTCCGTAGCTTTAGCGAAGGAGGAGAGTCGAGAAGAAGTAACAATGTAACAATGAAGCAATTGAACAATAAAGATAGTTCTCGACTCACTTCGTTCGCTCGAACAATAACTTTCCATGGGGGAGAGGATTATTTAAAAAACCTCAACGATTTCGATGTAATAGTAAGAAGCCCGGGGGTAAAAAGAAATCTTTCAGAAGTTCTTACTGCTGAAAAAAATGGAGTTGTTATAACTTCTCAAACCAAGATTTTTTTTGATCTTTGTCCTTGTCCTATCATTGGAGTTACTGGGACAAAAGGTAAAGGCACAACTGCAACTCTTATTTACGAAATGCTTAAAAAATCCTTCGACTCTCCTTCGACAAGCTCAGGACAAGTCGCTCAGGATAAACATGTATATTTAGGCGGGAATATAGGGAAACCCCCATTTGAGTTTTTGGACAAATTAGACAGTAAGTCGTGGGTTGTGCTTGAGCTATCTAGTTTCCAACTCCAAGATCTTACAAAGAGTCCTCATATTGCTGTTATGCTTATGACAACAAGTGAGCATCTTGATTATCATAAGGATACAAATGAATATGTTGATGCAAAAAGAAACATTTTAAGATTTCAGAAAGAACAAGATTTTGCGATTATCAATAAAGACTACCCAGCAAGCAACGAGTCTGACAGTCATACAAGCGCAAAGGTGTTTAGGATAAGTAGAGAAAGAGAGGTTAGGGAAGGATGTTTTGTGAAGGATGGGATAGTAAAATTAAAAATTAATTCTGCATTGCAGAATGAAAAATTAAAAATTATTGATACAAAAAACATTCTTTTACCAGGAAAACATAACCTTGAGAACGTATGCGCTGCGGTTATGGCCGCGCTCATCGCGGGAGTTTCAAAAGAGAATATCGTTAAGGTCTTAAAGACCTTCAGGGGATTAGAACATAGACTGGAGTTGGTAGGTGAAATAAATGGCGTGCGTTATTATGATGATTCATTCTCAACCACTCCAGAAACGGCAATTGCGGCAATTGAGGCATTTAAAAATCCAGAGATAGTTATTTTGGGAGGGTCAAGCAAGGGAAGTGACTTTACTGAGTTTGGTCGTGTTATTAGTAGAGCAAAAAATATAAAAGCGATTATTGGGATTGGAGAAGAATGGCCAAGGATGAAATCCCAATTTCAAATTTCAAATTTCAAATTTCAAATTTTCGAAGAATTAAAAGATATAAAATCAATAGTGCAGAAAGCTGCAGAGGTTGCTGAGTCAGGCGATATTGTATTATTGTCTCCAGCTTGCGCGAGTTTTGATATGTTTAATAATTATAAAGATAGGGGAGAACAGTTTAAAAGAGAAGTAAACAAGCTAAATACCTAATTTCTAATTCCAACTCTTTCGTAATTATAGCTTTACCACCAACTTTTACTTCGTCTATTTTATCCATAGTACACCCAAATTTTTGAAAAGTTCTTTTCTCCATAGGCGGGCGGATGAAGTTTTTGCTTTTTTTGGTTCATTTTAAACGGAAACTTGTCAGCTTGACTTTTGTACAGATTTGTACTATTATGTACAAATACTACATTAAGAAATGGGGTGAAAACTATATTATGACCCAGGTGATGAAAGCGTCAGAAGTAAGGCAACAGTGGAGTCAATTATTAAACCGAGTGTTTCGGGGCCAAACTCGAGTAGTGGTTGAGAAAAGCGGTATTCCAGTTGCGGCTGTTATATCTGCTGAAGACCTAGACTATCTTACTAAGCTTGAAAAGCAGAGAGCAGAGCGGTTCAAGGTTTTAGATGAAATTAGTGTGGCATTCAAAGATGTATCCTCCGATAAACTTTTTTCCGAGGTAACCAGTGCAGTTAAAGAGGTTAGGAAAGAAAGGCGCAAAAAGTGACTACCGCAGTTCTGGATACTAATGTGCTTGTCTCAGGTATAGTTGCCTTTCTCCGACCAACTCCACCAGCTCAAATTCTCAAAGCTTGGCGAGCAGGGGAATTTCAGCTAGTTGTTTCTGCACATATCATAGATGAGCTCAAAAGTACGCTTGAAAAACCATATTTTGCTAAGCGTATTACGCCACAGCAAGTGGCAGGAACTATTACTTTATTTAAAGAAGAAGCAATTGTAACACCAATAACTACGACCATACAGGGAGTGGCTACTCATCCAGAAGATGATCTAACGCTTGCAACAGCAGTCAGCGCAAAAGCAGATTATCTCGTAACTGGAGACCAATCGATGCTTCGTAAGGTCGGTAATACTTACCAAGGAGTGAATCTTATTACCCCAATTGCCTTTATGGAGATGCTGTATCAATCATCAAAGGAATAAGACACTGAACTTTATGAGTATATCGCAAAAGACTGCTCGAGCGGGTTTTGTTATAAATTTATATTTTCATTCCAACGGATTTAATATTTGAATGTCTTTCATAGGGAAATGTTTTGTGTTGAGAGGGACCAATATTGCATCGTTAATGTTTGCAGTTGCTGCAATGAGGCAGTCCGATAAGGTCAGTTTGTTAAACGATTTTTTCTTACCCAGGAAATGACGTCAGCTTTTGTTTTCCACTCGGGATGGTTTTCTGCGGTAAAGATACCTGCTACCTTTCGGAGTTTCTTTTCATACGCATCTTTATCAAATGCTTGAGCTTTTGTAATGTGCGCTATAGTTTTCCCCTTTTTTCGTCGTTGACCAGAAGCCTCGCCCCTTTTGATACACGATCTAAATACTCTGATATGTTATTTCTCAACTGGCTTACAGAAACAGAGTTATTTATTTTGATAACTTATGGTCTCTGATTTGGTTTGCATGAGATAATAATTATGGTGTTAAGGACTTTTACCTGCTAAATTTTTCATGGACTAAACATTTTCTGAAATGTCTTTTTTAATGGCGCAATCGGACAGTTTTGAAAAGTTATTTCCGCCAGAGGCGGACGGGTAAAATTTTTGCTTTTTCTTTTAGGTTTTGGTAATATTAAGCTGGTATGAAAAAAATTAAAGTTTCCACCCAAAATATAGGTAAATTTGCTGGAAAGTGGGTAGTTATTGACCCCCAGAAAGAACTCATAATTGCTGTCGGCTCTACTCTTAAAGAGATTAGGCCATTGGTTACACATTCTATAAACGAAAAAGTTCCACCTGTAGGAAAAGCTCCCTATTCATTTCTAGTTCCTCGAAAAGATGAAGGCCCCTATATTTTAACCTCTTAGGCAGAGAGGTTTTCTTTAATAATTTCAGAATTATTTTTGAGGAAAAGAAAAACTACTTAAAGCTTGAGTGATGTGTGGACCTCATTTATTTCATCAGAAACTTTTTAAGGTGTCCAACTCTATAGATTAAATCTCTTTTAGGGTCCTATTCCCCGCAGCTTGCTGCGGGGAGCGTTCATTATGCTACCCTAGTATATCAAATTTTGTAAACTGGTATATTGACATTATGTACACAATGCCCTAATATATAAATATATGAGAACAATGTCTGTTAGAGATGCAAGGGCTAATTTTTCTGAGCTTTTAGGAAGCGTTTACTATACTAATAATCCAATTGTGGTTGAAAAAAAAGGCAAAACTGTAGCAGTTGTAGTTAGTCCAGTACAGTTTAAGCAGTTAGAAAAGATTAAAGCGGAAGGTTGGGCAGTTATAGATGAGCTTAGGGCTCGTAATATAGACAAAGATCCAGATGAAGTTTATAAAGAAGTAACTAAAATAGTTGAGGAAGTTCGCCAAGAGATGTATGATAAGGAGCAAAAGAAATCTAAGCGTAGTCGTTGATACAAATATATTTGTTAGCGGCTTAATTGTTGAAAAAGGATTACCTCATCAACTTATTAAACTACTTGAAGAAGACTTATTTATTTTGATAATTTCGGAGAAGTTGCGAGACGAACTGGAAGAAGTTCTGTATAGAGTGAAATTCTCGGCGTTTTTAACCGAAGAAAAGCTTTCTAAATTCTTCAGGATGATTGATATTGTCTCTACTGTTGTTTCACCGCACGCAATCATTCCTATTAAAGTAAGAGACCCAAAAGATCAAGAAATATTAGCTACTGCTTTGGGAGGAAGAGCGGATTATTTGGTGACAGGCGATGAAGATCTGATCGTTTTGAAAGATAACGATAAATTAGGCCGTTTAAAGATAATTGGCGTCAAGGAATTCCTCAAATTGCTTGAGTAAAATAGGGTTCATGTCGGGGAGCCGGGAATCGGACCCGGGCTACCGGACCCCCAGCCCGGTGGGCTGCCATTACACTACTCCCCGATTTTAATTTGAAATTTTCAATTTTTAATTTTCAATCAATTTTCAATAACTCAATGTTTAAAAGATAAAACGTATAGACCTGATTCAAATTGCCTCTTGTATTTTATCACAAAAGTACTACAATGGGCATGCTATGGGAAGAGCTCCTAATTCTCAAAAAAACAGACCCCCAAATGGCCCGACCCTTCGGCAAAACTCAGGGCAAGCAGAATCGTCTCAGAAGATGGATGCTGTAAGACTTGCAATGGAGCAGATAGAAAAGCAGTACGGCAGGGGTTCTATAATGCGATTTGGGGAAGCGGCTCAAAAGCTTGATATTTCTGTTATATCCACTGGCTGTCTCCCTTTGGATTTGGCACTTGGAGTGGGGGGCGTGCCAAGAGGAAGAATTGTTGAAATTTTTGGTCCGGAAGCATCCGGGAAAACAACTGTCTGTTTATCTATTATTGCACAAGCGCAAAAGCACGGCGGCATCGCGGCATTTATTGATGCCGAGCACGCTCTTGATCCGCTGTGGGCGCAAAGATTAGGAGTTAAGCTAGATGAGCTTCTTATTTCTCAACCCGACACAGGAGAGCAAGCGCTTGAAATTGCCGAAAGCCTTATTCGAAGCGGAGGAGTAGATGTTTTGGTGATTGATTCGGTTGCGGCACTAGTTCCTCGGGCAGAGATAGAAGGAGAAATGGGCGATGCAATGATGGGGCTTCAGGCAAGGCTTATGTCCCAGGCTTTGCGAAAATTAACAGGAGTTATTTCTAAATCAAAAACTGTTGCTATTTTTACCAATCAGTTACGTCAAAAGATTGGTATTATGTTTGGAAACCCCGAAACAACAACTGGAGGATTAGCTCTTAAGTTTTACGCATCGATTCGTATGGATGTTCGAAAAATAGAAACAATAAAAGATGGAGAACAGCAACCAATCGGGTCGCGTCATAGAGCAAAAATAGTTAAAAATAAAGTCTCGGCCCCTTTTAGAATCGCAGAGTTTGATGTAATGGGAGATACTGGGATATCGCGCGAGGGAGGGATTGTAGATGTTGGAGTTGAGATGGGAATTATTCAAAAATCCGGAGCATTTTTTAAGTTTAATGATCTTATGCTTGGGCAAGGAAAAGAAGCAACAAAAATGTTTCTCAAAGAAAAAACAGATGTTGCTAAAAAAATAGTTGCTGACATTATGCAAAAGAACAAAACCTCTGGAACTCCGGTTGAGGTGGGGGTTGAGGAAAAAGAACTCGCCGCGTAACTCTTTAGTGATATAATAAATTTTATAATGCAGCCTAAGATAGTAAAGTTTTCGAATGGTCTTAATTTAATTCTTCATCCCATGTCTTCTGTTCAATCAGTTGCAGTTTATGTTGCAGTTGGGGCTGGACCTCGTTACGAAACAAAAGAGACAGCAGGCCTGGCACATTTTTTAGAGCATATGCTCTTTGAGGGGACAAAAAGGTTTCCCACTGCTAGACAGATTTCAGAATATATTGAATGCGTGGGTGGAACGGGTAGTGCATGGACAGATAAAGAGAGTGTTACTTATTATGCAAAAGTACCAAAGCAACATTTAGAATTGGCGTTTGATTATTTGTTTGATATTCTTTTTAACTCACTGCTAAATGGAAATGAGATTGAAAAAGAAAAAAGGCTTATTATAGAAGAACTTAATCGAAGCAAAGATAACCCTCAAGATGCTACATGGGATCCGTGGCTTGAGCTTGTCTTTGGAAAAAATCAATCCTTGGGACGCTCTACGCTTGGAGACAAGAGGACGATTCTAAATATAAGTAAGCAGAAATTGCAAGCGTACCTTGAAAGATTTTACCATCCTGCGAACATGGTTATTGCCGTAGTTGGCAATTTTTCTATTAAACACGCAAAAAGTTATACCATTAAATATTTTGGTAAGATGCAAAAGAAAGAGGTTGTCAAATTTAAGAACGCGAAGTTTATCCCCAAAAAGATACATACCCAAATTTTCAACGTAAATACAAAGCAGTGTCAGTTAGTATTAGGATTTTTTACAGGTATCTCTGCCAAACATAAAGATCGTTTTTCGATGCGAGTTATTGTTGATATTCTAAGCTCAGGAGTAAGTTCAAGGATTTTTCATAAGCTAGTTTACGATGAGGGTATTGCATATTCTGTAGGCGCACAATCATGGGTATTTTCTGATACGGGAATATTTTATGTTTTTGGGGGATTTGCTAAAGAGAATGTAGAAAAAGCAATAATATTAATTCTTAGTGAGTTAAATAAGCTTAAAATCGAAAAGATTAGCGACAAAGAGGTTGCTGCGGCAAAAGAGAAAGATAAAGCAAGCTTTTATTTCTCTTTGGAGACTCCAGATGCTATAGCAAGTTACTATGCATCTTCGCAGTTGCTTGATAAAAAAATTATGACTGCGGAGGACGTATCAGAAAAAATTGATAATGTGACCGCAGAAGATATACAAAGGACAGCAAGAAAATATTTTGTTACTAAAAACCTTTTATTGGCAATAAGAGGACCATTCGACGAAAACAACCTAAGCCGCATTGAGGACATTTGTATTAATAGATTGAAATAATTTTTAGTTTTTGGAGGTAGAGAATGAAAAAGAAACGGTCGGTTTTTGCTTTTATAGACAGCAACAATTTACACCTCGGCGTCTTAAGTCAAGGCTGGAAACTTGATTGGAGAAAGTTCAGGCAATATTTACGAAATAAATATAATGTAAATAAGGCTTACCTTTTTATCGGCCAAGTCGCAGGAAACGAAGCGTTGTACGCTTTCCTGCAAGAGTCTGGTTATGTCCTTATTTTTAAGCCCACCTTAGAACGCCAGCAACAGGACAAAGTCAAAATAAAAGGTAATGTTGATGCGGAATTAGTTCTTCACTCAATGATTCAATATAAAAATTATGACAAGGCAGTGGTTGTTACCGGAGATGGCGACTTTCACTGCTTGGTGGAGTACTTGGAAGAAAAGGGGAAACTGCTTAAAATTCTTGCGCCAACTAATCACTATTCAGGTCTGTTGCGTAAGTTTAACAACAAAAATTATATAGTTCGTATCGATCTTTTGAGGGGTTCTTTAGAGAAAAAAAAGACTGGCATTCGCGGTCGGTCGAAACCTTAGGCTAGTCCAGTCATCGTGATAAAAGTATTTTAACAAACAACAAACAGTTTGTCAATATCAATCATGGGTGATTTTGAGAAGTTTTATAATTCCACTTTAAGATTTTTATCGTTTCGTCCTCGGTCGGAGAAAGAGATAAGAGAAAAGCTCAAAAGAAAAAAAGCTGAGCCCTTGGTTATCGAAAAAGTCATTGCCAAACTCAAAGAACAAAAGCTTATTAATGACGAAGAGTTTGCGAGATGGTGGATTGAGCAGCGGACATCATTTAGGCCCCGAAGTTTGAGATTAATAAAGCTAGAGTTAAGACAAAAGGGGATCTCGGATGAAACCGTTGAAGATCAAATATCAAAAATCAAAGATCAAATAGAGAACGATTTGGAGCGGGCGAAAAGACTTGTGGAGAAAAGAATAAAGAGATTCCGAAACCCTTCGGCTTCGCTCAGGGCGAGTAAGTTCGGAATGACACGGGAGGAGAAATATCAAAAGTTGGGTTCATACCTTGCGAGAAGAGGCTTTGATTGGGAGACAATAAAAGAGTCCATTGACTACGCTGCAGCCCATGAACGTAGTTGACGAGTTGCTTTTTGAATAGTATACTACAAATAGTTAGACACGAGAGGATGTCAAGTCCGGCTTATGAGAAAAATAGTTAGAATCCTCATAGGATCATAGATACAAAGACTTTAATCCGCCAATTGGCGAAGTTCCTCTACTGTCTTATAAAAACTTATGAATAGGCAAAATCAAGATTTAATTGCTCTTGAGAAAAAACTTCTTGAAAAAGAGGAAAAGCTTGAGAAAGAAAAAGATGGACTACGAAAACAGAAAGAACATTTAGAAAGAATTAAGGAAGAATATAGGGATAAGCTGCAAAAAATATCAGGAGTGACTTCGGAGGAAGCAAAGCAAGAACTTCTCCGTGAGACAGAAGAGAAAGAAGCACAAATAATTTCAAGGATCATTAAAGAAAAAGAGGAAGAGATAAAAAGAATAGCTGATAAAAAAGCCCAGGAAATTTTAGTTGATAGCATGCGTCATGGAGCACTTAATTATATTGCTGAATATACAGTTTCAACTATTAAAATCGATGATGAAGAGGTAAAGGGCAGAATCATTGGAAAGGAAGGTCGCAACATTAGAGCCTTTGAGCAGGCAACAGGCGTTGATGTTGATTTGGACGAGGAAGGAATAATTAGGCTTTCTTCGTTTGATCCAGTTAGGCGTGAAATTGCAAGACGTGCTTTGGATAAATTGATAAAAGATACCCGCATTCAACCCTTTAGGATTGAAGAGATAATTGAGAATACAAAAAAAGAGGTTAAGAAGATAATGCTTGAAGAAGGAGAAAAATTAATTCACGAAATAGGCGTATATAATCTCCCCTCGGAGCTTATTGAGATACTTGGCCGCTTTAAATTTAGAACTTCTTATGGACAAAATTTAATAGTTCATACTCTTGAGGAGACAAAGGTTGGTATTCACATAGCGTTGGAGATTGGCGCTAATGTCAATATTGTCAGACTTGGTTGCCTGTTTCATGATATTGGTAAAGTTGTTGAGGGAGAAGGAAGTCATGTAAAGTTGGGCGCAGATCTTCTGAAACGCTTTAATATGCCCGAGGCTGTTATAAATTGCGTCTTGGAGCATCACGAAGATAAACAGTTCTCATCAATGGAATCAGTTATTGTTTATATAGCAGATGCAATTTCTGGAGCAAGACCAGGAGCAAGATATGAAGATGTTGAGGAATATGCAAAAAGACTAAAGGATATGGAAGAGATAGCCAAGAAGTATGAAGGAGTTTCCGATGCTTATGCGTTTGAGGCAGGACGGGAACTTCGGGTTATCATAAGTCCAGAGTCACTTGACGATACCCAAACTGTTCTTCTTGCACACAAAATAAGAGAAGAGATAAGCAAGAAAATGGTAGTTCCAGGAGAAGTAAAAGTTACTGCAATCCGCGAGTTCCGCGCTGTTTCTCCGCAGTCTACATCCTAAATTCCATTTTGCATGTGTTAGCTAAAAGATAAAACTGAACATTTTTAAAGATTTAAAAATTAAAAGTGAACAGTCGGTAAATCGGTTGCAGGAATAGTTTGCATACCGAGAAATGTCTTGTTTGTCCAGAATCGTACCTCTA
>Ga0213870_1000015_pt1 | contig 102099 bp, 111 predicted proteins | sample WICALVC2017_Meta_FD_160119 | JGI IMG/M metagenome (GOLD analysis project Ga0213870, IMG submission 160119) | Freshwater microbial communities from subterranean cave lake in Wind Cave National Park, South Dakota, United States - WICALVC2017 | ecosystem: Environmental > Aquatic > Deep subsurface...
AGAATTTACACAGGCTCACCTGTTTTTGTTGGCATGTCAGCGTATCGTGCGGGATGTGATATGGTGTATCTAACTGGACCGCAAAGAGCTATGGATGTTGCCGCTAATTATTCGCCTGTATTAATCACAAAACCTCTTGAAGGAGATTATTTAGAGGGAAAGCATGTAGATAAAATCCTGTCTTTTATAGAAAACTCAAGAGCTACAGCAGTTGTTATAGGGCCTGGTTTGTGGAGGATAGATAAAACAAGAAAAGCAATTAACGCTCTTGTTGAGAAAATTAGACTACCGATGGTGATAGATGCGGATGCGATAAGAGCTGTTAGTGCAATAAAAGACAAATTAAAAGGTAAAAATATTTTACTAACGCCTCACGGCGACGAATTCAGGGAATTGACCGGAGTGAAAGTTACAGAAAACATTAGAGATAGAATAAATACAGTTAGGAAAGAGGCTTACAAATTAAACTGCGGTAAAGATAATACTTGCCCGTTATACCCGCCGATAACAATTGTTTTGAAAGGAAACGTTGATGTAATATCCAACGGTAAGGAAGTTGTTTTAAATGATACTGGTTCGCCGAAGCAAACCGTTGGAGGTATGGGGGACACTTTAACAGGTGTTGCTGGAGCATTGTTAGCTAGGAAAACTGATGCTTTTACCACTGGCTGTGCATCGGCTTATATTAATGGAAAAGCCGGAGAATACGCAATTAAGAAATACGGTGAGTCTACTATTACTACTGACCTTATAGAAGAAATGCACACAGTATTAAATGAGGTAATAAAATATTAGAATCATTTTTCTTCTTTCATTATCTTATTTACACAATACTCTATAGCATGGCTCCTGCTAGCAAATCTTCTCGATTGCATTTGTTTTTCTATCCAATCGACTAGTGATTTACTTAAAGTGACTGAAGTTTTTAGTTTATCCATAGAACTATAAAAGCAAATGAAGTATTTAAAGATTACTTTTGAATACTAAATACCTAAAAGTAGTTATATACTAGATACTAATATAAGGTATGTTAATTGGAAAGAAATTAGCAAAACTAAGGAAAGAACTGGGACTAACAAAGACCAAATTATCAAAAATATCCAGTATTGATGTTAAAACTATTCGACTAATAGAGACTTCTAAAAGAACACCGATGAAAGAAACATTGGTGAAGATTAGAGTTGGTATAAAGAAGGAATTTGGTTTAGACATATCTGATGTGATCGGCAAGATTGTTTGGGATCTAAAAGACCTTGGTAGAGTAACACTCAGTATAATCGAAGGTAGTCTACTCGGCGACGGTTCTATTTCTAAAGATGGTATATATACCCAACAAGCTAAAGATGGTAAATACTTGCAGTGGCTAGCTAAACTTCTAACTAAACGGGGGGTGCATTGCACGGTTATTCCAACTAAACATAAAAGTGGATTTTCGAAATCGAAAGATTTTTGGCAGTTGTACTCTCATACGTGTCCAGCACTTGCAGATCTTAGAAAAAAATGGTATATCAGATACAGAGGTAAAACACTAAAAATAGTACCACCAGATATTAAAATTATACCGGTAACTTTATTGCATTGGTATTTAGGCGACGGTTCTTTTAAAAGAGATTTTAGATCAGACCAAATAGTTAGACCTTATGTAAGATTGCATAGTTTAGGTTTTACTAGAGAAGATATTAAACTATTAATAGATAAATTGGGTGAGACGGGATTAGAATTTATTTCTGTGCCTAAATTAAGTTATAAGAAAAAATTCGGATATGATCTTTATTCTGAACAGGATAGTGTATTTACCTTTTTCAAAATCATAGGACTTTTCCCGATTAAAGGAATAGAAGGTTGTATAACAAGAATTGTAACAACTAGAGGTAAAGTTTACAAATTTAAAGATAAATGGCCCACAAAAGAAGATTGGCTGAGAATATTACCACAAATCGATAAAATAGGTTTGGTGATCGGGGAAAGGAGAGAAATTTTAGGAATGAGTCAAAGTGCACTAGCAAGAGTAGTTGGAACTGTTTCTCACCATATATGCCAGATAGAATCTGGAAAGAAGCATCCTAGCTCTAGTCTTTTCAAAAGGTTGTTATTAGCTCTACAATTCGATATTAAAGATGTATTAGGAGAATTAGCTCCATTGCGTTAGTCTTAGTTTATTATTGTTTCTGTAATTCTGATAATAGCTTTTCTTGCTAGGTAGAAAAGTTTAAGGAATTTACTATTGCATTAAAACATATGTATAATGAAGCTGTAGAGTTTATCAAACAATTAGTTGAGAGTCCAGATTATAGACATGTAATAGAATATCAACATCTTCTTACACGTGGTGTACGTATGCCTCAATTTGTAAGAGTTCAGGATAGTTTAGGAAACTACCTCAGAAGGAAAGAAGGGGATATTCTTGAGAACTATTTTGATTCAGGTGAAGAAATTCAAGATATAGAAATAAGAAGGTTTCATGATGGTGTGCGTGTTGCCTTGAATGAACATAGTGCACATTTGCTGTTATCGGAGTTTGAACAAATGATTGCATCGTGGTATAAATAATGGTGATTGTAAAAACTTTAAAAGATACAAGAAGTAGTTAGAAATATGTCTTACATAAGAACAGCATTATTGCTTGGTTTGCTAACAGGTGTATTGCTAGTTATAGGCTATATCTGGTCTGGTATTTTTGGTATGACCGTCTTTCTGGTAATAGCGTTCGTCATGAATTTCCTAGTCTATTGGTTTTCTGACAAGATAGTTCTGGCGATGTATAGAGCTAAACCTATACAAAAATCTGAGAAGCCCAAACTTCATGAAATTGTCGAGAAGTTAGCTAAGGAAATGAAGATACCAAAACCAAAATTATACATGGTTAATTTAGCGGCTCTTAATGCATTTGCAACCGGTCGTTCGCCCAGTAATGCTGCTGTAGCTGTAACAAATGGTTTATTGAAACATCTTAATTGGGAGGAGATAGAAGGTGTACTGTCGCATGAGCTTTCGCATGTCCGAAACAGAGATACATTAACATCAACTATATCCGCTACGATAGCCGGTGCCATAGCATACATCGCCCAGATAGCATGGTACAGCATGTTCATGGGTGGTGACAGGAGACAGGGAGGTGGACTGATACTGTTGCCGTTAGTGATTTTGGCACCATTAGCAGCTACTCTAATACAGCTTGCGATTTCGAGATCAAGGGAATATTCTGCAGACCACACAGGTGCGATAATTTCAAGAAAACCATTAAGTTTGGCTTCAGCTTTGGATAAACTCGGAAAATTTGCGAAACAACATCCGATTGCGGGAAATGATGCTACTGCGCATTTGTTCATCGTAAACCCTTTCAAAGGTGATGCTCTTATGTCGTTATTCTCAACCCATCCACCCATCGAATCTAGAATAACAAAGTTAAAAGAATTAGCAAAAGAACTTAAATGATATGAAGATCAAATTGAATGACAAGGTTCTGTTAGCTGGGAAGTATGAATCTTATCTTGTAACGGTTTCTAAAAGGAAATTCAACGTCAAAAGCGGGATGATAGACCTCGGAAACTTAATCGGGAAATCTTATGGATCTAAAGTAAAAACGCATATCGGAAAGGAATTCTGCCTTGTCAAACCGACTGTCCTTGATTATTTCAACAGATTGTTCACAAGAGGTGCACAGGTCATATTGCCGAAGGATATCAGCCTAATTCTTGCTTATACCGGTATATCGCCTGATAGTCTGATTGTTGATGCAGGAACTGGTTCTGGATATCTGGCGATATTTCTGGCGCATTATCTTTCTGATGGAAAGGTTATCACGTACGAGAAGGACAAAAGATTCGTCAAGATTGCTCAGGAGAATATCAAATCATCGGGATTGAAGAACATACGACTGAAGAAGAAGGATATATCCAAAGGTGTAGATGAGAATAATGTTGATTTGGTGACGCTGGACTTGCAACATCCGGGAAGGATAATCAAGAATGCCTACAAGTCTCTGGCTGTCGGAGGATGGTTGGTTGTGTATTCGCCTACAGTTGACGAGATGATAGAAGCTGGGAAGGAGATGAGAAAATATTTTTCTGATGTGAAGATTGTGGAGAATATTGTGAGGGAATGGCAGGCTGAGAGAACATTGAGACCGAAGACTATGGGTTTACTTCATACCGGATTTCTAATGTTCGCGAGAAAGTTTGAATGAGTATTGCCCCCTTTCTTTATTCTATTTCCCATACTTTAGAAACTTTAATTTGGGCTGTATTTGTTATTACTGCTATATCTTCTATAACACTTGTCTGGAGTGAATATGAAGAATTTGGTAAACCTGTCCTCAAAACAAGTATTAAAAAACTTAAAAACAGATTAAAGTTTTTTTGAATAGGGGTTGTAGTTTAACTTGGTTAGAATTCCGGGTTCGGGTCTCGGTAATCTGGGTTCAAATCCCAGCGACCCCATCAATAATTTCCAAGAGTAATTTGCCTTTCTTCTTTCATCTTTTCAACTTTCTCTCCCAATTGTTTTTTTATTTCATTGGCAATTTTTACTCCTATTGTTTCTGATAGTCTTTCTATTGATACCTTTCTTAATTTATCAAGTGAATCGAGTCCCACTGCGAATAGACGACGTGCCCTGATACGCCCTACCCCCTTCAATTTTACTAAGGTTACCAATTCTTCCTTAATTCCATACTTTAACCTAACTCGCAATTTTCTTAATAGGCTTAAAATATCCTTATATCCGCTTAACAATGCTAACTCATGCAAACCATATATCAGCCAGTCAATCAACTGAAGCTTTCCATGCAACTCTCCAGGCGCAACTTTGAATTTGATAAGAACCTGATCTTCGGTTGCTTCATTGATCCAACTTTCAAACAACAATGCTGTTTTTATGGAGTCTAAGAAATCTTCAAATTCCAAATCATATTCCTCCGGTATCTGTTGTAAAATTTGTTTATTTTTTTGTAAAACTATTTCTTCTATTTCGGATCTTTCAGAATTTCTTACGGATGCTAAAGGTCGCATTTCCAACGAATTGGAGATTAATTGTAGAAAACTGAACTCTGCTAGCTGGCGTTTTTTATAAACTTTTAATGCGTTTAGAAATTCGTATGCAGTCAAAGGGTCTATATACAACTCTGAAACTCTCTTTCCTATTCTTGTCGCGTTTAGATTTGTTCTCTTTCTTGTAATTAGATCCCATTTTGAAAGTTCTTCTAAAATCCCGTATATCTTCTCGCGCACAAGATCTATATCACCGTAATGAAAGGCATAGAAAGTCTTCTCAAAAAATTTGAAAATAGATTCTTCTGAATTGCAGAATTCACTTGCGATTAAAGCTAATGTATGCATTCTTAGTACAGGCTCTAGTGCAAGTTTTGATGTGATATCTTCTGGTTGACCGAAAATAAAACGTTGGACTAAATCTTTCGCGTCATCCTCTGATTTAGCTAGTAGTATCGATTCACCAAAAGTATCGTAGGTTGGTCTACCCGCTCTTCCAACAAATTGTTTGTACTCAAGGACAGGAATGTAACTAGAACCTATTCCTTGGTAATATCGTTTAGCATCTCGGACCAAAACTCTAAATGCGGGAAGGTTGACACCGAGCGCTAATGTCGGTGTGGCGACAATTGTTTTTATCAACCCATTTCTGAAATTATCTTCTATTAAATTTTTCTGTTTACCTAACAATCCTGCATGGTGAAAAGCTACACCAGATTTTATACATGCCCCCAATTTCTTACATTGTTGTGTTGGGTATTCTAAAACATTTTCCACTTCTTTGTATAAAGAATCTAACTTATACTGGTCATCTTTTTTTAGTTTGTATCTGACTGTTTTACATAATCTTTCCGCCAGACTCTCGGCATTCTTTCTGGTTGATGTAAATACAAGGGCTTGTTTGTTCAACTCTAATGTATTCTGGATGATTGCATTCTCTACATCCTCCGATTCGTTTAGCTCATACCCGTCCTTTTCATCGAAATGAATCTTTGAATCGAATGATACTCCTTCATATAATTTAACTGGTCTAAAATCGCTGACAACGAGTGCGGCATTAAGCCATCTCGATAGCTCATCAGCATTGCTAATTGTTGCAGATAACCCAAGAATTTGTGCTCTGGGTACGATTTTCATAAGCTTTGTCAGAAGAATTTCCAAAGTCGGTCCCCGTGAGGAATCGTTCAGCATGTGTATTTCGTCTACGATTATCAACCCTACTTTATTTATCCAAGAAATATTGTGCCTGAGCAACGACTCAAGCTTCTCGGTAGTGCATACTATAACATCATAATCTGCTAACCATGGATCAGAAGAATCTAAATCACCGACACTAATAGCAACCTTAAAATCTTTATCGAAGAAGTTCTTGAAGTACTGATATTTTTCATAAGATAGGGCAACAAGCGGTGATATATAAACTGCCTTAGTCCCCTTTCTTTCCGAAAGTCTGTGTACCATCGCTGCTGTAGCTATAAGTGTCTTGCCGCTTGCTGTTGGCAATGAGAGGATAAGATTTCTTTCTCTAAACAATCCTTTCTTGATAACGTCTGCTTGCGGTGGATATAACTCTGAGATTTTTTCTTCCTTTAATTTCCCGATATACTTCTCTGGTATACCAAACTCGGATAACTCATCGACTTTCATAGCATCATTTTATAATATTTTACTTACTCTATACTCATATTGATAAAATGAAAGAAAACTTAATATGTCTTGGTATCGAAAGTACTGCTCTAGTTTAACTGCGGAAATACTTTTGGTATCGGCATAGTAGACGATATGGGAAATATCCTCTCTAATGCCAGGGATATGTTCAAACCTGAATTAGGTAAAGGATTCACACCATACGAACTCGCCGAACATCATTATTCTATAGGTAAGAAAATTCTTTATGACGCTTTGAAAGACTCTAAACTGAAAATGGGGTATATAGACATAATTGCTTTTTCTCAAGGGATGGGTATTCCAAATTCTTTGAAAGTCGGAGCTGCTTTTGCCAGATATCTTTCGTTGAAGTACAATAAACCTCTGGTTGGTGTTAGCCACTCTGTAGCCCATGTTGAGATAGGCAAACTTAAAACAGGTGCTGAAGACCCTGTTATTGTTTATCTTAGTGGTGGTAACTCTCAGATTTTAGCTTACGTTGATGGGCGGTACAGAGTGTTTGGTGAAACACTGGATATACCATGCGGTAATGCTTTGGATGTTCTTGCTCGCGAAATGGGTTTGCCTATGCCAGGTGGCCCAGAAATCGAAAAACTGGCTAAAGGCGGCGACTATGTTGAATTACCATATACGGTTAAAGGGACCGACTTGTCATTTACAGGAATAACTACAGCTGCGATAGAGAAGTTCAAAGAAGGCGCTAGTAAAGAGGATATAGCATATTCAATGCAAGAGGTCTGTTTTTCCATGCTAACCGAAGTTGCGGAAAGGGCTTTGGCGCATACTAACAAAAAGGAACTTTTGCTTGTGGGTGGCGTTGCCGCCAATAAACGACTGCAGAGAATGACGGAAGTTATGTGCAAAGAAAGGGGTGCCGAATTTCATGTGGTTCCCCATGAGTTCAGCGGGGACAATGGGGTTATGATTGGATGGACTGGACTTCTAGCTTACAAATCTGGCCAGAAACTAAACATAGAAAATAGCTCAGTAAAGCAAAATTGGCGCACAGAAGATGTGGAAATAAGCTGGCTTAAATAAGTTCGTTCTCGCTAATAATGACAAAATCGCCTATAGATTTAACTGAACTGAATGGTACTAACATCCTTCCTTTCTCATCTGTTTTGAGATTCAAATCTGTAAGATGTTTTGTCGGCTGGTCTACTACGATATTCATCAACTCTCCACTCTCTGTAACAAAATCGACATTGGTAACAATCCCGAACTTCCTTCCTGTCTCCTCGCTAATAATCGTCTTACCGACAACATCCCCAGCCCGTATTCTTGTTTCTGGCATATACCTCTGAATATAATTAGCCTGTTAATTTAATAAGGTTTATGGTAAGGGGTTTCATTGGAGTTGTTATCCCGGAAGAAATTAAAGGATATCTAATTGGTATACAAGATCAATTAAAACGACTGCCGGCCGAAGCCAAGCTTGTCGAGCCTGAAAATCTTCATATAAGCCTCTCATTCCTCGGTGATGTCGGGGATGCTGGGATAGAAAAAATTAAGTTCAAACTCGACGAAATTTCCAAATCATATGAGGCATTTGAAATAATTCTGGGAAATATAATCTTAATACCGAATGAAAAATTTACAAGAGTCATTGCACTGGATATAAAAAATGATGTATTAGAATCGGTTAGACAAGACATTGTGAAAAGTGTAGGCGGCAAAAGTCATTCCGCGCATCTAACATTAGCAAGAGTTAAGGTTATTGCCAACAGAGAGAAATTTATCGGAAATGTCAATAATATCGTTCAAAAAGAAATGAGTGTCAAAGTAGATGGTATATGTTTGATTGAAAGCGTGCTGCAGAGAAGCGGGCCTATTTATAAAATTTTGCACAAAAGTCATTTAAAGTAACCATTTAGCTCTTCTATCCTATTCACTAGAAAAGTTCTCTTAAATTCTCTTCGAAAGCTGTCATCTACCTTTATCTCATCCGACAACAAGAGCTTCTTCAACCTTTTATACTGCTTTACGCCTTCTTTATCATAGTCGGTTAAAATTGTTACTTGCGATTGTTTGGATTTCACAATATCAACAACTCTCTCAAGCTGCCTACCAGAAATTTCAACTATATTATCTAACCCCGCCCTTCTCAACGCCTCTCGATCCCTCTTTCCTTCGACAACTAACAGAGTTTCACTGTGCCTTATATCCGATAAGAGTTTTTCTTGAATTTCTTCCAACATACCTAATCAAAGCAGTTCTATTATATCCCGCTCTGTGATAATTCCCTTGAGAGCATTTTCTTCATTGATTACAGGCAAACCCCCTATCCGATGCCCCAACATCAGTTTTATCGCATCTGACACATCATCGTGTTCAGTTACATATACGACATGCGATGACATTATGTTTTCTATATTTTCATTCAAAAGTGTTGGATTATAATTCACTTCATTCATGTATCTTAAAACATCATGACCTGTAACTATACCTACCAGATCGTTAGCTTTGACCACAGGCAACCTACGGTAGTGTGTGTTCACCATGGTTTTCATGCATGTCAAGATAGACATGTTAGGGGATATAAAAAGTGGTTTGTGCGACATCGCTTCGCCTACCGGCACGCCGAGATATTTTTCAGAAACCAGCCCAACAAAATCATGCTCGTTCACTATTCCCACAAGTTTCATTTTTTTAACAACCGGTATACCGTCGCGTCTTGAAATCTTTATTTTCTGTAATACATATGCGATGTTTTCTATCGGCTCGCAGAAAATAACTTGCCTGGTCATGAATTCCGAGATTCTCGTGTTTCTCGTCAGTCCCCTTAACAACGCATCCAATATGTCCATGTAAGAAATAATCCCTACCAAATCTTGGCTCTTGGAAACTATTGGTATCAGTCTGTGCTCAGATGAGAGTATAGTTCTGACCACATTGGATAAACTTTCAAATTCAAAAGAGTAGGACGGCGCCAAATTAGCGAGATGTGTAATGCTATCAGACTTGTTGACTCCAATATCTCCTAATTTAATCATACTTCTCTTTCTTCTCTACAGTCCTCACAAAACCACTGGTCCTCAACATTTCGTAAATCTTCCGAATAGTTGTCACATGAGTCGCATATACCCAAAGTGGTTTTTTCCTTTATTTCAAAAGGTCTTTCCTTCATTTTTAGCCTGTATTCAAGCAAATCCAGCATCTCAGGTGATGTCCTGGCTATATCTGTTAAAGAAACCACACCCGCTACACGCCCCTCTGACACTACAGGTAGCCTATGTATATTATTTTCTTTCATTTTTCTCGATGCTTTAAGAATATCATCATCTGGGTCTACTGCAATTATCGGTTCGTGCATCAAGTTTTCAAGTTTAATTTTATCCGCTTTTGTGTTTTTACAGACCACTTCCTCTATCAAATCACTTTCTGAAATCACTCCTGCAGGTCTGTTTTTTTCAGTAACTACAAGAAATCCCTTCCTGTGTTTTCTCATTAATTTTCCCGCGTCACGTGCACTTTTCTTGATGTCGATTGTAAGTACAGGCGATGACATCACATCTTTAACTAGAACTACCAAATAACCACCAATCATTATTTAGTTTATAGTATTAATAATTTCTCAAAAATTCTTCTAATGCTTGGCCGTCAAAAACACCTATTTTGTTTTTTGGTGGTTGAATTCTGATTTTATTGTATCCAAAATCAACTATGAGAAAGAATGGAAACCCTTCAAATGTTTTTCGATTATATCCGTAGTAATAAAAGACCTTTTTGTTGGTTGACTTGACTTGCAACAAAACACATTTTTTGTTTTTTAAACAGACCAAATCTGCTTCACCTAAGCTCGCACCCGCTCTTATAACATTCCATCCAAACCTGTGAAAAAGTAACCTTATTTTTCTCTCAACCATATACCCCTTCCTCTTTGTACGCATTATTTAATATTTCGTGTGCAAGATAAAATTGATATGACAAACGTTGCTGTAGTTGGTTGCATACATGGTGATGTGGAAAATCTAATGAAATTCTTGGACAAGATTGCGCTTTTAAACATTGATATTTTGATATGTCCGGGTGACTTTACTGATTTCACAATTCCGAAGGGATTTACTAGGCTTGATATCGGGAAGGTGATCTTGGAAGAATTAAAAGGCTTGGGTAAACCTGTTCTTTCTGTCCCTGGGAGTTGGGATGGCGAGTTGATAGATTTTCTAAAAAAAGAAAAAGTAAGCGTCCATGCTGAAGGGAAAATAATTGACGGCATTGGATTTTATGGTTATGGTGGAGCGAAAACCCCATTCAATACACCGTTCGAACCGAGCGAAGGTGAGATTGAACTAGGATTAGAGAAATCTTACGGTGAAATAAAAAAGGCTGAAACAAAGGTCCAAGTTACACATGCACCGCCAAGTAGAACAAAAGTGGATACTATTGTAAGTGGTGCGCATGTTGGTTCAGGCGCTGTAAGAAATTTCATTGAAAAAAATCAGCCGAATGCGGCAATATGCGCGCATATACATGAAAGTAGGGGTGTGGATGAGATTGGTAAAACAAAAATCATAAATCCCGGGCGCTTTCCCGAGGGGTATATCGGAATTGTAGATATTAACGATTCACGAATAACAACTAAAGTGACTAGTTTGATATGACCTATTCAGAACATAAATCCATTTTAAAGGGGCATTAGAAATCTATGCTTACACCTAGTGATACAATGACTGAAAATGTTCTTTCCGAACTTTCCGACATCCAGCATGGAGATAATGTTAATATAGATTTCGAGAATGCAATCACACTTGCCGAACGGTTAGATTTCCTAGATGTGCAACTTTTAAGAAAATTCTACATGAATGGGAGGGAACACCCCTTTGATTTACACCCCTATTGCTTCCCATTGCTTTATAATGAAATGAAGGTCAACCATAAAATCAAGATAGGCATAGAAGCTCTAAGAAAGCGTTTAAATACCCTTGTTAAACTCGGTTTACTTGAAAAGATAAGACATTCTAACCCGACCAATTATGGTCCTTTTATTGACAAGTCCAACTTTGTACGTGCTGTTATCGCAAAGTTCTTTGTACTAAATGGTCTAACTAAATTTTTATGAACAATCTGAATAATAATTATGAGGTTTTTGAAAACTTTTTTTCATTGTTCCAACATTTTTGCTGATGTTTCTGAGAGTATTCGTTAATAGTTCTAATTGTTTTTTGTGTAGCGTGGTATAATTTTTTTTTACTTTCTGGTATATCTTACTTGATTCTTTTCTTATACCATAACATAGTTATAACAAATAGTAGTTTTAGATTAAACAAGATGAAATTAGTATAGTCACAGCGGTTGCAACAACTGAAAACAGAACTCTTACAAAAAATACAAGAAAGTTTATACTATTCGTTTTCCAAATGAAGTCATATGAAACGTGGTAGACCAAACCTCCGCTACAAGATTCAACAGGAGATAATTTCACTCTTAACAAGATTTGATACGCCTCTTGCAATATCATCCCTTCGGAAGGAAATTTCCAAGTCCATTGACCGAGAGGTAAGTTGGAACACAATCCAAAAATATGTGCAAGAACTAGTCGAAAGCGGTAAAATACAAGCTATACAACTCACCCATTCAAAAATCGAGAACAAACCGGGACTAGTTTTATATAGCTTAAAAAAGTAAAAAAACACACCCCTTATATGGACAAGTCTACCATCCTCAGAATGTTTTTTTCTCTTGGCGCACAAGTTGACGCAGACGCTTTAAACATACTAGTTGCAAAGGCAGACGTTTTAGAAAGAGCTTTGAAGATTGAAAGAAACAAATTACCGTCAGTTATCACTTCAGAATTTCTGGAAGCATTACCTCAAATCGCATTACCAAACGAGAAAATATCCGTAAACCAATTATCCCAAGTTCTAAATTACAGATATGAATTTTTACGTAACATTCTTGCAGGCAAAGCAGAATTGACAAATTTAGTATCAATAAATAAAGTAAGTGAAAAGCTGAAACAGTTCTCTATAATAGGAGTTGTTGTTAGTAAAACCAACATGTTGACAGTTGAGGACATCACAGGACAAACGGATTTTCTAGTCGATGAAGAATCAGCAAAGTATATCATAGAAGACGAGGTAATAGGAATTGTCTGCGAACGCCGTGGAGCAACAAACTATGTTAAAAGTATAGTATATCCGGATACCCCATTAAAAAAAGAAGCCACTAAATCTGAGAATTTGGAAAACTGTTTTTTTATTTCCGATATACACATGGATTCTCCAAAATTCAACGAAAATCATTATGAAAATTTGCTAAACTGGTTGGAAGAACAAAAAAACTTGAAAATTTTCGTTATAGGTGGTATATCCAAAAAACAAGATGATATAACTAGATTTTTATCGGATATCCACAAACCAATCCAAATCTATTCGGAAGAAGCCATTTCTAAATCGCTCATTTCGGCAAAAGTCGAAAATATACAAATAGCAATGACATACGGGACTTTCCTTCAATGTTACATGAACCTATGGAGCACACCAGCGAGTACAACTCTTGCGAATCTGATAAAAAAACGAAATTTAAACCCGCTGATATCACCTGAGTTTTATAACAATGCACATCTTTTAGAAAACATTCCAGATATACTCGTTGTTGGTGGGGCAGGCAAAGCAGAGCATACCAACTACAAAGGTACAACCATATTAACAAACGGCAGTTTTCTAACAGAACCTATATACTGGTTAATAAACTTACAAACACGAGAAACATTTAAAATCGACTTTTCATAACTATGGGTATGGAGCTGGACTTTCAACTTCTTGATTGCGACTATATAACACTTGAAAACTCACCGGTAATACGATTATTCGGAATAACAAATGGAGGCAAATCGGTCTGCGCGTTTTACAGAAAATACTACCCATATTTTTACATAACAACCAAAAAACAAGAGGATGAAGCCGGAGAGGTTATAAAAAGAAAATTTGCAGGGCTTGTAGTAAAAATAGAAAAAACTTATAAATACCAACCAATAGGTTACCAACCAGAAAAATCAACGCTTCTAAAAATTACTTTAAATGACCCGTCAAGGGTACCAGAAGTGCGGGATACTTTAAAAAAAGAAAAAATTGCGGAAACAGTTTTCGAGGCCGATATCTTATTCAAATACAGATTCATGGCAGATTTGGGGATTTCAGGATTGAAATGGATAAAGGTTAGCGGTGTGCAGACAAAAACAAAAACAGTAAAATCAGACATTACAATGGACATTAACGAAATCAGGGAGCAAGATAGCCTAAAAAACAGCGATCTAAAGTACGTCTCTATTGACATAGAAACAATATCGAAAGAAGGCGTGCCAGATTCAAAAAAAGATATAATCGGAATAATTAGCTTGTCTTTCAAACCAGGTTATAATTCATACGATTCCCTAGTTTTGGTTTCCAAACCCTTCACAAAAAACAACCATAACATCAAGGTATTTACAAATGAAAAATCAATGCTGCAAGAATTTCTAAAAATATTAGAAAATTACGATCCTGATATCATCACCGGTTATAACATAAACAACTTCGATTTTCCTTACCTGCTTTCAAGACTGAGGGAAAACGATTTGTCACTCATGTTAGGCAGATGTAATCAAAAACCATCATCTTCCAGAAAAGTCGGAGCATATTATAGAAACACAATAACAGGCAGAATAATCGTGGATTCATACGAGCTGGTTAAAGAGTCGATAAGAAAAGGAAATTTAAGGCTGAAAAGACTTGGACTAGGTGACGTTTCTCGCGAATTGCTTGGCGACCAAAAAATCGGCATATCACACAGTGAAATATTTGGACACTGGCATGGCGACAACGAACAACTAACAAAACTTGTGGATTATGCCAGAAAAGACGCAGACCTCGCGCTAAGATTAGTGTTAGAGAAGGGGTTTCTTGATAAATTTTTTGAACTGAGTAAAGTCTCAGGCCTGCTTCTACAAGATTGTCTTGATGGTGGTGAGGCACAGCGAGTAGAAAACCTCCTGTTGCGAGAATTTAATAAGAACGACTATGTATTGCCCAACAAACCCGCTGAGGGTGTAACCGAAGACCAAGAAATACAGGAATTAAAAGGAGCTCTTGTTCTAGAGCCTAAGACAGGGTTGCATACAGACGCTATAGTATACCTTGATTTCAAATCAATGTACCCATCCATATTTATAGCATACAACATCTGCCCAACAACACTCGTTAAAAGCAAGAATGCAAACATCGAATCCATTACAACACCTCATGGTACAGAGTTTGTGTCTAAAAATCTGAGAGAAGGGATATTACCAATGATACTTAAAAAACTAATCGGTGAAAGAGATAGGGTCAGAGGCGAAGAGAAAAAAACCACAGACAAAAATATTAAACGGCTGCTTGAAGCAAAACAGGTCGCACTGAAAATTATGTCAAATGCCTTCTACGGATATACCGGGTATCTGCGGGCTAGGCTTTATGTCATCGACATCGCAAATACCATAACCGGTTGCGGGAGATATCTGATCAACAAAACAAAAGAAATCATAGAAACCAAATCTGGTTACGAAGTTGTTTACGGCGATACGGATTCAATAATGGTTAAAGTTAAAACACAAGACATAGAAAACGCATATGAGACTGGAAGAAAACTCGAGTCATTGGTAAACTCAGAACTCGCTGGGATTGTCCAGATGAAAATAGAAAAGGTATTCAAAACATTACTCATTCTCTCAAAGAAGCGTTATGTCGGGCTGTCATATGAAAAATCAAACGGAGAATGGAAAGAAGAAATGCTAATGAGGGGGATAGAAACAGTAAGAAGAGACTGGTGTGATGCAGCAACCAAAATTTTGTATGAAGTTCTCAATATACTTCTGAAGGAACAAAATCCAAAGAAAGCCTTCGCTTATGTAAAAGAATTTCTTGCAAACTTGGAAAGAAATGAAGTTTCCATAGACGATTTGATTATAACTAAGAGCATTTCTAAATCTATAGGATCTTACAAAGGCATGCAGCCACATGTAGAGCTTGTTAAAAAGCTAAGAAAAAGGAACGGGGAGGCACCTGGCGTTGGAGACAGGGTAAGCTTTGTAATAGTGAAAGGGATGAGGCTTCTGTCGGAAAGATCCGAGGATCCTGAGTATGTCAAGAAAAATAAAATCCCCATAGACTCCAAATATTATGTAGAAAACCAGATACTCCCGCCTCTGGAAAGAGTTTTTGAGGTTATTGGTATAAGTAAGACGGAGTTACTAGGTATAGGAAAGCAGACTGTTCTGAAAGACATGTTCGGAAACAATGGAAAATCAAATGCAAATCTAAAACCGTTTTTAGAGCAATTTGATGGCTTTGCTTGTGTTAAATGCAGAAAATTTTATCGACGAATTCCACTAATTGGTAAATGCACAAGTTGTCAGTGTGAGCTGGCCTTTTCTTCTAACGAAGAACTATCATATGTTTCAAAAGTAAAAACATCATCGAGTCAAGCTACGTTTCAAAGTGGCGTTATGTATGAAAAAAAATAAAGCTGTTTCCAAATTATTGGAGAGTATTCCCAATAACTCTTTCAAAAAGATACTGGAAGATAAAAGAGGAACTGTTTACTACGCCAAAATCGAAAATTTCGGTTTTAATATTATTTATACTAAAAGAGGTGGTATTAGAGGTGCAGATATACATCCAAATACACAATATGATTTAATTTTGAAGGGAGAGTTTGAGGTCTGGCTTAAAAAAGACAATAAAATCATCAAAGTCAAAAAATATGAAAGCGAATTAATTTCTATACCTCCTGGAATACCTCATCTATTTATATGTTTAAAGGATTCTGTCATGATAGAGTGGTGGGACGGAAAATTCGAAAAGAAATACTTTCGACCATTCGTGGAGGTAATCGAAAGTAAATTTGGAGTGGCTAAATTAAGTTAAGTCTAAATTCCAGATTATTTCTCAAATTCAATGTTATTTTCCAACAATCGTCGTGTTTCTTCACTCCCACAATTGAACAATGCGTCAATTATGGAAAGATTAGGAATGAAATCTCCGTGAAGTTGCTTGTAAGTTGGATAATAAAATTTCATGAAAATATGCTTCAAACCCGCAACTTTGAATTTCTCCAAATCAACATAGGTTTTTGCTTGCTCCCCAGACAAAAAAGTATCGCCATTAAACTTTCGGCACATCTCAATCAACAAATCTGTACTCCCGCTAGTAAAATTCAAATTTGAACTCAAGGCAATCTCTTTATTTATCCCAAGATCTTTGAGCAAAAATTCTATAATTGCCCAATTCAAATCAACCAACTTTTCCCATCTCTTCTTATAAATTCCTTCAAAAAAATCTCTATACGACTCAAAATAGTCGGCTTTAGTGTAATTCAGTTCCAAAGAACGCCAGTGTGACCTCCACCAATTGGAATTATTGTCAACTTTGACTTCGTTGATGTTTTGATTGAACCTCCCCTTAACCAAAATAGGCACTGTAAGCAACATAGATCCATTCCTAGTTTTTATCTTGTTCCTGTTTTGCCATTCCTTTTTCACGAATTGCACGTGATCAACTAGAATAAACTTGTCACATGACAAAACTTTTGCAAAAAATCTCATACTTGGAAGATAATGTGACTGGTGCCCTGCAATTATCATATAATCATCTAAGGATTGAGCCGGCGGCTTGATTTGAACAAGCAACCGCTTGCATACAAGGCAAGTGCTCTGCTAATTGAGCTACACCGGCAGTCCTCTGCCGAAGACTCAGCAACATAACTAATTTATTCATCGGTAATACCTATAAGCATTTGAAGGCATAAAACTCTTTTCAATACATCTTCAGTATATTCAATCTTTGCTTGGTGGCCACGGAATTTAGCTAGCGTCACAACAAAATCCACAATTTTTTGATTGAGATTTGTGTAACCACGTCCTACTTCTACATCATTTGGGTGTGCAATGATTACAAGTTTTTCGCATCAGGCATACTTCTTAATCTTCGAAATGGGTTAAATAGATTTAAAGTCCCATTTCTGATCTATACCAGTTAATTGTTTCGGTAAGACCCTCTTCCAGTGAAACTTTCGGTTTCCACCCCAATTCTTTAGCAAGAGAAATGTCAACCAAAAATCTTTCTAGGTCATATTTTCTCTTAGGTAAAAATTCAGGCTCTATATCCGATTTTAATATTCTTTTTATTATGTTCAAAAGTTCAAGCGCAGAAACTTCAGTTTGAGTGGCGATGTTGACTGTCTTATTTTCCCAAGAAAGCGCCATTATATTTGCTTCAACTACATCGCTTATGTAGACAAAGTCACGTGTTTGGCTTCCATCTCCGTATACTTTCGGTCTTTCGCCTCTCAATATATCATCAATAAATATTGTAGGTACACCTTTGGTAGCGTTGTGATACTGCCTAGGACCATAAACTCGCGCGTATCTTAAAATCACATATTTTATTCCATAAAGCCTACTATAGAACTTTATGTATTCCTCAGACAACAACTTATTCAAACTGTATGGTAACAAAGGGGTTTTTTTATGGGTTTCTTTGGCTGATTGATAGTGTGTATCACCGTATAAAGTACTAGAAGAAGTAAAGATTATTTTATTACAATCTATCTTTCTCATACCTTCTAGTATGTTTATTGTGCCACCGACATTGACCATCAAATCCTCGAAGGGCACATCCAAACCTCCGGCCCTGTTTACCTTGCCGGCACAATGGAAAACAACGTCGGGTCTCTCTAAGAGAAGGACCCTCTTAATATCTTCCGAATTTGTTATATCCGCTTTTATAATATCTCTTATCCATTTAGAATCGATGATACCAAGTGGAATAACTTCATAACTTTTGTTCCTAAAACCTTCTACACTATGGCTACCTATAAAGCCTCCGCTTCCTGTGACAGAAATTTTCATTTGTATACACTTGCCCAATTGTTTAATTTATTTTATATCCTATAAACTTTAATAAAATCAATCGTTAAATAAATTTATGTGCTACAAATTGTGTAAAACTGAAAGATTAGTTTTGGAGGGAAAGGAAATACTGTTAAGAAACCCTAGAATGAGCGACCTTAAATCGTTTTTAGAATACATTAACCTGCTGGTTGAGGAGGATGCGGTGATTCTTGTTAACAAAAAGGTTACGTTAAAGGAAGAAAAAGAATGGTTGAAAGACAAGATAAAACTCGTAAAGAAGAATAAGTCGCATTATATTCACTCTATTCATAAAAATGAAGCTATTGGAAATATAGAAGTAAGGAAAGGTAATTATAGACAGTCTCATGTAGGTAACATAAGTGTTTCTGTCAAAAAAAATTATCGTGGCATAGGATTAGGTAAACTGTTGATGAAGAAAGCTATAGAAATAGCTAATAAAGACCCCGAAATAAAGGTACTCACACTAACTGTATACGAGCCGAATAAGATTGCAAAACAGCTTTATGAAAAGATTGGATTCAAGACGATAGCGAAGTTGCCTAAACGAAGTTTGTACAGAGGTGAATACGTCGATGAGTATGTTATGGATTATCCTCTTAACAAGTAATTATCATGAAATCAAAGTTATCGCTTCTATAGCTATAGAAAAGAAAGGCAAATTTACAATTCTTGAAATATCTCATCACGATACTATGCCAAGAATGCGGAAATTTCTCGGTTGTAAAGTAGACACTTATGAAAAATTGCTAGATTCTGCTAAAAGGGAAGCTATGGAAAAATGCGGATTACATCCAAACAAATCTTCTTTGACGCGGCAAAGAAGTACAACATAACCATCAAGGAAATCGGCTTCGACAAGGCCATAACCAGATGATACTGATGCGGAATTCTTCAATGGCCGTATACTCAGGATCCAAACTCCCCAAAGGCACAGCAGGTCATCTATTGCTGAGGAATTCCTGTACATAAAGTCAACATACTTCTGGAGCTCAGGTCTTTTGTTCCCGACGATTTACTTCGACTCCATAGGCCAGACAGACCAAGACCCAGAAAGAATTGCCAACTACGTCCGCAATCATGGGAATTACTAATACCACCAGTTTTATACTGGTGGTTGTTTATATCTTTAATTTCACCAGTGACATGCCAGTGGATAAAATAGTGTGAAAATGAAAATCGTATTAAGTTTTCATAAATTGTTAGAATAATTTGTCTTTTAATAATATTCTGGTATGTGATAAATTTATTCTATTAATAACCTTTCTATTCTGAATGCTTCTGCGTGTTTCAAACCTGCTTCTATGCCGCGTATGCTGGCAAGATTTCTAACAGCTTCCACGCTTATGTAATGTGGAAAACTATGTAACTGTGATTTATAAAATGATAAAGCTTTACACTTAGAATCTAGAAATTCTTTCAAATTTACATAAAAATTTGGTCTAAAAATGTTTTTAGACCATGCTTGTGACGCATCTTCGTATACTAAGACGATGCGTTGAAATGGTTTATCCTCATGAGGTCTAGGTCTGCATGCTGTATAAGAGGCATCAAAAACAGCTCTATGGTCTTGGTTAGAATTTGGATGTGGTACAGCAACGATATTGGGTTTGACTTTATTTAAAGAAACTTTACTATTATTTTCTATCAAGTCTATTAAATCTTTTTGTGGAATAGAATCCAGCTTTAAATGCATTTTATCGTCAACCCAGCAGATTTCATAATCGTCAACATCCAGAAATTCCATAGTTTCTTTAGTTTCACCAATTCTTATATCAGCTTTACTTACGCTTCCATACTGAGGTTGGTTGCCTACCGTAACTATCATAACATAAACTTTCCCACCATCCGCTTTAACTCGGCTAATTAATCCACCGCAACCTAAAACCTCATCGTCTGGATGAGGTGCAATTACAAGCAAAGTTTTGTCTTTAAACATCAGCACAATTATACACCTATTAATTTATGTCTCGAATGTATTATTTGTTAACTCCAAAATTTACAAATTTATTATATATATCGATGTTTTATACCCCTCTCGTTTCAATTCTCATTATATCACAAAATTTTTATACCATTCTATAGTTTTCTTTAGACCGTCTTCCAAAGAAAACTCCGGCACCCAATTTAATTTTTCTTTAGTCTTAGAAATATCAGCCTCTAAAGATTGTAGATCCGCCCAACGACCAACCTCAAATTTTATTTCCGAAGTAGAATTTACCAGTTCTTTCATTGTTTTGGCCAAATCTATTATTTTTGTCTGCTTTCCAGTGCCTATGTTGAATGTTTCACCAATTGCCTTTTCTCTCTTAAGTATAGCCAGTAAATATGCACGTGCAGCGTCTTTCACGTACATAAAATCTCTCGTTTGATTTCCATCATTATGTACAATAAGAGGGTGATTTTTGAGAGTCTTAATTATAAAAGTTGGGATTACAGCGGCATATTCTGAAAATGAATTCTGATTTTCGCCATACGTGTTAAAATTTCGAAATATAGTGATAGGGTATTCATACCATTGAAAGAGGGCATTGCAGTGTTTTTCTGCCGCTACTTTAGTAGCGGCATAAATACTTCTTGGGTATAATGGATGGTCTACATTAATAGGAGTTTTAATTGGGTTGCCATAAACTTCAGGTGAAGATGCATAAATAAAATGAGGTTGCTTTTTAGTTTTGAATACATTTTGTAGCAACTCAAATGTTCCCAACTCATTATTTTGAAAATATTCGGTTGCATTTTCCATAGACTCTGGTATAGACACATAAGCAGCAAGATGCACAACTGCATCGACATCAAAATTGTTGAGCATTTTAACATCTAAATTTCTGAAATCCATTTTTATTAGTTCTAATTTTTTATCAAGCTCCTCACTTTTCACGAAACTAAGGGGGTTTTCTATGAAAAATGGTCTTGAAAAATTATCTATTCCTATTATTTTCTCAATATTTTCGTTTTTTGCCAACACATCAACAAGATGTATCCCAAATAAACCTGCTGCACCAGTTACTAGTACTTTCATATGTTTTCACTGTTGTTTTCGTAAATTTATAAGCACATCCTGTTAATAAACAATATACAATGCTTAAAAACATTTAAATAGATATTTTAGGTGCGCAAAAAATAAAAGGTGTCCTAGCTATCAGATTAGCTTCACCAACAATCGGTGAAGAAAAAATGACCATAAACTAGGTCGTAAAGACATCATGAAAGAAATGTTAAAAAGAGAAGTCGAAACAAAAATTTACTATCTTATACCGATACATAAATAACCATTATATGTAAATTAGATTATACAGGAAAATACCCAAATTCAGAAACATCTTCTGCCGAATGTTTGCCATTACCGGTTAATGTTAAAAGTTTAGTTAAAACTCGAAATTCGTATCAGAATCCTTAATAGGCATACTTTTGTAACTTTTCTGAAATTTTTCCGACCGGCAAAAGTGAACTTAGCAAAGATTTAATAACTTTAATGGTGTATCCTAAATATGTGATAATTTGGCAAAAATTAGTATAATAGGTTCAGGCTATACAGGGTCGCTAATAGGTAAATGGTTTTCTAAATTTGGACATAAAGTAGTTTTTTGTGATGTAAATAAAAATATAGTGGAAAATTTAACAAAAGAAGGTTATGATGCTACACTGTATATTAAAAGAGCAGTCGAAGAGACTGACATATCTTTTATATGTGTCCCAACGCCAACAATGAACGGTAAAATAGATTTTAGCTATATAAAAACTGTCTCAGAAGACTTGGGCAAAGAAATAAAAAATAAATCAGAGTATCATCTAGTCGTGGTCAAGAGTACTGTAATACCAAAAACCACAGAAGATTTCGTAAAAGAAATCATAGAAAAATTCTCAGGAAAAAAATGCGGTGAAGATTTTGGGTTATGTAACAATCCAGAGTTTCTGACTCAGGTAAATAAAACTACTAAAGACCCAGAACTTAAAAAATGGTATAAAGAGAATCCGAATGCGATAAAAACTTTCGAGGATAAAGCTGTCATTGGAGAATATGATAAAAAATCTGGCGATATTCTTGAAGAATTGTTCAAAAACATGGACATACCTATTTTTAGAACTGATTTGAAAACATCTGAAATGATAAAATACGCTCATAATATCGCATTAGCAAGTCGTATATCTTACTGGAATGAATTCTTTCTGATTTGTAATGCATTGGGCATAGATTCAAAAAGGGTTGCAGAGATTGTCAGTACCGACACAAGAATTGGTAAATACGGCATTGTTCATGGTAAAGCATTTGGTGGAATGTGCCTTCCAAAAGATCTGGAAGCTTTTATAACCTTTCTCAAGGAGAACAATATCACACCAAAGCTTTTGGACGCCGTACAGGAAATAAATCATCACATGTCTAAAAATTACAGTGCCAGAGAATAGACTAAAAGTAGTCCTTATAATATTTGATATCCCATGCTATACCATCTCTAATAGCATTAACGGTAACAAAATCTTTTTTGTAACTAGCGAGCGCTATTTCCCAGAAGTAGTAAAATAGAGTAAAGCTTAGATTCAATAGTTTTTTAAATAGACCTACATTCTTTACAATAAACATGATACGGTTTTTATGCTTGTGAAAGATAACTATGTATGAATTTTGTTTAAAAGTTCCAGAAGAACTTCTATTCCATATTTTTGATTTAGTTGCAGCTACTGTTTTATACCCAAATCTTCTCGCCCGATAACAAAAATCAAGTTCATCCCAGTAACCAAAAAACTTTTCATCCAAAAGACCCACCTTTTCTAGCACCTCTCTTTTAATAAGCCCGTAACCATGTGAAAGTTCTATAATATCTGGAAGTTGTCCATTATCAACTTTACCTGCACCTAGTCTTCTGAACCTTAATAACAACCTGCCATTTTTCACGTATCCTATCATTTGAATGGTTTTATCATCATCCATCAACATAGGAACTACTATCCCTATTTTTTCATCAGACTCAGCCACTTTCAGAAGTTCTCCTAGCCAATCTGGATAGGGTTTCGTATCATTGCCCATCAGACAAACATACTTCCCCTTACTGATTCTTATACCCACATTCATACCCCCCGTTACCCCCAAATTCTCTTTGTTTTTCACTATTTTTACATAAGGAAAATTTTCCGCTACATACTCTACTGTTCCATCAGTTGACCCATTGTCTACTAGAATAGTTTCATAATCAGAAAATTTAGTTGTCTTTAAAGATTCTAGAAAATTCACAGTCATATCCTTTCCGTTATAGTTTAATACTATAACAGAAATAAGAGGATTATCACCCACTTTTACCATCATTAAATACCTTGAGATAAATTTAAGAACTAATACCTTTTAATAGTATATAATTTTCACATCTATTAATATGGATTGAATAAAATGAAAAGTTTAAAAGTCTTTCTAAGGCCTGTTTACAGAACTATCATTCCGAACACGTATTTAGCAGAACTTGGAAAAGAACTAAAGGATTGTAAAAGTGTTTTAGATTTGGGATGTGGTTCAAAATCACCAATAAGCAATTTTCCTAAGACTTTCCATGCAGAGGGTGTAGAAATATACAAACCATCAATAGAACAGAGTAAAAAAAAAGGAATACACGACAAATATCACAACATAAATATGCTTGGCATAGGAAAAAAATTCAAACCAAAATCTTTTGACTGTGTTTTAGCACTTGATGTAATTGAACATTTGGATAAAGACGAAGGTGCGAGGCTAATAAATCTTATGAAAAAAATAGCAAAGAAAGTTTTAATAGTCGTGATGCCGAACGGTTATCTAGGACACTCCAATCCGGATATTAAGTATTCGATGATTGAAGAAAACCCCCACCAAGCCCATAAATCAGGATGGTCGGTAAAAGAGATGAAAGACCTAGGATTTAAAGTCATCGGTATAGGAGGTTTTAAATTCCTTAAAGGGGATCATTTGGAACAAATAAGATGGAAACCATGGGTTTTCTGGAAGCTTGTCTCTGACTTATCCGCTCCTTTTCTGAGAAATAAACCCGAATGGAGTTTTGAACTTTATTGTATCAAGAAAAACAATCAATAAACTTAAATTAATAACTGCCGAGTATGATTTATGGAAATTATCAAGACTAACATAGAAGGTTTAGATATAAGAATAAATAAGGTAGTCAGAGATAAAAGAGGATTTCTGGCCGAGATATCACCCGGAGTTAAAGACGACCCCTTTCTAAAGGCAGGCATACAGAATATGTATATATCTGTAGCTACTGAAAAACACATTGCAAGAGGAGGACATTTCCATAAGAAAAACGTGGAAAATTTTTTAACATTGTCCGGAGTCACTCTTTGGCTATTTATAGACTGCAGAAAAGAATCCCCAACTTTCAATCAGTTCTATAGCATTATATTAGGTTCTGAAAAACCGCAGATTGAAACTGATGTTCCATATTACACACTTGACGACTCTAAGATGGTGCAAACTTTAATTCCACCAGGAGTTTATCATGGCTATTGGCCTTTAACAGGTGACAGTGTTATCGTTTTGGCAATAGCTTCAGAACCTTTCAAAGAAAACAAAGAAGATCATTTCACTATAAATTTAAACGAGTATGAAGAAGTTAAAAAACATTTGATGAAATTTGGCATAAGTGTGTGATGCTATGAAAAAAATACTGGTGACCGGAGGTTGCGGTTTCATAGGAAGTAATTTTGTTTACTACATGTTACAAGAACACCCTGAGTATCATATAAAAGTGCTCGATAAACTCACTTACGCAGGAAACAAATCTAATCTAAAAGGCATTTTCGATAAAATAGAATTCATTCAAGGAGATATATGCAGAATAGATGACGTCAACAAAGCTATCCGAGATTGCGATATTATAGTAAATTTTGCTGCTGAGACACATGTCGACAGAAGCATAATAAGCTCAGAACAGTTTGTTTTAACAGAAGTACTGGGAGCGAGCAGATTATTGGATGCTGCTAAACAGACAGGAATCGAGAAGTTCGTCCAGATATCAACAGACGAAGTTTACGGAAGCATAGAAACAGGCTCTTTCAAAGAAACAGACGCTCTAAATCCAAGAAACCCCTATGCTGCATGCAAAGCTGGTGCAGAACTTTTAATCAAAGGATATTATGACACATTCGACCTTCCTGTGATGATAACTAGAACGACTAACAATTATGGTCCATTTCAACATCCGGAAAAACTGATACCGAAAATAATAATGAACGCTCTGTCAAACAATGACATACCACTATACGGAGATGGAAAGCAAGTTAGAGACTGGATATTTGTTTTAGACAATTGCGCAGCTATAGACGCAGTCCTTCATAAAGGAAAGATAGGCGATATCTACAATGTCAGGGGCAATAACGAAAGAACAAACTTGGAAGTCGCTAGAACTATTTTACAAAATCTAGGAAAACCTGAAAGCTTGATTAAATTTGTTCAAGACAGGCTCGGCCATGATAAACGATATTCTCTGGACGATACAAAAATCAGAACTGAGTTGAACTGGAAACCTAAAATGTCATTCGAGGAAGGTATCAAAAAGACAATCCAATGGTATGTAGAGAATGAGTCATGGTGGCATAAGATTACTTCTTAGGCTTTAAAAAATCTAAAATGTAGTCCCCTATGTCACATTTAGGTGAATTGTATTTTTTAAACTTGAAAGCCCTCGACTTTTCAATACATTTCTCCAAACCGCTCAAATTTTCACAAGCAATCAAGTATCTACCTTCACTCAATTTTCTTACTAAATCATTTTGATCATCTTCATGGTTTTTATTAGGAACAGCTATAATTTTCTTCCCTGAGTTGAGGCATGTGAATATAGATCCTGCCCCACCATGTGAAATTATCAAGTCGGCAGTTTTAACATAATCTTCAAACTTATCAGTATAACCAACCCATTCACAGTTTCTTGGCTTGTATTTTCCATAGCCTATGTTAAGTATAACTTTCTCCTTTAGCTTAGGGGATAACCTATCTATTTCTCTCGCTAGTTCGTCAAAACCTGCACTTCCTGTCGTTGCAAATATCATATCAGTCTACCCGCATATATCGCCTTAGGATATTCTTTCTTCAAATCCTCCCATTGGACAAAGAACAAATCAGATAATGGATATACCAGCTTACCTGACTTGGAAGGCCTTTTAACTCTTGACCAACTTTCCATATAAATTAACTTCTTCCCGAGTAATTTTCCGAAAATAAAAAACGGTACTGGAATGTTTGAACCAGTCGATATTATTACATCTGGATTTGTTGTCAAAAGTATCCAAAGTGCTTGGAAAGCCAGAATCGCCAGCAGAAACGGATTTGTATGCGGATTAATTACTGATTTGAATTTCCCTTTGGATTTTGATATCCTTTGTTCGCCGTATCTAGTAGTTACAAACACTATATCGTGCTTCTTTAGTTTTTCAGCCAGAATCAAAGCCTGTGTAAGATGCCCACCGTGGCTTACCGGCATACATATTTTCATAAAGATTACCTAAAAGCTATAACCACTGCAAATATTTAAAATTCGTATTATATGGTAATAGGGATAAGAGATGACTGTTGATAGAGTAAGTAGGGTGTTTAAAGCATCTGTAAGAACCCTAAAAGAAGAGGGAATTTTCGGGTTTATTAAAAAAGTAGTTTCTTTCTTCTTCAGCTACGGCATTTATTACGTCTATGAGCGATCGACTAATAGTTTTGAAGAAAGAAAACTTTCGCCAGAATCGAAAGGATATAAAGTAAAAACAATTCATTCGCTGCAAGATTTGGATAAACTAGAAAAAGAAGGATACGACTTTACAATGCGAAATTTAAAAATCGGAATTAAAAGTAGTGCTGTACCATTTTGCGTATTCTCTGGGAAAAAAATGGTCCATGTGACTTGGGCCGCAATAAGCGAAAAAGCTAAAAAAGAGATTGACAGGGTTCCAGTTAAAATAGATTTCCAAAACGGCGAGGCAACTTCTGGAGGGTCTTTTACCGATCCTTTGCACCGCGGAAAAGGACTCTTAGCTTATGCATACTTTCATATTTTCCCATATTTAGCTAAGCATGGTTTTAGAAAAATTAGGTTTGTTATACATGTCGATAACACATCTTCTCAAAGGGGAGTTAAAAGATTTAGTCCAAGATTAGTTTCCAAAGGTCGGTATTTAAAAATTTTATGGCTGAATTTATGGAAAGAACTGCCACCGGAATAATATACGAAAACAAGAGATTTAGTTTGCTATACGGTAACTATATATTCTTATATTTGTTTAGGCTGATTTAGAGAATACAATATGACATACATTAACGCCATAGGAAGAACGAAATTCGGCAATCTAGGGAAAGATTTTCCTGAGCTGATGTACGAATCAATTTATAATACTTTTGAAGATTCTAAAATCAGACCAGAAGAGATAGACGCTATTTTTGTTTCAAATTACATCGGAGAAATAACACACAACCAAGCACATCTCGGTGCAGTCGCGTCTTCTTTATTTCCCAAATTAAATATACCTGTTTTAAGGGTCGAAGCTGCGTGTGCCTCGGGTGGGATGGCTCTTTTCTCGGCTATAAATTCTCTCAATTCATTTAAAAACATCCTTGTTATCGGCATCGAAATAATGAATAGCATACCCACGAAAAAACTTATTGCAGGTATAGCATCTGCCACAGACAGGAAACTTGAACAAGACGAAGGCCTTATTTTCCCTGCTGCAGGGGCATTGGTAACACAACAATTCATGAAAAAATATGATGTTACGATGGACGATTTAGCACTCGTCTCATTAAAAAATCATGATAATGCCAACCTGAATGAATATGCACATTTTTATTCAAAGAAAATTACTCTAGATTTGATAAAAACATCAAAAATAATTTGTAGCCCATTAAGACTTTTTGATTGCAGCCCAATAAGTGATGGTGCAGTTTCTTTGATTGTATCAAACGAAAAAAAAACTAATAGAGACATAAAAATAAGGGCAACGGCGGCAGCAAGTAGTCATATAGTTCTTGCTAAAGACAATGATCTAACTACATTTCCTGCTGTAAGTATAAGCGCTGAAAAGGCGTATAAACAAGCCAACTTATTGCCAAAGGATATGGATATGGCCGAGATTCATGACGGATTTACAGTAACTGAGCTTATAGGAATGGAAGATTTGATGCTGTGCAAAAAAGGTGAGAGTAAATATTACATAAGAGAAGGAAAAACAGAATTAAATGGCGAGATTCCAGTAAATACCGATGGAGGCCTTAAAGCTAATGGTCATCCAATTGGAGCGACTGGTCTTGCACAAATTTATGAAATCGTAACACAACTTAGAAAAGAAGCCGGAAAAAGACAGGTTGACAAAGCCGATGTAGGCATCGCATTCAACTTTGGGGGCCTTTTAGGAACTTCGACTGTACATATTCTTTCAAATGAATGATTAGGTGAGTAAAATTATCTTCAAATGCAAAAATTGCAATTCGAGTTGGTATTATCCTGTTGAAAAGTGTATTTATTGCAAGATAGATACAGAGAAGATCGAGCAAAAGGAGCTGAAAGTAATAGGCATAACACAAGTTAATGTGGAGTCGGAAGGTCATGAAAATGTTCCCTATTTCGTAGTTCTACTTCAAGATGAATTCGGAAATACTCTTGTTAAAAAAACGATGAAAAAATACAATGAAGGTGAAAAGTTTGAGGTGTAATTTACATAAATCTAGCAGAGTGTTTCAAGCTTTAACTTAGGAATGCACCATTAACCTGTTTTATAACCGTGCACCCTTTCACCTTTCTTTTGTTGCAGTCAGATAAACCCATTCTGCTGTAAAAGATTTATTGTCTGCAAAAGGCCTTGTTTCAAGTTCTTTAAACATTTTTTTTGAAGCCAATGTTATTAATTCGTCTCTATCTTGTTCTTCTTCAGGAGTAGTTTCTTTTCCACCAAGCTCCGGTAATATTCCTGCTTGCAGACGTTTAACTCTAATAAAATCTAACCAGTCTTTATATTTAACTTTAATAAGTTTGTGATGTGGCGCATTGTATTCAAAACCAGCGGCTTTTAGCATTTTTAAATAAATCTCTATAGGTCTTGGGTCAGGAAATATAAGTTTACGCTGACTTGCAGTTTCTACGCTTTCGCCAAGATTTTTTCTGTATTTTGCGAATTTTTTATTTGTCCGTATGATTTTTAGAGCTATGTCATGGAGAATTTTTACCGTGTCATCTATCATTAAAATTCCTTCTTCCCTGTCCCGCCTTATTATGTTTCCGCTTTGAAAAGTAAAACAGCCTTTTTGCTTTAATGCTCTGTTAATGCCTTTAAAAGTTTCTTCTAAATTTGGTATTAAATGAACAGTATTTGCTGATACCACATGGTCTGCAACACCTTCACCAATAGCTTCTGCAAGCGTTGTATAACTGTTATTTATCTTCTCCAAAAGGAAAAAATTAACATTTTGATAACGGCTGAAAAGTTCATAAGCTTTGCTTAACCATGATGCGGAGTTATCAACAAGCCACAACTTAAACTTTACTTTTGCGGTTTGTAATAAATACAAGGACGAGCTTCCTGTGCCAGCTCCAAAATCAACTACAATACTATTATCTTTTATTTTTTTACTAACAATTTTTATTAACTCATTTATATTTTCAATATGCCAAGAAGCATTAACAACGGCATTGTGGTAAGCGGTAGCACCTTTAGATACAGGTCTGTCAGGATGCCAACTTTTTAGATGAGCAGACAAGGTTGTCATTAGATTACACCTTCATCAGTATATTTATAAAACCCTTCACCGGTTTTTTTACCTAATTTTCCAGCTTTGTTCATTTCATATAATATCTTTGCAGGTCGATAAACAGGATCGTGCAAGCCTTTGTAGAGATTTTTAAGTATGTTTAATGTCACATCGATCCCAACATAATCGATTATTCTCAATGGGCCAACAGGGTGATTTGCCCCCCTCATCATAACAACATCTATGTCCTCCTTTTTCGCAAGTTTACTTTCGTATACTTTTGCTGCTTGATTAAGCATCGCAAACATTATTTTATTAAATATAAAACCAGGTGAGTCCTTAACAATAATAGGTTGCTTATCTATTTTCTTAGACAAGGAAATTAATTTTCTCAAAGTCTTCTTTGATGTATTTTTTATATAGGCAATTTCTATAAACGACATCTTCGTGGCAGGATTCGAAAAATGTAAGCCGGCTATATTACCTTTATTTCGGCAAAATTTTGCTATTTTTTCAATCAAAAAAGATGAGGTGTTAGAACATATTATCGCTTGTTTTCTTATGTTCTTTTCTATTTTTTTGAATATTCTTTGTTTTGTTTTTAATTTTTCTTCTACGCATTCGATTATTATATCACAACTATGCAGTTCCCCAAAATAAGTCGAAACTTTTATTTTATCTTTTGGTTTTCGTGCCAACCGGTTTAAAAAATTTTTAACCTTTTGTGGACCCCTCGTTATTATAACTAGTTTAAATTTTTTCCTAATGAAAAGTTCTATAATTTGTTTGCCTAATGTGCCGAAGCCGACAATGCCAATTACATATGCCATAATAAAATTACTTTCTCATTTGTTTAAAAGCTTAATAACTATATGACATTTTTTTCTTTCAGGTTGGCAATTTCTCCATCCGTATAACCCAGGGATAATAGTATCTCCCTATTATGGCTTCCAAGCCTTGGTGCAACCGTTTCTATGCTATACGGAGTTTCAGAGAGCCTTATTGGATTACCTAAAACCTTTATTTTTCCCAGGTGCCTGTCTTTTAATTCAACAATCATGTCTCTTGCTTTTAGTTGTTTCAGAGAAAATACCTGATCGATTCTATTTATTGATCCAACGGGGATTCTATGCTTTCTCAAATAACTAAGCCAGTATTTCGATGGTTTTTCAGAAAAAATCCTGTTTATCAAACTGTATAACTCATCGACATTCCTTATTCTATCAGGATTTGTCTTAAATTTTTCAACAAACAATCTTTTGTCATTAAGCACAGAACAAAAATGATTCCACATCTTGTCATTTCCTATCCCGAAATTAAGGTAACCGTCTTTTGTTTTGATAGTACCAAATGGCGCTATCGACATATGTCTATTTCCAATTCTTGTAATTATTTTTCCTGATGCAAAAAATTTACTTGCTTCAGTTGCAAGTAACGACACCTGAGAATCAAGCATGGCCAAGTCTATCATTTGACCTCTTCCAGTCTTCTGCCTTGCAATAAGAGCGAAACATACAGCTAAAGCAGCAAAAAGACCAGTTATCAAGTCTGGCATCGAAATTCCTATTTTTGTAGGCTCTCCGTGAGGGACCCCAGTCAAATCCATAACACCGCTTAATCCCTGTACAATTATGTCATATCCTGGATAATCTCTCAATGGCCCTGTATGCCCATAGCCGGATATGTTCAGATATACAAGGTTCTTGTTTATTTCTTTCAAATTATTATAGTCAAGGCCGAGTTTTTCCATTACACCAGGTCTAAAATTTTGAATTATTACATCGGCATCTTTTGCAAGTTTCCTTATAACCTCTTTGCTTTCTTTTGTTTTGAGATTGAGGGTCATGCTTTTTTTATTTCTATTTATACTCAGAAAATACGCGCTTTCCCCCTTTATAAATGGGGGGCCGAATTGTCTTGAATCATCACCAATAACAGGTTGTTCTATTTTTATTACTTCAGCTCCCATATCAGCAAGTAGCATTGTACAATATGGGCCGGCGAGTACTCGTGAAAAGTCAATGACCTTTACGCCGCTCAATGGTTTAGTTGTTGCCGATTTTTGACCTTCCATTATTTCTGTTATTGAATTGTAATATTTAAACTTTCCATTTTGGAAATGGTTTACGTTCTTTTTTGTACGAAAAAATAAAGTTTTTTTAAAGGTCTTATCTTGTTATAGAAATATCTCGCAATAGCGAACATATTCGAATCAGTGAATTTATAAAATTTTTTAATTTCTCCACCGAAGCCCATCTTGAATTCATTTATGCCATAAGTTTTCTCACCCGGTTTTGCATGGGGGTCGTATCCAAACAGGTCAAAATATTTGAAACCATTCGTTTTCGCGTATTCCATGATTTTCCACACTAGTAGGACATTTGCTTGAATATTTTTAAACTTGGGGTTGGTTGCATTGATATAGAAAATAGACGTATCGCCAGAATTCAAAACCACAGAACCGGAAATTATGTCATCGCCATATTTCGCTAAAAATAGTTTAACCAAATTCTTGTCCACCAGAGATTTCAATGCCATAAATTCCTTCTTATTCAAGAGCTTCAACCCCCAGTTTTTGCCTGCAATTTGATAAATCCCGAAAAAGTTCCTCCAAGAATTCTCGTCATTCGTAGAATCTATTATTTTTATTCCCTCTTTGGAAGCCTGTTTTGCCCTACGCCGTTTATCATAGTGCAAAAATTTCCAAGCGTCATCATATTTATCAAAATCAACAATAACAGTGGCCTTGTCGGTATGTTTAAAACCAGCCTCCAAAAACAGATGGCTGTATTTATCATCCTGATAAGTCGTGTCTATTATCTTAATTCCCGGCAGTTTTTTAAACGATTTTATTATTTCCTTTCTGACAGTATCATTTACTGCAATAGGTGACGAGTCTGATATAAGCGTCTTTCTGAAAAGAAACATTCTCTCATAAAAGTGGATGCAACCAACCAGTTTTCCCCCTTCGTCATTGGCTATCAAGTATTTCGCATCGCGATAACGCGACCATTCAAAAGTTCTAAAAATAGACTTATCACCTATGTCAAGAAGTCTGTTAAATTCACCTTCATCAATAAATTCTGTTACTTCAATCTTCATTTTAATCATTTAGCTGAAATGTTTCTCGAATTTAGATCCAAAAAATATCTTAATGCTACTCAAAAGACCCGTCATCATCTTTTTAGCATTACCAGTTCTTCTAGTATTGACTTCAATTCGTTTTTTCCCAAGCCATCTCACATGCGTTATGGGCCATACCAGTCCCTTTGCTATAGCAAAAGCAGATCTAAACTTCCCTCTAATTAAAAATAGAAAAGCTAGGGCTAACCATGAAAGCATATAGAGCGGTACCATCCAAAACAAATCTACCGTAAGTGCATTCTTGGCAATTGTTATCAAACCATTCCTTGTGTTATAGAAGCACCATAGAGTGCTATAAGTTTTCTTTCCTAAACCTTTCAACGATGCACTTACCAAATGATATACTTTAGACTTAGGTGCAAGTGCAACTTTGTAACCATTATCCCATAATCGCCACCCTAGATCAGGGTCTTCACAATAAAGGAAATAATCATCATCAAATTTTCCCAAATCGAGATACAGTTGCTTGTTTATTATCATGGCACAACCAGTTGGATAGAAGGTATAAACAACCCCATCGAAATCACCACTCCTCTTTCCCTCACCCACCGATCCCGAAACACCTAGAACACTCCAAAAACCTCCAATAGTGTTGATTTTATTCTTTTGATTTTTGTAAAGAACTTTTGAAGAAAAAGCTCCTACATCCTTATTGTGCTCTATCGCATCAACTAACTCTTTAAGAAAATTTTTATCTGGAACAGTATCAGGGTTTAGTATAACAAGGTATTTTCCTTTAGCTGCTTTAACGCCAACATTATTCCCTCCCGCATATCCAAGATTCTTACCAGCTTCTATAAACTTTATCCAAGGCTCGTACTCTTTGATAATTTCCACAGACTTATCAGTAGATGCATTATCAACTGCTATAACTTCATATTTATCCTTATCATAATTTATTTTTTTTAGAGACTCCAAACAATCACGAATAAAGCTCTGGCCATTATAGTTCAGTACAATTATCGACACAAACGGAAGTTCCAATTCATCACCTATCATCTATTAAAATCATAAATGATTTAAATACATCCGCATTTAACATCTATAAATGTCTCAGGAATCTAATGCGATGGCTAACAAAGAAAGGGTGTACAAGAAGCTATTCGAAGGTAAAGAATATAAAAACATTTTGGATGTCGGTGCAGTTCCATACACAATAGAGTTTCTTAAAAAACGTTTTCCCAACTCTTTTATAGCAGGAATCAACATTGAAATTAAAGATAAGAATACGCCCGAAATATTCTTCGGCAATGCCGAACAGATGCCCTTTAAGGACAGTTCATTCGATCTTATTTTCACGCAAGAAACATTAGAACACATATTATTTCCCGATAAATTCATCCAAGAAGCAAAAAGAGTGTTAAAAAGTGGCGGTGATATTATTCTAGATACGCCAAACCTAAACACATGGTCAAATAGAATCTTAATTCTGTTCGGTTATCCACCAACAAACTATACACCATATCCTTATAAGACTCCAGGCGTTCCCAGATTCTTGGGTACTAGTGCTATATGGGATCACCCGCGTGTGTTTCCTTTCCGCTCTTTAAAGGAGGTCTTCAATTCTAATGGGCTAAAACTGAAGAAAATAACAGGTGTTAACCAGGTAGAAGAGGGAAGGAGTTTTAGATTGTTTCGAATTATTGTCGAAAAAATATTGCCCCCATCGTGGAGAGATGCTACTATCCTCAAAGCTACAGTTGAAAAATAAGGTGATATTATGGGTCTTAAAAAAGAACTTGCGGATACATTGGCATGCTCTAAATGTAAAGGTGAAGTTAAGGAGAAAGAGATGTTTATTGTTTGCGAGAACTGCAAACTTGCGTACCCTCTCTTAGAGGGTGGTACGCCTGATATGCTTGTGGAAAATGCGTGGGAGCTGGAAAAGGCAGAAAAATCCAATTTTGCCCATACTGTTAAAAGGATTGGCTAGGGTTGAATTCCTTTATCGTGTTTATTATCTTGTTCAAATCCTCATCAGCCAAGCTTGGAAAAACAGGCAGTGTTATCAACTCTTTCCAAATCCTATCTGTAACAGGTGTATTAGCTGGTTTTATCTCCCCACTTTTTATCAAATTAGCAAAAAATGGATGCATGTGGGTAGGCAAGTAATGAACACCCGTAGCTATATCAGCCTTTGTCAAATGCCCAATCAACCCGTCCCTATTCTTCACCTTCGGGGCAAACATATGCCAAGAGCTTTTCACATAAGGTTTTTCAACAGGCGGCTTTACCCAATCCAAGCTAGAAAATCCTTTCATGTATCTTTTTACAATTTTTCTCCTTAGTTCATTGCCCTTATCGACTTTCTTCAGCTGAACCAACCCAATAGCGGCAGTTATGTCATTCATATGATATTTGTATCCCAGATTGTCGATTTCATAATACCAAGAATAATTTTTCCCTTTCACTCTTTCAAAAGTAGATTTGTTTATGCTAAACCACCTCAGCTTTTTAACCTTACCGCATAACTTCTCATCATTTGTAGTTATCATCCCACCGTCACCAGTAGCAATATTCTTCACAGGATGAAAACTGAAGCAGGTAATGTCGCCTATAGAGCCTATTTTCCTACCTTTGTAATCTGCTCCAGAAGCATGTGCAGCGTCTTCTATCAACGCTATTTTTTTTGACCGCACAAATCTTACCAGTTCATCCATTTCACACGGGTGGCCGCCATAATGAACAGGTATCATAGCCTTTGTATCTGTGGTGAGCTTTCTTTTAGCATCCTCAATGCTCATACAATTTGTATCTTCATCAACATCAACAAAAACAGGTTTAGCATTGTTATATAGGGCAGCGTTAGCTGTTGCGGCAAAAGTCAAAGAAGGAACAAGTATCTCGCCAGATTTTATACCCAAACCTTTAACCGCAAGGTCTAGTGCAGCAGTTCCAGAATTCAAAGCTACAGCATAATCAGCCCCGACATACTTTGCAAATTTCTCTTCAAACTCTTGTGTCTTCGGGCCCATTCCTAACCAACCGGAATTAATCACCTCTGCTACAGCTTCTGCCTCCTCTTTGCCGACCCACGGCCTGAACAATGGTATCATAAAATTAACCTTGAACTATTAGCTTTAATAATTTAACTGCTAATTCTGAGGTGTAAAGTGAGCATATGAAAGGGTTGATATTAGCTGGAGGTTATGGAACGAGGTTACGACCAATAACACACACCAGCAATAAGCACTTAATCCCCATTGCAAACAAGCCAATGTTATACTATCCGATACAGACGCTGAAAGTTGCAGGCATAACTGACATAGGCATAATAATTGGCCATACCGAGCAAAGAATACGTGAAATAAAAGAAGCTGTCGGTGACGGATCAAAATTCGGAATAAATGTTACTTATATTGAACAGGATGCGCCACGTGGGCTAGCGCACGCAGTAAAAGTTGCCAAAGACTATCTAACTAGCAACAATGACGATGGTAAGTTTGTAGTTCATTTAGGCGATAACATTCTTAAAGGAGGTATTATGAATTATGTGGAGAAATTCAAGAACGGCAATGCCGATTGTACTATCCTGTTGAAAAGTATACCCGAACCTAACAGATTTGGTGTAGCAGAAATAAAAGATGGTAAAGTTGTGAGGCTTGTAGAAAAGCCGAAAGTCCCACCAAGCGATTTGGCTCTTGTTGGTATATACATGTTCAACAATTCTGTTTTTGATTCTATCGAAAAGCTTACACCTTCTTGGAGAAATGAATATGAAATTACAGAAGCCATACAGGGGTTGATAGACAGCGACAAGAAGGTCGTTCATCATATTATCGATGCTGCATGGTGGAAGGATCCGGGAGACCCTTCCGGGATACTGGAAGCTAACAGACTTGTTTTAGACGAATTAGTTCCCTTCAATAAAGGTACGGTTGAAGAAGGTGCTACTGTGGTTGGTAAAGCCGGCGTAGACGAAGGGAGTACTATTAAGGCCGGCTGCTCAATTAGAGGACCGGTAGTTATCGGTAAAAACTGCGTGGTAGGTGAGAATGCCTATATTGGTCCGTACACATCAATAGGGGACAACACACTAATAGAAAACGCTGAAATAGAATCAAGCATCATTATAGGGGATTCAAAAATAAATTGCAAGCAGAGAATTATAGACAGCCTAATTGGACGTAACGTAACTATATCATCAGCATCCAAAAATCTGCCGAAAGCATGTCAGCTTGTGATAGGTGAAAATTCCAGCGTCTCAATTTAAACTATTTCTGATTAAATAGTATTAAGATTTTAATGGCCGAAGTGAGAAGAAGACTTTTATCAAATACAACTTATCTTCTTATTGCATGGATCGGCTCAATTTTTCTGAACTTTTTCTTCCAACTCGTCGCAACTAAAACATTGTTGCCAGAAGAATTAGGAACGCTTGCTGCAACAATTAACTTCGCTGCTCTTACTTCGGCTCTGCTTGTTTTTGGAATGGAACACTCTACCCAGAGACTGGCAGCCTATTATATAGGGAAAAATAAGGTCGAATACCTGCGATCAGTATTGTGGTTCCTTTTACTTGTAACAATTTTCTTGAATGCTGTCTCAATCGGCGGGCTGTTATTGTTTTCTTCTAAAATATCCGATGTGCTCAAATTACCGCAAAACATTTTGTTCATTGGCATCTCTGTGGTATTTCCTCTTTCAATGGCCGCTTTCTTTGCAGGAGTTTTAAGAGGTTATCAAAACATGAAATACCTAACGATAACAGCTGTGGTAGGCGACTTTCTGAAGTTAATAGTCTCTGTTTTCCTCGTTTTACTTGGCTATAAAATATTCGGATTTTTAATAGGATATCTAACTTTTGCGATTTCTGTATTTTTGCTAAGAATCAGTACCGTCAGGATGTTCATCTCAAAAATTCCAAAACCAAACATCAAAATGATTGCAAGTTATGCCATCCCAGCATTCATCACACAACTCTTTTGGCTACTGCTTTTGAATGGACAATATCTGATTATTTCAGCAATACAAGGCACTTATCAGACAGGCCTCTTTGCAGTTGGCATGCTGTTATCAAACCAAATTTACTTTCTGCCACGAATAATATCTGATGCATTATTTCCTATTACTTCACAATTCTCTGGAAACAGAACTTTCATTAAGCAACAACGCAATCTGCTCAATCTTGCATTAAGGTATTCTCTTTTAGTTTCACTCCCATTTTTGTTTTTCATCGTCTCTTTCCCAAAACCTCTTATATTTCTTATAGGTCGACCGCACTTCTTTCCAGCAGCAGATCTCGTACCTATACTAGTTAGTGCCGCTTTAGTTTTTGGTATAGCCACACTTCTTTCAAGGACACTCTATGCAATAGGTAGGCCAGTACTGTTTCAAAATATTTCAATAATATGCGCAGCTTTCTATCTTGTATCGTCCATAACATTAACATATTTCTTTTCTGTACTCGGTACATCAGTTGCGTTCTTGTTAACCGCTATTTTACTAGCCCTTATCAGTTTGCCCTATTTGAAACGATATATCCAATTTAAAATCGATTTTTCATCAATATTCAAAATTTTGCTCAGTAGCTTTTTGACATTTGTGACACTGTATTTAATTTCCTTCTTTGTGCCTAATCTAATCATAGGAGGAATTTTAACTGCACTATTCACCCTTCTGTATTTTGCAATACTCTATTTTCTGAAGTTTTACAACATAAATGACATCAAAATTTTAGACTTTTTATCAGAAAAAATCCCATTCCTCTCAAGGTACACCAGGCTAGCAAAAATTTTGATACTAAAACGCATACAACAGGATCCCGAAGAGAACAAATAAAGTTTCAACGGAAACAAATATTAAAGTTATTTGTTTTTCAGTAAATCTACCAAAATTCATTACAACATGTGTTAGGCTATACACTCTCTTACCGTATATATTTTCGATTTTTCCATCTTCGGTAAGCCTCCCCAAGCTAGTTGCTTTAAATCCAGACCTCATCTTTAAAATTAGTTCAACAAAAAATGGTATCATAAGTACTATAGCCAGCTTTTCCATGTTACCTATAATTACACCTGATGCAAGGACCGCACCAAGTAAGTAAGTTAACGAGTCACCCGGAAGAATTTTAGCAGGATACCAATTAAATTTAATAAACCCTAACAATGCCGTAGCCACCAATAAAAACAGAACAGCAACTTGATTATTAGTTAATAGCGCGAAAATTCCAAGTCCAAGCATGTAACTTAATCCCATACCAGCTTCTAAACCATTGAATCCGCCCAGTATGTTTATTGCGTTACTTGCACCAATAACACCAATCGGAATTAACAATAGTGGATATAAAATTCCAACGTCAACCAGGCCAACTAATGGCAGAGCGATGTTGGAACTGCCAGCATTAACGACCATTAAAGGGATAGCGGCAGGCAAGGTTAGCAATGGTTTCATCAATTGCGGCAGGCCAATCCTTATTTCCTTCACACCCCTTCTAACAACTTTTTTTCGCACAACATTTAAATCATCGAATATACCAACCAATGTAACAATCAAAATAGATGATATTATTGCAAGCAAATCTACAACACCAGGTGAAAACCCTGTGACGAACGTTTCTATGCCTATGAAAGTCAACAGCCCAGTCAAAATACCGCTCGCAACACAAATGCCGCCAGAAGATGCTATAACAGGTTTGTTTTTTTTATGTTGGTCTATCCCAACTATACCCACTCGTTGCAAATATTTAATCAGAATTGGCGTGAAAATTAGAGTTGTAAAAAAGGCTACAAGTGTACTAATTACAAGAGTTATCATATATCTCTACTCAATAAATTACTTTATAAATAATGTTGCCATCACAACCCCCCTGTTGTAAGCATTGATTTAAAGGAGGACCATTCTCAAAAACTTTTTCGAATTTGTCAGCATTGTTCTCAAGCAGTTGGACGAAATTTAAAGAATAACTTTCTCTTGATGGTTGTTGAGTTATGCTGAATTTTTGTATGAAAAAGTGAGTTATACCATGCACCCTAGCAACATCAACCATTTTTTCTGGGTCTTCATTTAATCGGATATCCGCCCAACCCGGGCTTATAGTTCTTTGACAATTGTAACCTGCCCTATGGCCCCAGAATGTCATTATAACCACATCTTTCGGCAGATTTTCTTTTGCCCAATCACAAGCTTCAAAAAATGATGGTGAAAACTGTTTTACACTCTCCATTACAGTCAATTTAGCTGTGACACCTTTGTATGAAAAGAACAGGATGGCAACTATAACAAGTAGACCTAAATATTTCTGACGTCTCTGTAAGAATTTATAAATTTCCACCCAATAAGTTCCGGCAATCATTATTATCAAAGCCGACCAAAAAAGCAGCTGTCGCGCAGCGTCTTCTACCCGATAAAATGTCACATACAAAGAATAGACGCTGAAAATTAGCATTATCAATACCAGTGAATTTACTTTATCACTACTTTTAGTCAGAAATACTATAAAACCCCCTATCGCACCGATTAAAATGAACCAGTGGTTACCATAAGCAAAATCTATGAAATTTAACAAACCAAATCTAGTTATGCTGTTTTCTGTCCCACCTGCTAGGGTCCGTGTCTCAAATTCAAGCGTTTCTTCAAAGGTTTTTTCAACGCATCCATTTATATCAATTAACCCGAATGGGCTATAGCATATTGGAGCGTTATAAAAAACAAGATTTCTTAAAAAGAAAGGGCCTGATATTAGCGTAATTATTATTAGGAGAGCGATAAGGTGTTTGAAATAAAATGAAATTTTTTTTTCCTTAAAAATCAAATATGACAAAGCTAAGGGAATAAAAAGAAACAGAATAATACCAGCGTTCTTCGTTAAAATTGATAGTCCTCCAAAAATTGCCGCTAATGCCCAGTATTTTTTACGATTTTCTTTGATAGCCAATAGAAATGATAATAGAAAAATTAGCATGTTAAGAACCAATAAAATCTCGTCGAATACAAGTACAGTATAAGTCACGAAAGAAGGTATACCAATCAGAATCAAAGTAGAAATCAGTCCCAGTTCCCTGCTATATAACCTCTTTACTAAAATGTAGAAAACTATCCCAATAAGCGCTCCTATTAAAGGCGGCAAAATTTTAAGTATTACTTCCTGACCTCCAAATAGAAAAAGAAAACCAGCTTCTAAAAGATTAAATAATGGTGGCCTTGCGTAATTTGTTTTAAAGACTTTCGTATATCCTAAAAGATTCCATTGGGGGTATTCTTTGTTTTCAGCCATCCATCTAGCGATTCCTGCATGGAAACCCTCATCACCAAAAATTATCGGCGTCTTAAGAGAGGTGTTAGATTCGAGGATAAATACAAAACCCACTATGATCAACAGAAATAAAATAAAGTCCCTTGAAGTCAGTTCGATTTTCATTTTCATCCACACTTTTTTTAATTAATGAATTTCAAATGATTTAAAGAGCCTCACTTGTGATAACCAATCCAATACATCTTATCCAAATGCTCTACTCTGTAACCATAAGTTTCTAGAATCTTTTTACAAGCTTCAAGGTGCTCATCGTCCCATGCTTCAAAAATCACTTTGGGTTTTTTATTTCCTAGTATGAGGTCCATCCCCTTTAAAACTTCTGACTCAGCACCTTCAACGTCAATTTTGACCATATCAATATCGCCGATTTTCAAATTTTTTAGAATAGAGTCCAAAGTGTCGGCCTTTACTGTTATATATTTCCTAGATTTTTTAACAGCAGATGCTAAGAGAGGCTGGTCTTCGTGATTGTATAATTTCAATTCGTTTTTTTTATTCCAGCAAGCAATATTAAGTGAAGTTACGTTTTTGCAATTATTCAACTCAATATTCTTTTGCAAAACCTCAAAATTTTGGGGATGGGGTTCTATTGATATGACTTTTCCTTTACCATTCAACTGATTTCCTATCATTACAGTGTATTTACCTATGTTCGACCCAACATCTACAAACACACCTTTTTGAACACCTTTGAAATATTTTCTTATACCAGCTTCAAAACTTTCAGAAATAACATCATGGTCAACATTATCTCTGCAAATAAACAAACCATCAGAGTTCTTTACAGTAAATTTTTTAAATATAATTTTTGGATGAGCTATGTTTCTTTTCAGTAGGACAAACGACAAGTGATTTATCGGATACAGAGCTAGATACAAGATGTTATGTGCCAAAATAACAAGCTTATCCTTTGTTGAATCACCTTCTCTAAAACGAGTGACAAAAGTTAATAGCTTCATGATTGAGCACCGGTTTTAACAAGTTTGTTGTAAGTTTCAATATGTTTGTCCGCAACCGTCTTCCAGTTTGAAACCTTTCTATACGCATCAACATTTTTCACATAGAATTTATAATTTTTGTAAACCTCTTTAACACCTTCAGCTAGCTTTTCTGGGTTTCTCATTTCTACTATTACACCGCATTTAAATTCACCAACAGTTTCGTCTATAGGACCTTTTGTATCGGTGACCACAACAGGTATTCTATAAGCAAATGCGTTATGCAAAGCCGCAGATTGGTTAGGAGCCCATAAATAAGGCAGAACAACTATACTCGCCCATCTGTATAATTTGCTTCTTCCCTCCTTAGTTCCCCATCCTGTCTGCAACTGTATGCGCCTCAATCCATTTTCTTTAATTTCCTTCTCAATAACCGTCGCATAACTCTCATCTGCAACTGCACCTCTCACAATTAATTTGTAATCTGGTAGAAACTTCATAGACCTTATCAGATATTCGATACCTCTATCAGGGTGAAACGTGCCAAGATAAAGTATATTTTTTCCTCCACCCCTCCTCACATTTACAGGATTCAAACCAAAACCAATATACTCAGCATCGACTTTTCTATCTAATAGAAATTTCTTTTGAACCGGAGAATGTACTATAACTTTGTCGGCACTTTCAATAACTTTTCTTTCCAAGAATCTAACAATAGATTTCTTTACGTCTTTTGATTGCGTGTTCAATTCATGAAGAGTAACCACTTTAGGGATTTGTAACGAGCCTAATGCTTTTAACAATCTTAAGTGTGCCAGAATTGTGTTGAAGTAGTTCAACCATTCAAATTTATTATTTTGGGCAAAATGTCTGCTGCTGGTTATATATTGCAAGTGCAAAACATCTAATTTCTCCTCTTTTGCTATTCTTTCAAGATTTTTTGTAAAATTTTTATCTATCCGAATTTTACAATCAGAGTCTGAGTTACCCCAGCCTATTGTCACTACTTTACATTTTTTCTTTAGGCTGTCGTTAAGACTCTTGGCATAAGTCGCAATAGGGCTGTCTTCAGGGGGAAACCTTCCCAATGAGCCTACAACAATTTTCATCAAACCCACCACATATTAAATGCGTTAATCACCGTGCTTTTCAAGCAAATATTTATAGAAATCCTTTTTAGTACTTCTTATTATCTCACAAGAATCGAATACCTTTTCCAAGACCACTCTCATACCATTTTCCACAAATTGCGGGTCAAAACTATTGAGATACGAATACGCCTGAAAAGTTTCTCTAGCAAAAAAGTTGCTGAATAACGAATGAACTGTTGATGAGATCGCTTTGTTTATAGCAGTCTCCTTGCCAATTTTTTCTTGGCCTTCACCCCACTCTAAGAAATAAACTTTATCCAAGTCCCCACCCTTTTCTATCGGAAGCAGCTTTGACAAGTCTATTCTCAAATTAGGATCGATATATAGATACAACGGAGGAAGTTTCGAGACGATGTATTTTACGAAAAGTTTAGTCTTCCCAGCCAATGACAATCTAATATTTTTGACATTTTTCGAATGAAAATATATTCCAGCCTGTTCAGGAAATGAAAATACTTTTCCGTTCTTCCCAACAATTACTGTGTCGTCACCAAGAACCCCGAATTTCTGGTTAGCCAATCCAAAAATTGTCGATGATTTGCCCATCTCAGACCAGGCAGCTATTACGATAGCCTTCTTACCTTTTGTCACCCCACCCGCATGCACAAACGTATACCCCTTTTCAAGTAACTTTACCTGCAGGATAAAGTCTAACATCCCAGACACACCAAAAATACTGTGGGTTAATTTAGTGAAGAGAAATTCTGTCTTCCTTCCTTGCAGATTCTTTATCAAAACCTTTTGTATCGGTTTGCCGTAAAATGGATATTCTAGGTAAAGAATATCGTTACCACCAAAAAATTTCAGGCCAAGCTTGCCGTATCTGCTTGTATCAAATTCAAAATCCCCCTGGCGTATTACAAGATCTACATTTTTAGGTTTACCCTTAAAGTATTCAGGCAAAATCTCTACGTTTGATTCTATGCCCACTATTCCATGTATGTCATAATAAATTGGATCTGTCATCTGCCCACCAAACCCTTTTGCAGCAAGTATCTCTCAAGTCCACTCTCCAAGAGTAGTGGTTTTACATTTAATAAATTTTCCATCTTTGTTATGTCTGCTTGTGTGTTTTCAAGGTAATTGACAGGTTTATCGACATAAACAGGTTCGATTTCCTTCCCGAGTAAACTGTTTATAATATCTGTTAACTCATTAAACTTGTAGGGCTTGCCTGAGCCGACATTAATAGCACCTTCTACACCTTTCTCTAACGATGAAAGAAATGCTTGAACAACGTCATCTATATAAACAAAATCCCTGCTTTGCGTCCCATCGCCATAAATAACAGGGGATTCGTTCTTCACAATCTTGTTCAAAAACAAAGTTACAACACTCGCAAACTCGCCTTTATGGTCTTCGAAAGGGCCGTATCCAGCAAATACCCTTAACATCACACTTGGAATATTTGAATATATCTTGGCTATGTTTTCGCACGCTAGCTTACACACGCCGTATAGGTTAGCCGGTTTAGGTGTCATTTCTTCACTTTGTGGAAGTGGCGTATTTCCGTATACGCTTCCGGATGACGGATATACAACTTTTTTCACACCGTTAGCTTTAGCCCATTCCAAAACAGTGACAAAACCACCGACAGTAATGTTTGCGCATGCCATAGGGTTTTTGTTAAACAGAATTATTGAAGAAGGCGAGCCTAAATTGAATATGTAATCTATATCTTTTATCTGGGCAAATGAATTTTTATCGCAAACATCTCCTTCGACCAAGTCGCAAGCCGGGGGTATATACTCTTTTCTGCCATCTGAAAAGTTGTCCAAGACAATTACTTCAGCATTCTCAGCCAAAAGCTTTCTAGTCAAATGGTACCCTAAGAAACCTGCACCGCCGATTACCAGAATCCTCTTCCCTTCTAATTTCATTTACGCACCGACATTTCAAATCGAATATACATATCACTTATAACAACAAATTTAAAGACTTCTTTTCATAGAGTTTTATGGACATTACCGAGGTGCCAAAATAATGAAAGTTGCATTGGTCTGTTATTTCCACCCCTTTTCTGGTATAGGCAAATATCCTTTCAATCTTTTCAGCGTGTTTAGAAGACAGAAAAAACCAGTTGACATGGTATATCTGGAAACCAGGCACAATCGGATAGAAGAAAGACAAGGGATCTTAAAGGTTAAAAAAGACATGAAGCTTATCGAGATCAATAAGACACTATTGCCATACTTTTATTTTCCGCTAAAGATACCAGAGGGTTATGGTGTGTATCATGCAACAAACCAATACTTGTCGCGGGTCGCCTTGTACAGAACACCATGCGTCATTACACACCACGACATACGGCCAATTGCGCTGGCGCATGACATTAAAATGCGTCTCGTAGGGCTTACTCTAAGGTACCTACTGAAATTTTACAGGAGAGCAAAAGAAATAATAGCCATATCAAACGAGGCTAAGCAGTCCCTGCTTGATTTGAAGATTGTTCCAAAAGAAAAGATACATGTAGTTTATCACGGGTATGATGATATGATATACAGACCGGTTAAAAAATCAGTAGCAAGAAAAAAGCTAGGCCTGCCGCAGGATGCCAAGATAGTGCTGAATATAGGAACCGAAGATCCTATGAGAAGGGTTTCACTGATACTGGAGGCAATGAAAGAAATTCAGAAATCAGAACCAGATGCCATGCTTGTTCGTGTAGGCGGCAGCATGCAATCAGGCGGATACTGGCAGGCAAATGAGAAACTTAAGAGAGAGGTAAACTTGAAGCAAATGAAAAACATACCAGAAGAAGAAATGCCTTATATCTATAGTGCTGCAGACGTTTTCGTTGCGCCCCAGGCCTATAATGAAGGGTTCTCATACCCGCCGTTAGAAGCAATGGCTTGCGGAACACCTTTAATGATATCTAACATGAAAATTTTTGAAAAATGGGCCGCACCAATCTCCAATAACCCGAGAGTTTTGTCTGAAAATATTTTGAAGATTTTGAACAACTCGACTCTGAGCCAAAAACTGTCCAAAAAATCTCTCCGAGGAGCTAAGCACTTCTCACTAGAGAAAGAAGCCCAGAAAACATATGAAGTTTATGAAATGGCTTCGAAACAATAGCATGTGCATTTGAAAGCTTTATATTTGTTAAGGCATGTTTGTTTCATATGCAGGATAAGATTAAAACAGCAGTTTTGATGGTGGGTGGGGCCTCTTTAAGGATGTACCCATTGACTCAGGACAGACCTAAATGTTTGGTTGAAGTAAGAGGCAAGCCTATCCTGTATTGGGTTCTTAACTGGTTGAAGAGCCATGGTATCGAGAATGTTGTTCTGGGAGTGGCGCACAAAAAAGAAATGATAATCGATTATGTGAAAAACAACAATTTTGGATTAAACGTAATGGTTAGCGAGCATACGGTAGAAGGTGAGACAGGCGAAGGTTTCAGGCTAGCAGTAGAAAGACATGTAAAAGATGAAAATTTTATCGCAATGAACGGCGACGAACTCACTAACCTTGACCTGCCTAGGATGATAGAATATCACTTGGACAACAAATCTTTGGCAACAATTGCAATTTCACCTTTAAGGTCCCCATTCGGGATAGTTGAACTCTGGGAAGACAGCATAGTCGGGTTCAAGGAGAAGCCGATATTAACCGACAAGTTTGTAAGTGCAGGCATATACATATTCAACCACAGAATTAAAAGTTACTTCCCAGAAAAAGGACCTATAGAGAAACATACATTTCCTCTGCTTGCAGAAATGAACGTGTTAAAAGCGTACAAGTTGAATTCAAATGAAAGATGGGTAACCGTCAATACAATAAAGGATTTAACGAAAGCCGAAGAAGAGCTTAAACTTATGGGATTCGTTGAAGGTGAATAGCATCAAGATTCTAGTTACCGGTGTAACAGGTTTTATAGGAAGCCATCTCGCATTAGAGCTGACTAAGAGAAAGCATGAAGTATACGGCCTTGTTAAGCATGTGCCTAGCAGAGAATTGCGATTATTCACAGAATTTTTGAGTGATGTGACTTTGGTAAACGGGGATATAACAAGTTACCTATCTGTAACGAATGCAATCAAGTCTATCAACCCCGATGTTGTTGTTCATCTAGCCGCTCTAAGTCCTGTGCGGCTTTCATTTGAAAGGCCATTCGAATTCATGCAAGCTAATCTCATCGGCGCGATGAATGTTGCTCATGCTATGTTGGAACTTCCAGATTTCAAAAGCAGAAGATTGATAGTTGCATCTACCGCTGAAGTATACGGAATTCAAAAGGAGCATCCTGTTAAAGAAGAGGCTACATTAAGTCCAAGCAGCCCCTATGCTGTATCTAAAGCAGCGGTTGACATGCACATAAGGATGATGATAGAAGGCTATGGCTTAAATGCCACTGTCATCAGAGCAACAAATTCATATGGTAGAAAATTTGACGCCGGATTTGTAATCGAGTATCTGGTCACAGAGATGTTGAAAGGGAAGAAAATATATGTTGGTGCGCCAGATTCAATAAGAGACTACATGTATGTCGATGATCATGTGAATGCTTACACCCTCGCTATAGAAAAAGAAGAGGCACAAAAAGATATTTTTAACGTAAGCACAGAGGCCGGCATTACAAACAAGGAACTCACATTAAAAATTGCTGAAAAAATAAATTTCGATAAAAATAATATTGTTTTTGGATCATACCCGCCAAATTATCCTCATAGGCCAATAGTTTCAGACCAGCCTTTCATTCTTTTAGACTCAACAAAGATTAAAACGAAATTGGGGTGGCGGCAAACAGTTTCGTTAGACGAAGGGCTGGGTAGAGTTATAGCCTATTGGTCTAAAGCTGTTAATAGCTTTAAATAAATTTTATTTCTACCTTCTATAGGGATTGCATGAAAATAATGATAGTTTCGGATTTGGCGCCTCCGGTATTAGGCGGGGCTGAGAGCTATGTAGTCAACCTTGGTTCTAGACTCAGCAATTTGGGTCACGAAGTGCATTGGGTCACATCAAAAATACCAAACACATCCAAGCACGAGGTTTTAGACGGCATTAACATACACCGAATACCGATTATTTATCCGAATCGATATTTCTTCCCTGGAAGACAGTCGTTTTCCTTTACATCCGTGCTGCCAGCTATAAAGCTAGCCAAAGAAATGGACATCATCCAAATTAATTCTCTAATCCCTGGACTTTTAGGGTGGACTGCAGCTAAATACTCTAAAAAACCGTCATTATTTTTTTGTCACGAGCTACTAGGTGATTTATGGGAAAATGTTGGACAAAATATTTTAGAGCGACATATGTACCCGGTTGTTGAAAGATTGATGGCGAAAGCGCCATATGACTGGTTTGCATGCCCGTCCGAACATTCTAAACTAACTTTGATAAAACAGGGTGCACCGAAAGATAAGATAACAGTTGTACCACATGGGATTAACATTAACCAATCTAACTCAAGTCATGAAAACTACAGAGAAAAGTTCAATCTAAAGAACCATCTTACAATAGGTTATATCGGCCGGCTTAACATACACAAAACAGGCCAGTCAAAAAACATACAATCTCTGTTGAAAGCAATCAAACTTGTTTCACATGAATTACCAGATGCGAGGTTAGTTTTAGGTGGGGCAGGATTCGAGGACTTGGCCCCGCTGATTCATAGACTAGGAATCCAAGAAAATGTCGTATATCTAGGTAAAATACCTCATGAGGAAATACAGAACTTCCATAGGGCATGTGATGTCATGGCATGCCCGGCTTTATCAGACGGTTTCTGTTTGCTATTAGCCGAAGCTTCTGCTTCCGGAGTACCAACGATAGCTACAAATCTCGGTTCGCATACAGAAAGAATTGTTCATAACAAGACAGGTCTTTTATCCCAGCCGACAGTAGAATCTCTAGCAGAGAGTATAATTAAACTTCTCAACGACAGAGAAATGAAAAATGAATTTGGGAGTAACGCAAAAGAATTTGTAAAAGATCTCACATGGGACAGGTCAGCCAGGAGCCATCTGGAAATTTACACAAGATTAATCCAGCAACATATTAAATAGTTAAAAATGGTAAATTTGAGTAATATGCTAAACATCAGAAAAATGCTTCCAACATTTTTCACAATTTGCGCATTATTTTCAATCATTGCACTAGGGGTTTACATACGGTCGTCAACATTAAACTCACCAACGGTTTTGGATTACGACCCGTGGTGGTTTTTCAGACACGCAAAAGAGATTGTAGAAAACAACATGAAAATCCCAGAATGGGACATTCTCAGCTACTATCCTCCAGGCAGGGCATACGCCCTTTACCAAGGATGGCCCTTTACCATTGCTTTGATGTACAAGATCGCCAGTAGCTTTATCAATATTAGCCTGATGGAAATTGCAAAATTATCGCCGTTGGTAATGGTTGCCCTGACCCCTATACCAGCATTTCTGCTAGGCCGTTTGTTGTCTAACAAAATAGGGGGGTTGTTCACAGCTCTGTTCTCGGTAATCGCACCAACTTTCATTGGAGTTTCCATGGCCGGCTATGCTGACACAGATGTTGTCGTAGTTTTCTACATTTTCTTGTCAATCTTATCAATTATGGCAGCGGTCAAGTATTCAAGATACAAGCTCCGCTCTATACCGCTCTACATCATAGCGGTAGCATCTGTTTTGTTATTCGCGTTCAACTGGAGTGCTGGATGGCTGCCGTTACTTCTATTCGCAGGTTTCATCCCAGCCTTGTTTGTATTCAGAATTGTAGAGGAGGTCATTCACCAAAGAAAATTGAAAGTTAATTTCAGAGCGTTCTTACCAGACTTCAAATCAATAGTAATACCATTGCTGATAATATTTTTGATAACAAATGTCCTTGGATATTTCTTTTTAAACAGGACCATGATCCACTCTTTTTTTGGCGGACTAAGATTCACAGGTATAGGCGGCGAGCCGCTAATTGTTAACATCTCAGTTGCCGAATTGCAGACAATCAACATATTCAGCAAGTCGGGCTTTCTAACGGTAGCGGAACGTGCAGGCATCCTCCCAACCATAATGACTATGATAGGCCTGCCGCTTCTAGCCTTGTACAAGCTTTATAGAAAAGAGAAGATCAACCCCATGGAGATATTCCTGTTTTTATGGGCGCTAGTTTCATTTTACCTTATATTAAAGGGTGTAAGATTCTCCCTTCTATTCTCCAGCTCAGCGTCCCTGTCGGCAGGCTATGTAATCGGTCATCTGTTCAGTTACCTCAGAAACAGACACACACTAATTTTTTCAACAGTATTCGCAGCTATAGGCGCGATAACATTCATGTCCGTCTCAAGTGGAATACAATTTGGTTTGGCTTCTGGAGGATTGTCAATTAGTCAGAATTGGTATGATGCATTAGATTGGCTGAAAGAAAATTCCGACAAGGACGCTTTGATTGCTACATGGTGGGATCCAGGGCATATTATATCAGGATACACTGGTTTGAAAGCGCATGCGGATGGCGCCCACTGTTGGTATGGCGACTGCATCCCGTATGGACACAATACAAGAATAAGAGATATGGGAAGATTGATGTCCACCAGCAACGAGACAGAATCAATAGAAATAATCAAAAAGTACACGCACCTTACAGAAGAGCAGTGCAATGAAGCACGAAAAGTCCACGGCAATAAAATGCCACCGGATTCGTGCAAGGATGTCACCGAAGTTTACATACTGGCGACAAATGATTTGATAGGGAAATATTTCTGGATGAGTTGCTTTGGTAGTTTTGATATGAAACTATGGGAATCCACAGGAGGGAAGAAGTGGAAGTGCGCTGGGATGAATTTCATCCAAGTTCCGTTCTCCAACTTTGACAAGCAAGGTTTGCCTATATATGCCCAAGGCGGCATAACTGTTACTCTGCTACAAAATGGGACTCAATTGTTAGCTGTGCTCAATGTCCCCAGTCAGGGGGTCCGTAATGTATTGGTAAGCGATGTAGTGTTTTATCAAAACGGACAAGTGACTCACTCTGAGGTCGATGCAAATAACACGTTAGATGGAATGATTTGGATAGATCCAAGTTTCAGGGCTGTAATGTTCATGGAACCAAAGATAAGGGATGCTGTTTTCACAAGAATGTTCTTCTTTAATGGCGGGGGGCTAGAGAATTTCAATCTGATGTACAGCAACGCGGAAGTCAGGATATTTAAAGCCAAGTTATAGTGATTTATATGGTTGCCGGATTTTTATCAAGATTGAAGGGAAAAGACAAGATTGAAACTGCCGAAAACTATTCTATATTATTCATCTTCATCGGCGCCATAATTCTTTCGTTTGGAATAGGCACGAGCGTAATTAGTACAAAAGGATTTAGTGCTATTCTGGCTATGTTAGGCGCAGTAATAAGTTTCCTTTCTACAGTTTCTTTGGTTGCCGTGTGGGTTATAAAGGAATTTGAAAAAGAATCAAGCTAATTTGTCACAATACCCGTTGACGTATCATTATAAGAGCTTGAATTGACTGTCGGTCTTATGATGTAAATATTGGAGCCCGTATAATTGTTCTCTATGATTATAATAACCTGTTCCGAATTGTTGAGGACAGTTGTCTGCATGGATGTCAGGTTCTGCTCGCCCGTGTCAATACTCCACGATATATTTGCCTGACCCAAATTATTCCTCGTGTCTATCTCGGATATAGTACTGCTCCGATTTTCGTGCAGCACCAGATGCCTTAAAATTTCTATAACTTTGACAAAGAACCTATCTATCAAAGAATCTGAAAACGTGTTGTTATAGACAGTTATCTGTGGTTTCTTGGTTCCCTGTGTTGTATAGTTGTTCTCAATCAAGACAAAGACAGACTCTCCTGTTGTCAGGTTCACGTCACTGTTGCTTGTCACCGAAGGATCTGTAACATTCCACCTCACGCTTTGGTTGTCCGGCCAGTTGTTTTTAATTATGAATTGCAATAGTCGATTGGTGGAGGTGAGGTTGATGCTGTTGAAATCCCCTATTCTTAGAGCCTTCAGTATCATGGTTTCGTTCAACCTGTCAATCGTGCTTCCAGATGAGATGTTTACTACAACGTCCTTTCTGCCATCGGTCGTATAGTTTATTGCCTGCGAGACCAGAACCGTTCCATTCGTTGCTAATGCAGGAGTTGTATTTGTAAATGTCTGTCCGTCGCTTGTTATGTACCAGGTAACAGCTACGGGCAGCCAATAGTTCTTTATAGTAAAGTTTAGCAGGCGTGTGTTTTCATCAACTCTTGTGTTGTTGTAATCTTCTATCCTTATCCCCTTTATTTCAAACTCAATGGCTCTCGTATCATTGCCGTCAACAGAAGTTGTTGTACATGAGAATGTCTTTATTCCGGGTGATGAGTAATTGTTGCTCATGCTTTCTATCCTGCTCGCATTTCCGGCTAGTGTAAATGGCCCGCCTGACAATCCTTCACTGCACGACCAGTTGATGTTCTGGGAGGTGTCGTTCATGTTGTTCACTATCCCGAGCTTGAATGTTATGTTTGAAGTGTCCCTGCTGCTGATGGTGAGATTGTTTATAATTACGCCGAACTTGGTGGTCGCATTCTCGAAATCAGCAGAATTCCCAGTTATGTTGATTCTATAACTTCCAGCATTTGCATAGTTGTATCCGGCTATGACCCAGACACTCTCGTTGGTTGTCAAGTTGAACGTTACAGTCGAATTTATTTTATTCTGATTTTCGAAATCTACAGTCCAGTTGGCATTAGTTATCGTTGAGTTCTTCTCGTTGGCTAGGAAAAAGGTGATTATTCTCCGCTTGGCGTTGGAGTAAAGTTCTTTCAAGTTATGAACATCTGTCCCAGCGTCGTTTGTTATTATGCTTGACGGCGCATGAACTGGATTTGTTCCGTAGACAAACTTTGTGGTATTGTTGTTGTCCCTGACTATCTTCAGTATGTTTCCTATCTCGTTGTACGAATACACGTAATTGATGCCGCCTATGCTCGCATTCGCCAATCTGTCAAGGAGATCATAGCTCATGTTATACAGCCTGCCGTTGGCAGAGTCATTGATTCTTATTATATTGCCCACAGCATCATAGGAGTAGCTCATGTTCTGAAGGTTGCCTGTCTTGATTTCTGTTATCCTTCCTCTGTTGTCATAAGAGAACTCGGTTACTCTATTGCTGTTGTATGTTCTATTAGAAGGATTGTCGAAGACGTTGTAAAATACGCTATTGACGAATTCGGTTATTTTTCCTAATTTGCTCTGATTGTTGTAGGTATAATTAATGTTTTGGCCTGGAGTGAAACCCACTTTAACTATCCTGTCCATAGAATCATAATATAGCTTCCTTTCGAATGAAACCCCATCTATGATTTTGGTCTCCTTAACCAGTCTCAGTTTGTCATCGTATTCATACTTGTATACGGAACTATTGAAGGTGATGTTTGTAAGCGTGCCTTGATATTGGTCGTCGTAGGTGTAGTTTACGATTGTCGAAGAGCCGTTTTTGGATATAATTCTATTTAATGAATCATAAGTTATGTTTACTTGACTTGTGTCGGAGTCATAGGTAAGGTCTTGAGTGAATGCTATTACAGGGAGAATAAATACAAACAGACCCAGAATTAAAGTAACAATCCTAATTATCATAAAACCCTCCGAGAACATTTACAATCCTGCCATATGCATCTGTAGAATACATCTTTCGATGATTATTTTCATCATAAGCGGTAATATTCCAATGGTCGAATCTAACCGAAGAAATGTTGCCGTCGGGATTTCTTACAGATATCACTCTTGATAATGCATCGTAAGTGTAATTCATGAAATCAGAATTCTGCGTGGTTAATCCTGTAGAGAAAGATGCAAAATAAGGATTGCTTTCTGCGCTAACTCTACCCATTCCATCATAGACCAGATTCTTCACGATTTGCTGTCCGCCGTCAGAAGGTTTCTTGAACTGGATGAAGTTGCCGATACCGTCATAATAGAAGTAGGTGTCGAATGTCTTGTTTGCTGTTGTCCTCTGTGATATCTTAATAGATTCAGGTGCAGTTCCATCGAATGAATAATTGTAAGATTTAGTCGGCAAGTCGAAGCTATCGAACGGCTGAACTTCCTTAGTCAATCTACCAAATGTATCATAATAGAAAAATGTGTATATCCCGTTCTCCTTATTCCATAATAGATTGCCAGTTCCCAAATCGTACTTGAAATCTGTCTGGTGGTCCAATGCGTTGGTTATCTCTATGGTTAAAATCTCTTTGAAGTTATCGTTAATCTTAATTCCACAATATCTGACATTTATCGTCTTGTTATCTTTTTCGAGTTGACAACTAACGAGTTTTATGAAACCATTCTTAAGAAGTTTCTCAAATATCAATAAGTGATTGTATGATTTCGGTTTGTCTGGAATTGGATAGGATTTAATTATGAATTTAACATCAGATGTACCACATACTAATTCAGATAGATTACTATCGTCTAGTCGTTGTGGTTCCAATGGATGTAATAATTGTAAACTCATTTTTGTTTCTCCTTTTCAGAATGTCTTTTCCATCTTTCAAGGTCTTCTAAAGTAAAAACTTGACCAAGAGACGTCGTGAGTTTGCCGTCTCTTTTTAGCCACTCTAAAACTCTTTTACTTATGTAACCTGAACCATATTTTAAGTAATTTTTTCTTAACCATCTGACAATCTTTTCGTACCATTCAATGAACTCTTTAGGTTTCTTTACCCATTTCCATTCTCCAGAAGAATCTTTTACAATGTATGACGTATCTATCCAAATTCGTCCTTCTAGTATTTTATTATCTTCAACACAACTTCTGTGAAATTGAATGACCAAAGATTTACTCTCATCTATATGGTAATGTTGCTGTTCTTCTATGTAATCATATTTAGCTTCGACGATAAAATTTTTATTTAAAAAATCGAAACTAAACCAATAAGGTTTTGAAAAAGCTTTTGGTAATTTTTCAACTATTTCTATAGGCATCTTATTAGTAACAGTAGGTATAATGCTGATTTCTGCAGTAGATTTCACAAATTTTATAAATTCTTCCTCGTCTTCTGGTAGCATGAAAAAATTGATTTGTCGACCCATTTCATTACCTCAGTTTCCTTATCTTAGGTATATACTTAACAAATTCTATTTTAACGTTCTCAGCAAAATTTCCTAATTTTTTAGTTGCCGTTTTTATATCAGAGAGAGCTGATCTTTCTCTAGAAATAGGATCTCCAGATTTAGTTTCTCTACCCACTTGATAGACTTCTTGAATTTTACCTTCTTTATTTATTCCTACTACGTCAGCACGTCTTGTTTTTCCGGTTTCAGGATCTGTTATAGTATACTCTTTTTCAGGATTAAGACCTCGAGATTTCATATCCTTAGACTGTTCTTCTATTTTTGACTGATGCTCTGGACTACCCTTACTTCCATGTGGATTAGGAACATTTTTAGTAACTTTATTTATATCAGCAACCTTCTCACCAGTACCGAGTGCCTTAACTCCTGCTTCAGCACTTTTAACAACAATTCTCCCTCCAGTCGCTACAGGAAGTGCCAACCCGCCAACATCAGCAACAAGTGAAGCGTAATTCCATAAATTAGTTGGATCATTTATTATATCCCGTATATCCATCGTTATGAATGCTACGTCCACAACGGATTCCACATAATTTCCAGTAGTATCTCTGTACTTGTAAGGGTTACCGAGTGCGTATGAATAGCTGTTCAAATACTGCGGATTATACGGATTAGGTATCATTGGGTCAGGTTTTAATCTCAGTGCCCATTCAGGATTGTACGGAGTACTGCCAAGCATGTAAAAGTCAGTTTGGTCTTTGAACTGTCCCGTATACAACTTAACATCACTCGTCCCGCCTCCTAATAATTCCCCGTAAGGACTGTAGAAAGTATTTTCAACCACATTCCCATTCTGGTCTGTTATCAATGATGTACTACTAAGATGGTCTGGATGATAGTACCACTTGCTTCCATCTGGATTGACACGGGCAACTAATGTGCTCCCGTCATAGACATAGGTGAAGTCATATGTTCCGGAAGAATTTACAATTCGCATCAATTCCTTGAACGGCGTGTAGATTGTGGTGTTGGCAGAATCATTCCTCATTATTTTTATACGTTGACCAAATGGATCGTAGGTGTAGTTTTCCAGTTGAGGAGAGGTAACAGCAGAACCGTTACGAATTATTGTTAATTGATTGAGTTCATTATATTCCCTGTAATAACCATCGCCTGTAACGAGATTTCCGCCGCCGTTCTGAACCTGTCTAATTAAATTTCCAGCTAAATCATACGTATAACTCCAGTTCCCAGAGTCAGGATGCTTGAACGCAGTCTTCCTACCGAGAGAATCATACGTCCAAACGAATTCGTTACCAAGAGCGTCAGTAATCTTCACCAGATTATCAGCGGTATCATAATTGTAAGTCGTAGTGTAAGTATCAGTCTCGAAATTAAACTTCAACACAGGGTCGTTATTGTACTCAACGACATTGACAATCCTGCCGTAAGTATCAGTGGCATACATCTTCCTGTGGCTATTCTCATCATACGCAGTGATGTTCCAGTGGTTGAAATTAACTCTTGATATGTTACCATCCGGATTTCTTACAGTAATTACTCGTGATAATGCGTCGTAAGTGTAATTCATGAAATCAGAATTCTGCGTGGTTGTCAATCCTATACCAAATGAAGCAAAATAAGGATTGCTTTCTGCAGAAACTCTCCCCATTCCGTCATAGAAGAGGTTCTTGACAATCTGCTGGTTGCCGTCAGAAGGTTTCTTGAACTGGATGAAGTTGCCGAGTCCGTCATAATAGAAGTAAGTGTCGAATGTCTTGTTCGCTGTTGTCCTCTGTGATATCTTAATAGATTCAGGTGCAGTTCCATCGAATGAATAATTATAGCTTTTAGTAGGCAACTCATTTGAATCAAACGGCTGTATTTCTTTTATCAGTCTCCCGAAAGTGTCATATACGAAATAAGTGTATATCCCGTTCTCCTTCTTCCACAATAAATTCCCAGTACTCAAATCATGCTTGAAGTCGATCTGATGGTCTAAAGCGTTGGTTATCTTGTCAGCAAAAGTGAACGTAGTATCTCTCAACCCATACCGATAATTAGTTTCCCTACCCAACGGGTCTGTTGTTCTGATAACATTCCCAAACTTGTCATATTCAAACCTTGTGATAGGATTCGCACCTTGATTGTTCCAATTCTCGACAGCAGTAACATCTCCTTTAGTGACATTCTTTCCATAGACCTGCCCATCATAATGATATCTAGTTTCCCTAACTTTCTGGTAATTCGAATCAAAGAGAAGATACCAGCTTAATTTATCAACTATCCACGCTGAAGTGTTAATTGCATAGGAATAATTCTCATACTTCTCATCGCCTGCGGCATTAACATCTCCAAGGAAACTGCGGGAAACGACATTCCCAAAACTATCATAAGAATATGTCACATTGGTTATCTTCGGATCAGATATAACACCATCATATAAAAAGTTACTTTGAGATACTAAATATAACTTGAAGTAATTTTCTGTTACATTATTAGTAATATTAGTGTAATTGAATAATGCCTCATCCTTCGAGAAAATATTGCCTGAGGAATTGTATACCGTAGTATTGTATTCCTTCCCTTTCAGCGGCTCGTCCTGATAGAAGCGGTGAATTGCCAGCGAACCATCAGGCAAAGTCTCATTAACTACAGCAAATCCCCTGAATTCCCTGTCCTTGTAGTCATACTTCCCGCCAGAGTAATCGTATGAATAATTGAAGACAGAGTTGAAAGCTCCTGAGACAGAATTGTTATAAGTTACATTCTTGACGACGAAGATATTGAACCCTATATCCGACAGGGTATCGTTGCCGGTGTTATTAAAGCTCGTAGAATTTCCGTAGGAAACAGAAATTACCCCACCGAATTCAGTAGTAATGCTTTTTATCATGAAAGGCGTGGTAGAATTTTTTACCCATGTGTAGGTTGAATTAGCTCCAGATTCTTGGTGAGAGACAATTATGTCAGCAAATCCATCACCGTTGACATCAGCAAGCCTCCTTCCAATATTCCTGCCGTCTTTGGTGAACGGTTCTGGAGACTGCCAAGAATTATTAGAAATCCATCCATTGCCAGTATTGATCCAAGCTCCTCTTTCTGTAGTGCTGGCATTTGCATAGTCAACAATTAAATCTGCAAGTCCGTCTCCGTTAACATCACCAAATCTCGCACCGTTATCAACTCTTGCGGTTGTAGTGAAAAAAACAGGAGGAGCCCATGATGAATATTCTGTCCATCCTGTACCGTTGTTTAACCAAGCTTTCTTCACAACAGTTCCGAAATCAGATCCTTCTATTATATCCGGTAACCCATCCCCATTCAAATCTTCTATTCTAGCGCCAGTATCCTTGTCTGCATAGAAATATGTCGGAGACACCCATTTAGAGCTAATACCTTCCCATCTAGTGCCATTATTGAGCCATGCTTTCTTTATATTACCTCCGCCATTATTATGTGCTTGCAAAATATCTACCCTACCATCTCCATTCAAATCAGCCAGTTGAACACCAGTATCGGTTCCACTTGAAATTAAATCAATCGGCGGATTCCATTGCGTTGCACTAATCCACCCAGTTCCGTTATTAGTCCAAGCATTTCTTGTGCCGTCCACTCCTTGAAGCACGTCTACGAAACCATCATTGTTAAAATCGGCAAATCTAACTCCACGGTCAGCACCTGTGCCGCTTGTAAAATAGCTAGCAGGTGGTACAAAGTCGGTGGTCTCAGTCCAATTGCCATTCTTGTTAACCCAAGATTTTTTAGTACCCTCAACTCCGTCACTTCGAACAAGGTCGACAAATCCGTCATTATTAAAGTCGATAATTCTCACTGCTTTGTCTGAGCTGTCAACTGAAAATAAAACCGGTGGATACCACAGTGTAGTATATTTGGTAAAATCTGTAGCAGTAGAATAATAATCGAATGTCATCTGATGAAGGATAGAAATATTGTTAGAGCCGACATATTTTATCTTTGATAATGTCGATAATGATTTTTCAGGATTCAAGTTCACATATTCAAACTGATATTTTCTAACCGATTTGCCATCAGCAAAAATTCTAATTTCCGAAAGCCTTCTGGTTTCATTTAATTGATTCCCTTGGTCATATACAAATCTTATATCAGGTCTATCACTGCTCTCGTAAACAAAATCAATTTCTCTCTTTTTATCATTGTTGTAAAAGATCTGTGAGATATACGATGTTCCATTATCTTTAGGATAAGGATTTTCTAAGTAGGAATAAAATATCTTATTGTCATGCGTATCATTAACTTGATCCAAGCTCCATTTTAGTGCATAGTTCCTACCAGTGTTTGAAGTTGACTCAGAATCAGCATTATATCCAAACCTATACTTAGTTCCGTCTTTAGTTGTTGCACTCCAATAAGTGCCATATGCATTAGGTGCCCCTGTGAGATTTTGTATTTTGAAGAAAGTTTCTATCTTTGTATGGTACAATCCGTCAGAAGAATCAAAAACCAGCTCATGTGAATTTCCATTTAATATCAGAAAGAATTTATCATCCGTAGTATTATCTGGAGTCGAATTTACGTCTCTGAAAATATAATTTTGTGTAATACTCCAACCAGCGTCCAAAATTCCAGGCCTTTCTTTAACAGTTTGACTATTATATGTAATAGAAATCTGAGGTTGCAAACCATTAGTTCCTTGGGGTACTTCTATTGGATATGTGTAAGTAGCTGCACCTGGAAACAAATTAGTCTGATAACTTCCATATAATTTCACTTTCGGATGTTCAGGTACGTTTGCTTTGTGCAAATAAGGTTTGAAAGAATCGTCTACAGCAAGAGCAGAAGGGACTAAAGTCAACGTTCCGATAATAACCAACAGAATAAAAGTCTTTAATTTTATTTTCAATACTTCTCACCAATCAAGTTTTAGTCTGGTTTATGAAATTGGAAATTGCGGTCACTATATTGTCAACACCCATATTTGCAAGTTCTCTTGCGTAGAATGCTGGTGTGATATTCTGCATGTTTGTGAAAGGCGTGCTATCATTAACGTAGTTGAAAGCCCATATCTGATTTCCAAATTTAGTTACCTTGTCAAATCTTGCCAGTTGTTGGCTGGTGTTAACATATCTTACGTAAATTTGTTGGTCTGTATAAATTGCAGCATCACTTCCCAAAGAACTTTTTATACCTTGCTCTATAGCATTCTTGCCTCCTGTTTCATTGGCGAGTCCCCCTGCTTCCTCTGCTCCAAACGAAAAAGAAGGTTCGGGATACGCATAAGTCCTCACCCTCACCCAGTCAATGGTCAGGTTTGTTGCTTGTAGTGAAGTGGCTGTGATAACAACTGGAACCAATCCAGGCGGTTCATTTGTGCTGATAGTACCGCTGTTTTGTCCTTCCATCGTGAAATTGATATCCGAACCTGTGGAATTTCTTATCACGGACCAGTTGTAATAATTTCCAGCAAATGAAGAGGAAGCTCCTATCTCAACATCAGTCCTAGCTCCATTAGTTCCAGACTCTCGCCATAGTTTATTACCTGCACTACTGTATAGGACGAATCCAGCACATTCGCCAATACATGAACCGCCACCAGATGACAATGTTGTCATAAACCCGAACTCAACGACTTGTGCATTTGTTACGATGCTTCCAGACATTTCAAACGTCTGGTTCAAGGAAAAATTCCTTGCTGACATCATGTTTTTATTGGAAGAAGCGGTATCTAGTATAAGATACCCTGCATTCACCCTTGCGTTGGTCGTGGTGTTCCAGATGGTAGTGTCTAGGCTATTAAAGTCATCATACAAGTCGAACGTGGTGAAATTGTTCCTTGTAGTACTTGCCAAAGTGTTATTGTAATACATATACAGCTGTGTCCCATTAGCATTCGTTAGATTCACTTTCACAAAGACTTCAGCCCAACTAGCATCTACCTTCTGCCAGATAGTATACGGCAATTCGGCATTCTCGCTTGCATTAATGAATCTCAAATCGTCAAAATCTGCTTGCATATCTGAGTCGTATGTAACATTCAACCGCAGTTCATAATCTCTTATGTTATTGCTCGTGTTGACTGTAATCGCCTGTTTTCTTTCCCAGGAAAGGTCCCACCAAGGATGGAATTCTTTCGTTTCGTCAGCATCTGTCACAGCTAAAGCAAACAACCCAGAAGAACCCCACCCATTTCCTCTATTGGTTATGGGGGTTGTAATTACGAGTTTAAACCATTTAGTTCCTGGATTTCCGTATTCGTCCTTGTCATTAGTTCCGGGCATGGTTATAGTTCCGGCAAAACCCTGGGCTTTATTCGTTTCTTTTGCGAATAAAAAGTTTTTACTTTCTCCCCATTCCCATCTCCACTTTGTGACAGCATTCGCTATAGGGTTAGATTTGTTTACTGTATACCAGCCATCGGCAGGGTGTGCGGAAAACTGCCATACTCTGCTCTTCGATATCAGTTCTGATGTAGAATTGGCATAGCTTACTTTCAAAAATGAATTCAAATCAGTCATGTTCAAACCAGTAATATTCGATCCTTCTGTGTAGCTGTAAGTGATTTCTGTTACGGTATAAGTCACATTTTCTCTTGTGAAGAATTGTAAATCCCTTAGGTTAGTTATTGGAAAATTAGTCTCGTTTATTATGTTAGAGAGATTAACCTTTACTCCTCGAGGGGAATAGTTTTGTTTGATATAGAAAATGAAAGTTTGTTCTGTCAAGCTGTTAATAGTTTGGTTGAAGTTTATTTCTACATTGCTCCACTGCACATTGTCCAAGGTCGAAACAGTTGTCTGAGACAGGCTCGGTATCAAGAATCCGATAGAAGTTACTACAAATGAAACAGTTGCTGCAACCAAACCAATTTTAACGACACCCTTCATAGTATCTTATTATCTTTTATAATCTTAGATTATTTAAAGCTATTTATTCAAGTCATCAAGTATATTATATGCCCAAAATCCTTCTTGAGATAGACGATGAGGAAGACAGAATAGTGGACAGCGTTAAAGTCATCCATAACCTTGAAGATAAAAAATTAGCTATCAGGAAAATCATCAGGATATACGGAAAAAATATTAAAATGGAAGACAGGAATAGATAAACAATGCTTTTATATTAACCAATAATAATCTTAGTTATGGCCAAATTTCTGCCTAAGCTCCCATTCGAGAGGACAATCAAAAAAGTTGGCGGCAAAAGGGTGTCTCAAGATGCCTTAGAGGAGTTTGCAGCAATAATGGAAGAAAAGTTAACAGCAGTTGCAAAGGAAGCTGTGGCGCTAGCTAAGCATGCCGGCAGGAAAACTCTAATAGGCGAGGACATCAGGCTGTCTAGAAGCAAATAACATCTATTTTAAAGTCAAACAATAAACACAATTCATGGATTTTAGCCTTCTTGTAACCGAGCTGGAAAATAAATCTAATCTTAAAAAGGATGATATACTAAATCTTGTTGAAAAGAAATACCTAGAAATGAAAGATTTGATAACTAGGGAAGGTGCTGTTTACTTGGTTGCCAGGGAATTGGATATAGATTTACCAGACAATACTAGAGCTAGAGCACCCATCAAAAATGTCTTGCCTGGAATGAGAAATGTAAACGTTATCGGAAGAATCTTCCGCATATCTAAAATCAACGAATTCACAAAATCGAATGGAACTGCAGGAAGAGTGTCTAACATCTTCATCGGTGATAACACAGGTTTTGTAAGGATTCCTCTTTGGGACGAGCAAGTTAAACTGTTAGAAGAGAATGTCATTTCAATTGGAGATATCATCCAAGTTAGTAACGGCCTTGCACGCGAGAATGTATTTGGTGATGTGGAAATTTCACTTGGCAGATTCGGAGCAATAAATGCGCTTGAAGACTATACAGAGTTGCCGCCAATTGAGGATTTATCAAAAATGTTTCTCAGCATCGCTCCAGAAAGGACAGATATATCGGCTGTAATTTCAGGCGGCAATTTTGAAATAAAGGGAACTATTGTGCAGCTCTTCAGAGGAAACTTCCTGTTTAGCATATGCCCGATGTGCAGCGGTAAGATTGAAAACAACAGGTGCATTGAACATGGTGATGTGGCTCCTAGCCATGCGTTGGTTTTGTCATTCGTTTTGGACGACAGCACAGGAGATTTAAGATGCGTGCTGTTTAGAGAGTCAGCAGAAAAAATGTGTAATGTTGCATCAGAAGAATTATCTGAACTCGAACCAGAAAATAGATACCAGTTATTAAGCGGAAAACTTGTAGGCAGACAAGTAATATTATCAGGGAAAGTTAGAAAAAATAAAATATTCGACAGGTTGGAGATGATGGTGAACGACTTTAAAGATATAAATCCTTTGGAAGAGAGTAAGAAATTACTTGATGAGCTGGAATTGATGGTAGGTGCTTGATTGCCGAAAAAAACTGAAGTAAACCTCGAAGAAATTCCTGGTGTAGGAGAGAAAACTGTTGAAAAATTGAAGAGCATAGGATATTCAGATCCTATGGTCATTGCTGTTTCATCCCCCACAGAACTTGCCAACATTGCAGAAATAGGCGAAGCTACAGCGGCTAAGATAATAAGCGCTGTCAGGGAGAAACTTGATATAGGTTACGAGACAGCCGATAAAATTTTAGAAAAAAGAACAAGTGTAGCAAAGATTACGACAGGCAGCAAGAATCTTGATACTCTACTAGGAGGAGGGATAGAAACACAAGCTATCACAGAGGCGTACGGCCAATATGGTTCGGGAAAGAGCCAACTAGCCTTCGAGTTGGCTGTAGCAGTCCAGTTGCCTAAAGATAAGGGCGGATTAGACGGGGCGTGTCTATTTGTTGACACAGAAAACACTTTTCGACCAGAGCGAATTGTTCAGATTGCCAGAGCATTAAAGCTAGAACCGGAAAAGGTTTTAAGAAACATTTACGTCGCTAGGGCTTTTAACACAGAACATCAGGTACTGCTGGTAGAAAAAGCCCCAGAAATGATTGAAGAAAAAAAGATCAAACTTATAATAGTCGATTCGCTTACTTCACACTTTAGATCCGATTTCGTTGGAAGAGGTGAATTGGCGGGAAGACAGCAAAAACTGAACAGGCATTTACATCAGCTTCTTCGTTTGGCTGACGCTTACAATCTCGCTATCTACATCACAAATCAAGTGATGTCAGACCCTGCTATGCTGTTTGGAGATCCGACACGTCCTGTTGGAGGCAACATCTTGGGGCATATGTGTATAACAAAAGATGCATTGATCCAACTTTCAAATGGAGAAATCATCGAAGCTAAAAATATTCATAATCCATTAGAGGTGGTTGGACTAAATTTCCACACTCTTGAACAAGATTCTAACACTTGTAACGGTGTCTATCCTTCAATAAGAGATAAAATCATAGAAATAAATCATTCTCTTAAAGTTTCTCCTGAACATACATTATTCAAATTAAACGGTTTAGATGTTGTAGAAATAGAAGCAAAATACCTTAAAAAAGGAGACTACATAGTTGTACCTCGGAAATTGAATTTTATCGACAAGGATATTTATTTACCTAAGATAACTATAGAAAAACTCTTTGTAATAGACAAGAAGGGCGCAAAACTAATAAGACAAGAAGCTAAAAAAAGAAATATAGTCCTTAAAAGGAAGCAAGTTATAAAACCTCTATTTGGGATAACACCTCGTCAACTAAGAAGGTTCCTGAATCAAAGCTATCCAACTCGTGATGGTGTTATAAAAAATATTGAAAAGGCACTTGATATAAATCTTTCCAAATATGTAAAAGAGTTATATACAAATAAACATAAAAATGTAAAGTTGCCAGAAAAGCTCACTGCAAATTTAGCTCAGATTCTAGGGTATTTTCTCGGCGACGGCAGCATCTATCAAAATTCGATAGAGTTTAAAGACGAAAGGCGCGATGTATTAGAACATTACAAAAGTTTAATGAAGCAAGAATTTGGTTTGGAGGGTAAGATCACACCAGTTAAAGATAAAAATTGTTTTAACCTAAGGTTAACCAATAAGTATGTTAGGCAACTCATTGGATATTTGAAAGAAAACTATTTCATAATTTCTAAATCCAATCGTGATTGTGTAAAGTTTTTCATAAAAGGTCTTTTTGACTCTGACGGATGCATATACAAAGGTAAACTTTCCATAACTAACAATAATAAGAAGTTGTTAGAATTCACAAAGATGTTATTGTTAAGGTCTAGCATACACTCGAAAATTTCTACCCATGGTAAAAGTAAAGCTTTTAGATTAGTTGCCATAAGAAACATAGACGAGTATGTGAACATAGGGTTTACATCAAAAGAAAAAAATAATGCCCTCATAAAAGCTGTTAGAAGTCTGACTAACAAAAGAGAGATAATACCTATTAATCGGTCTATTGTAAACAAAATTTTAGAAAAGGAAGGAATTAAAACCAGATATGACCTTAAATACATTACTAGAGAATACTTAATCAAAATCACACAAGATAACTCCAGATTAAAAGCCATTTTTTCTAAATTATTAGATTCGAATCTTTCATTTGAAAAAATTACATCAAAAAAGATTTCCAAAAACAATTCAAGCCTGCTAGATATATCTGTTCCAATAATAGAAAACTTTGTAGCTAATGGCTATGTTGTACATAACTCTACATATCGTCTCTACTTGCGAAGAGGAAAAGAAGGAACAAGGATTTGCAAAGTGATAGATGCGCCAAACATACAAGAAGGAGAGGCTGTTTTTAGAATAACAGAAAATGGGATTTCAGACAACTAGCCTATAAAGTTTACCATCGAACCGAAAAATTGGATAAACAAAATAGAATTTATCGCAGCATTTCCTACTGCAAATGGCAACTCTTTAGCAAATCTCTCATTCTCTCCAACAAGTGTGAGAATCAAATTCAGCACGTTCATACCAATTATAAAAGACACTCCCAGCGTTCCGATTATTCCGGTTCTGAAAATTCCAGATAGAACCCCTAACAAAATATACTCTGGCATTAACCACAGTAAATAAGTTCCCATGTAGTAATTGCCTACTATCAAGTGCGACAACAAAATAACAAACCCGTATACGCCACCGATAAAAGGTCCGTAAACAACCCCCACAAGCATAGTCGACAGCGTAATCAACTCTATACCGAGATACTTTACGGGATGCAGGAATCTAAGCATTAAAGCCACTATAATCGCCGCTGAAGATATTATCAGGAAAAATAAAATCTTCTCTAATAAAAAACCCAGCACTGCCAACAGAAAAATGCCAATTCCAACCGCATAAACCCTCCAGTCCAATTTAATCATTATTTAAATATTCGGCGGCACCTTTTAATTCATGCAGGTTTTATACCAAGGGGCTGAATCACGGATATACCTCGATACATTCGATGGTCAGGAGGTTGTGGTTAAAGAAAGAATTGCCAAAGGCTACAGGATAAAGCGGCTAGACGAAGAACTAAGAAAGCTACGCACCAGAAAAGAGGTTAAACTGTTGACAGAAGTCAGGAAACTCGGCATACTAACCCCAAAGATATTTAATGTCGATGAAAAAAACCACAAGATAATAATGGAGAACATTAAAGGCGAAAGGTTAAAGGAGTATCTAAATTCTGTATCGCCCGATGAAATTAAACCGATCTGTTTTCAACTAGGAAAACTTATAGGCAAACTGCACTCAAACAACATAGTGCACGGAGATTTGACAACCTCTAATATGATTCTGAATGATGAACAGATTTATTTTATTGACCTAAGCCTTGGCGAGTTCACCCAAAGAATAGAAGACAAAGGTATAGACATGAAACTATTGAAAGAGGCGATTAAATCCACCCATTTCAAAATTTTCGATGAAGTGTGGAATAACATTTTGCTCGGCTATAAGGAAGGGTATAAAGAATCTGATTTGGTTTTGAACCAGCTCAAAGAAATTGAAAAGAGGGCCAGATACGCAAATAGAGAATCTTAACACCTTTTTAAAGCTAAAGAAATATAAGTTTTTCTAAATCAATTCAATGGTGAAATCATGGCTAGGATTTATTCAGGGAAAAAGGGGAAAAGCGGCAGCCATAGGCCTCCATTCAAAACTGTGCCGAAATGGCTGAAATACAAGAAAGAAGATATTGACAAGCTTGTAGTCGACTTGGCTAAAAAGAAATATACTTCTGCTATGATCGGAACAATTCTAAGAGACTCATACGGCATTCCTGACGCGACTGTCATCACACGCAAGCCGATAAACCAGATGATGCGGGAGAATAACCTGCACCCCGAATTCCCCGAGGATTTGATGTTTTTATTGAAGAAAGCTGTTGAATTGCGAAAGCACATGGCGACCAACAAAAAAGATAAACATTCTCAGCGAGGGTTGGAAAATTTGGAGTCAAAGATAAGACGGTTGTCGAAATATTATGTTCGAACAGAGAAGCTGCCCAAAACATGGAGATATGACCCAGAGCAAGCCCGGTTGATTGTAGAAAAATGGTGAATTGGTGGCAGTCAAACTCAAAGGCAAGCAGTGGTTCACAATCGTGGCTCCGGACTATTTCGGTGGAAAGGAGATAGGGAAAACTATATCAGGCACAGCAGAATCTTTGATAGGCAAGGCAATCAATGTCAGTGCGGTCGAGTTGACAAATGACATCAACAAATACTATCTCAAACTAAAATTCAAAATAACTTCTGTCGACAGCGACAAAGCCCTCACGCAATTCTATGGTTCTGAATGTTTGCAGGATTACATATCCAGAATTGTCCTCCACAGAATCAGGAGGATAGATTCGATACAAGATCTTACGACAAAAGATAATGTGAAAATTAGAGTGAAAGGACTGACTATAATTCCGAAAAAAGCTAAAAGCAGCGTGGCTGTCAAAATAAGGCAGTTTGTATCGGCTTTTATAAAAAAGCAAGTAGAAGAATCCACTCTCGAAGAATTCCTGTATAAGATGCTTTCAAACGAATTGAAAAATAAGATCCTTAGAGAAGGGCGGATCATCTATCCAATCAGGAACTTTGAAGTCAGAAAAACAGAAGTCATCCGATAAAACTTCTTATCAAAGGTATGCCGAAAAGGTTGAATAGAAGAACACCGATTAAAACGACGCTCGTGATATATATCATCAGACTTCCCCTGCTTTTAAACAGTCTTGTGAATATTTCGCCAAAAAATAAACCGCCGTCCAGGGGTTTTATAGGCATGAGATTTACAACACCCACACCAGCGCTTATCAAAAACAACCAGTTCAGAAATGACATTACAGCAAAAAATATTTTCAAAAACCCCAACGGTACCACACCATTCAATCCAAGCATGTTGTATTCATAGGAATTCCTTATGGTGACTCCCATATATGACCTATTTTCAATTTTCGGATGCTCTTCCAGCACCAGCCTGTAATTTCCTTTGTCGGTGGTAACCTCGAGCTTGTCACCGGCTTTTGTATTGTTCAAAGCTTTTACAAAATCCAGCGTGTCGTTAATCGGTTCATCGTTGATCTTTTGTATAATACCTTCAAGGTTGGCTTTATCAGCGGGGGAATTTTCAGTTACAGAGTCTATTGCCACTCCGGCTGTTTCTGTTGCGGCACCAAACGCAAATACGGACGAGACGAAAATACCAATAGCGATAATAGCTGTGACAAAATTAGCAAAGCTGCCAGCCGCAAATATCCTCAGCTTCTTCATAAGCGACAATCTTTTTATCCTCTCATTATCAGGATCAACAAATGCCCCTATCGGCAGTAGCAACAGCATCAGTATGCCGTAATTTTTCACTGGAACTTTCTCCAGCCTGATGAAAACCGCGTGCATTGTTTCGTGTGTTACAGCTATTATGAATATGGCAATCAGCCAATACCAAAATGGAACAGAAAAAACCGGACCGGGTATTTGGTATCCGCCGGCGGTGGGTAGGACCAAACCAAATGCCTGTTGCATCTTCACAGTCAGAATGATTAATATAACAACTCCAGCGACACCTGCCAGCAGCCCAAGAGCTACGCCTAAATTGCCTAATCTCCTTATAAGTAGCGGATAGCGTTTAACTATTGTGTCAATGAATTCGAGTCCCCTAGTCCACCTTCTGGTAATTATGCCATAATGAAATGTGATGTTCTTCCTGTCTCTTAATAGCAGGCCTCCGATAAGGAGAACGAACAGCACCATCGATGCGATTTCAAAATTTACCATAACATCATTATTCTATTTCAATGTTTTTAAAATGCAGGGGTGTGTACAGTTAAATCATTCAAATCTCTCAATAAGCTTTGAATAATATTGGTGTGCACTTTCATTCAATTAACTCTATTCGTGCATCTGCGGGTGCAACAGCTTCCACTTCTGGGGCATTCCTAAGCAAAGATGCAGTCTGCTCCGAACATTTGATACTGAGGACTCCAAATGCACTGGGCTCACCCATTTCGACCACTTCGTCCCGAAGGCCCGAAGTCCTGAGCCATTCGACAAATTTGTCCCTTGACTGATACGCTGCCTTAACAAGTTGCAGATACCGACTCCTTCTGTCACTGACCCCCTCTTTTTCATATGCCGGCATTCTCAATGTGATCAATACATCGGTTAGGCCTTGGCCAGCGGTGCTCCTCTGGTTGTTCTGGGATGCATACCAGTCTCTCAAGACTTGGAGCGTCGTGCGACTTGGTGGAAACGAGGGTGGCCACAATCGAGCCGCCGCATACAACTCGTCCCGGTCCATCTCTAGAACCTGACTCATTGCATCAAGTACTGTCGGCGAAACCCCCCGTTTGCCTGACTCAATGTTGTATATATAGCTGAAGTTCAGCCCAGTCGCCTCTGCAAGCTTGCGATAGGAAAGGCCTTTCCGCAATCGTCCTTCTCGTATAAGATTACCTACTGACGGATAAGTTCTAAGTTCTTCATTTGAAGACATACAAATAGAATAAACCGTTAGTTATTTAAATCTAAACTTTGTTGCACTCAATTCCGAATAATATTCGTGTGCAGGGGGTGGGATTTGAACCCACGAAAGACACTAAGTCACGAACTTCTGAAGCTCGCGGAATTGCCAGGCTATCCGACCCCTGCTCTAACATCCAAACAAATTTTATAACTCTTGACACCAAATGGAAGTATCTTAATTTCATTTTCTATCCGAATCTTTTTCCTGCTGTTCATTGCCACATTAATCACATTTTTCTCCGCTTCTGTGAACAAGTCCCCCTCCTTTCCTGTCGAGTAGAAGTGTATCATGCCGTTATTTTTAACGAGCTTGAATGCGTAATCCAAATAAGCTTCGCCGCCAACAGCCATCGGCATAACTACCCTATCAAACTTTATTTTTAATTGACCAGCAATTTTCTTAACATCACCATTCATCAAAATAATTTTGTGTGCCAATTTGTTTATCCTGACATTTTCTTGCGCATAACCATGGGCTTCCGGATTGATTTCGATACAATACACCTTATTTACCTCAGGCTGTCTTTTAGCTATGCATACAGCATAAGGCGATATTCCGCTAAACATCACCAGAACATCTTCTCCAGGTTTAACTTGGGATGCAATTCTTTGCCTTTCTGTAGATTCTCTTGGTGAAAAGAAAACTTTTTGTGGATCTAACTTAAGCAAATAACCATGTTCCTTGTGCACAACTTCTGTATTTTTTTCCCCACCTATCAGCTCCAATTCTTCTAACCTGTAAGTTCCTTTTCTTCCAGAAACTTTGTTCAAAACCGATTTTACACTCTTGTTCAACTTCGTTACAGCTTCAGATATTAGTGCTTTTTTATTTTCCAATTCCTCAGGAACCACAATTATAGCAACAGCCTTTTCTTCAGAACCTATAACATCATAACTTCTCGGAACTAGTCTTAGCTCTTCTTCAGTCAATTCATTTTCCAATATTTCTGCAAGCGGTCTCATGGAATAATAATATCAATCAAACTTAAAACCAATTTGCCGATAAAGTTTGAAATTAAATTAAGAAAATCTATGGTGAATTGTACGCCTATTTTTAGAAACCTGAAGTTTAACGGATCACTAGGGAAGAATGTCTTTGTTCCGAAATAGTAAAGTAAGCTGATAATAAACAGTGTTGCAAAAAATCTTCCGACAAACCCGCCGGCAAACTTCATTGTAGGATTCTCTGAGTAGACGTATAAAAGCAAGCCAGCGATTGCTAGCAGAAGATAGAGTGGCAATTCTGCCCCGAATACATAAAATGTGATGATAATCCCGACAATACCGAATAATATCCACACCAAATATTGGACAGGTGCTTCCCGCATAGTCTATAATTTTCTTCTCTGATAATAAGTCCCTTTAAAAATGTATTCTACCGAATAGAAATCTTTAAATACTATTACTTTAGAGTAGTAATATGATAGCAGAAAAGGAGTTAATTACAGGGCTTTACAGATATCAACTAGAAGAGATACTGGAAAAATCAAGAAATTATAACAAAGAATCTTATGAAGCCAAAGAACGTATCACTACACCAATACCACAATACCTGATTGAAGGGTTCAAAGGGCCTAAGAAACAAGATTTCTTAAAAAGGTTTGGACTAGCTTACGAAGTTCATAATATTCCACAGACAGATACACGAGTAACCAGAGAGCAGTTTAATAATCTGATGAACACCGATAGTGGAGTTTTACACCAAAGAAGACATTTATGGGACGAGCTTGATTTTAGTCCTAGAAACATTTATGGAAATATTAAGAGGCATCCTTTAGTTGCAGGTACTCTATTAGGTGGTTTGTTAGGTGCTGCTTCCTTTGCTGGATATACGGCATCCACAATACCTTACACATTAACAGCTGGAACAGCATTTGCTACAATCGGTTCACTAGGTTTGGGAGCATTAGTCGGAGGTTTGTTAGGTTTAGGTGTTGCTGGGGCTTTGTACTACGGTTTGTTCAGAGGAAACAGAAAGTATACAGGTAACCGACCTAATCCCCAATATAAACCAGATGAACCAAGAGGTTTATGGAAAATTCTCTTAGATTGGATCACAGAAAGGAATATAGAAGCTGATCAATCAGTTGCCAGAGCAGCTCCGCCACCAAGGAGCTAAAGTGATTTAGATGGCAGCGCAACAACAAGTAAATTTAAATGGATGGCAAGCTAGAGCAACTGTAGGAGGAGCTCTTTCATTCGTTGAAAAGTTGGGTACAGCACTTTGGAGAGGACATGGATGGAGCTCTGTTGGCGAATCATTTGAAATGGCTACTTTGGGTGTAGCAACAAGTGCTTTCTTTCCCTATGTAAGAAGGTCAGCCCGCGGAATTATAGAAAATTCTGTAGAAGCGGCTAGAGGTAATCCCCTTACACTCGGAGGGCTTACTGGCAGAATTGCTACTCGTATTCCACGTACCATAGCATCGGGATACATACCTGAAACCTTGTATTCACTATTTTCAACTGCACCTGTTCATTCAGCACAAGATTATTTCCATCATATGGCAACTCATGCTGTAAGGGGAGCCGCAGAAGGAATTATTATGTCATTTATTGCACCACTGGCGGTTTATGGCACCAGACGAATTGTGGTTGAGCCGGTTTATCGTTTTCTCCATCCACACAACTGGATTTAAATTTTATTAGTTGAATTCTGTTTATGGGTCTGATATTAATTGGGTTGGGTTTGTTTGACGAGAAAGATATATCATTACGCGCTATAGAAGAAGCAAAAAAATCAGACAAAGTGTACATAGAGTTTTATACAAGCAAGTGGCACGGGAATCTTAAAAATTTAACTCAAATAATAGGGAAAGATCTAATTGAGTTGAAAAGAAAAGACTTGGAAGAAGACTCCAGTAAAATCATAGAAGAAGCTAAGGAGAGAAAGATTGCCATTTTTGTTCAAGGTGATCCATTAATTCAAACAACGCATTTGTCGTTATTATTAGAAGCAAGAAAAAACAAAATAGAAACAAAAATAATTCACAATGCTTCTATCTTATCCGCTATTGGCGAAACTGGTTTGCATGTTCAAAAATTTGGTCAGTATGTAACAATACCTTTTCCAGAGAAAACAAAAGGTAAACAACCAGAATCAATTTTCGAAATTATCAAAGAAAATAGGAAAAGGAGTTTACATACTTTATGTTTACTCGATGTAATATCTGAAGAAAACAAATATATGAAAATCAATGAGGGGTTAGAAATTCTGTTATCCGGTAGAGTAATTACCAAAGGAGATAAACTAGTTGTTTTTGCTAAAGCTGGTAGTGAGAAACCTTTGATACTGTACGATACAGCTAATAACCTGCTCAAAAGCAACATAAAGGATATACCAACCATTATAGTAATTCCAGGAAAACTTCATTTTACAGAAAAAGAATATCTAGAATCTTTGAGAGGTTAGGCTGCTACAGGCAATGAATTTACTTCTGGTTGTCTGTACAAACTTTCTATGACGCTTTTGCCCCGTTGTCTATATTTGCTGATAAAGTTCTTTACGGAACCAGCAACCTTTCTAATTCCAGCGCCCACCATATTCATGTAATGGTCGTAAGTTGTTCCTTCCAGAGAAGCTCTTTCACCAGTGACTTCTTGAGTCAAGTTTTCTGTAAAACCTTCGTTTACAGATGGCGTAAGATAATTAGCCACACCTTCCATTTCCAAGACATGGTGTCCCATCTCATGAACACCAGTTTTTCTCATTCTTTTCCACGAAGATAGTTCATCCAATATACCCTTGTAAAATGATTTCAACCTTCTCAATCCACCGTATACAGTCGGGCTAGCATCTGCTAATCTGTCTACAAGATTCAACGCATTGTTATACAGATCTCTGGCCCATTTGTTTTTTCTGGTACCCGGTATAGCCATAGTATCGATAGCCAAGCTCTGAGTTCCACCATGATAAAATGCTGAAGCATGCCCCATAGGAAGAGGTACTAAGTGATTACCTACTGGCAAGAGCCCTATTTCTGGATAGAAAACATCCACTGCAGCGACATAGCTAGGGGGTAAGACATATTTAGGACCGTATGTTGAGGTTAAATATTCATCAACTTTATCAGTGTCAAACAATTTCCTGTTAACATCAACATAAACATCTCTCATAGTCGACAAAACATCGCTTTTAACAGATGTGTCAACAGAAAGTCCAGCTCGTTGTACTAGAGGATTTCCATAAACAACCCTTTGGTCAAACAATCTCTCTAATGTAGCCTGATTTTCCCTCATAGTTAATCACTGGATTTACACTTATTTAAGCTTATGTGTATACACTAAACAGTAGTGAAAATATCAAATATATTCTTCTTAATTATTATTGAAGAACCTGTTGTAAATTCGCAAGATGGATTGCACAATTCCAAGATCTTTTTTGCTACTTTCACAGGATTTATTAAATTAACCTTGTCATTTGGATACAGCTTTTTATGAGTTTTTGTACCAATAGGATAAGGACATATAGCAAAAACCTTTATTCCATAATCTTCAACCTCTCTTGCCAAAGATTCTGTTAGACCAACTAAACCAAACTTTGATGCGCAATAAGCTGATAAATTTGGTATCCCATATTTTCCATTTATCGAAGACATATTAATTATAACACCTGATTTTTGTTTTATCATGTGAGGGATTACTTCTCTTGAAAATGAGAAAGCTCCTTTAAGATTAACATCAATTACTTTGTTCCATTCGTTTTCACTAGTTTCGGCCAGAGGTTTTATAACTCTTAAACCAGCGTTGTTAATAAGATAATCTATTTTTCCGTACTTTTGAATCACTCTTCTAACAGCTTTTTTAACATCCGCATATTTAGATACGTCGCATTTAACAAAAAATCCTCTATCGGATTGTTTTTTATCAGCTACTACAACATGAGAATATTGATTTAAAAACAGTTCGACAATAACCTTACCTAATCCAGAAGAACCGCCAGTAACTATAGAAACGGTATTATTAAACATATGGTTTATGTACCGCTGGGCGCAGCAGGTGGTTTTTCTCCCTTGGCAAATAAGAAAACAATTATCCCAGTACCAACAATCAAAATTATAATTGCCAATGTGGTTGAGCTTATTCCACCTATTGCACTGAAAGTTTCTTTTGGAAATATCTTTAATCCTGGGAATATCGAAGTACCGCCGCTGGCGATAAATATACCAAAAACAATTAATGCTAGTAGCAACAAGGCCCCCCATAGCCAACCACCTTTTACTATACCTGCTATATCGAAACCACCTTCTTTGAGCATGTTAACGAAAATTATAAGTACAACAATCGTTAGAATCACCACCACAGCATTACCAAAAAAGTTCGTTAAGAATGTGCTAAATGTTATTCCTATCGGAGTATAGACCATGATGAATGCAGATGCAGCCAAAGCGATTATGGTAACTAAAGCCTTATTTTGTTCACCAAATATTTTACTCTTTAATAGCAACCCATATAATATGGCGAATGCGAGCAAAAACGGAAGATAGAACTGGAAAACACCAACTTCCTTAAGAGTCTTTATTACATCTGGTACTCCTTGAGCAAAAGCTGATACAGAAAACATCAAAATACTGAAAACAAAGCTCAAACCAACTTTCGAAATAATCTCAGTTCTCATTTTCAACTAAACCATATTATCTTTTCTAAAGATTTAAATGTATCACTTGGCAACTCTAACTATCACCGCTATGGTAACTACTAACGCTGCTATTACCGCGATAGAAATAAACACATCCGATGAAACTTTCACACCTATCCCTTTCGGAAACAAAACCGTAGCCAACCCACTGGAAACCAAGATTATACCACCTACAATCAAAGCCACAATAATAACAACCCCCCAGAAGGCAGGTCCTTTGAATTTATCACTTAAGTTCTTGGCCAAATCCGGCTGGAAGAACATCCCAGCTAATACCAAAGCTATCAGCACAATCAATGACACGCTAAATCCTTGAATAAAGAATGATGATAATTTCGCCTCTATGTCGATTCCAAGAATTATCGGTGCAGCCCATACAAACAAGCTTATGACAAAGGCAACAATCGCATTTACAGCAACATTCTTCTCTGGTTCACCGAATAATTGTGCCCTCCTCAAGCCTCCATAGATTATCGCGGCTGTTAAAATGAACGGCAATAAGAATGTGAAGAATCCCAAGGCCTGCAGTTTCAATATCGCTGTTTCAAAAAATGTAGGCACTATTTAACCTCCTTACCAGCTCCCATTGCAACAATCAAAAACACAATGAAAATTACAGCAAGAACTACTGTTATCGTTATCAATTCACCGGGGATGTTAGCTAGCGATATCGCCTTTTGTATAGGCTTTTGTACAAATGAGAATAAACCAAATGCGGCCGCAAAACCTACAGCAGCCCAGACAATCCATGTAACCGGTCCACCTTTTTGAAATATTTCAGGTAACTTTTCAGTTAGATTGGGAACAAAAAAGCTTCCAATCAAAAAACCGACTATGACAACTAGAATTGCTATAGCTCCTTGTGTCAAAAATGCCGATAGACCAGCCGACAAGTCAGATCCTGTAAGTACAGGCACACCAAATACAAATAACCCTGCCACAACTGAAATTACGCCATGGATTATAGGTGAATCACCTAATATTTGCGTCTTCCGCAATGCAGCATAAAGCACTGTAGAGAACAATATAAAAGGCAGTAGGAAGTTATAGAATCCTAGATCAACAAGCCTTTCAACCGCAATCTGGAAAATATTAGCCATTCTATCTTTCAATAATTTGATTTAGTAAAAATTTAAACATACTGTAACTAATTACCTCAATCGTCTCATCTTCGCTAATAAAAATTTCTTCTCCTTCTCAATCTGCTCCAGTTCTTTGGATATTGTCAACCTTTGCCCGACATTTGACCCGAAGATGCCACCAGAATAATATTTCTTTTGAAGTTTTTGCTCCATTTTTTCCAGCTCTTGTAATTTCTGTTGATCACCACCAATAACCCGAGCAATTCTAATGCCGCCCTTGACAAAAAACCACAGGAATACAAAAAGAATCATAACAAAAGCTGTGATTGACCCAATTACACCTATCTGAAACAAATATGACGCAAGAAACGCAAATGTGGCAGGCTTGATGGCATAAATCATTATTGTAAGGCCGAATGATATCAAAAGAGAAATAGACTTACCAAAAATTCTGGTTCTGCTGAGAACAAGCGAAAGCACGGCAAAAATTATCAGGAAAGGAATCACGAAAGTTATAAGCATGTTAGTTAGGTTAGGTGAAAGAAAATTCTCAATCGGGAAAGCCATATGTATCTAACTATAATTTGCTTCCTAAAAACTTAAGCTTCTCTCTTCAATCTCTGCACAAGGTCGGTTAAACCCCTGACAGATTCTATTAATGAAGGCAACGTCTCTTTGAAAGCCTTCTCCAAGCCGCCAATTCTCGTTTCGATATCCCCAACACCTTCCTTGAAGGTTTCTATCTTGCTAAGAATCTGCGTCTGCTCGGCATTCCTCAGGCTCATTATCTCGTTTATCCTGTCGCTCACCTCTTGTATCCTCCTTTCAATCTCCTGAGCCTTTACAGAGAACTCGGTAATCTTCTGGGTTATCTCCCCCATCCTCGCCTGGACCACATAATCAACATATTCTTCAGTAGGATAATTCTGCTGGTATCCTTGGTAATATTCTTGCGGGAGAGAAGTTTCAGGTATCTGTGGTGTTTGTTGTTTTGGTACAATATCTTCCAAGGTCGGCAAAGCAGGTTCAGTTCTAGGATAGTCGATTGGCTGTTGTTGTGCAGGTTGCGGCGTGGTTGCAGCGAATTTCAAATTCTGCGTCAGTGCATTATCAATCTCTTCAGGGGAGTAGCCTTCCTTTCTCAGAACATCAATCACCTCAACTTCGGAGAATCCTCTTCCAGTCAAATCCCTAACTCTTTCAACAGGTATCATACCCTTTCCTTTAGCCAAAGGATTCTTTAAAAAAGGCAAAGCCATTATTTCACTTATAATTAATTTCCTTTTAATCAGTATAAATCTAAGCTTTTGTTGGATTACTCAGGTTCGATAACTATTTTATGCCCAACTTTACTTATAGAAATTCCAGAGCCAGGCCTTAATCTCAAATCTTTTTCCAAGTCACTAGGTATTCTTAAAACCAACCCTCTTCCAGTTTTCGACAAACTTCTGTGCAATTTCAAAGGTTGAGGCCAAATACCAAGTCTTCTAGCAATTTCTATCGTTTTTTGAGAATCCTTTTCATTTATAAACTCTTCTCTGCATGCTGTGCATCTTTCACCGCTTTCAACAAAGACATATCCCTCTATTTCGGATACTATGTCATCTACTTCTTTCAATTCTCCTTTCTTACATACTGGACAGTTCTTTCTCATGTTCCTTCAGCCCCTGTTATAACGAATATCTCAGTCGGATAAACAACAAAAATAATTTTCCTACTTTTTCCACGTGCTTGATATCGTGTATATGCTTCATATTTGACTTTCCCGACTTTATCGATTTTGTAAGCTTCTAAGCTTTTTTGTTCTTAGGCGTTTTGTAATCAATCATCCTTTCCACTTCATCTTTTGTAACAAACTTTGCCGTGATGGGGTTTATCAAATCAACAAAAGTCTCCATTTGTTTCAACTCTCTTTTGGTTGCGGTTTTTGATATCTCCTTGCCCAACCTCAAGATTTCCCCTTCTATGCTTACAAGCTTCTCCGAAGCAGATACAATTTTATTGTTTATTTTTTCAAGTGCAAGTTTCAGGTCATTCAACTGGGTTAGTGCATTCTCCTGCAAAGTTTCAATAGAGTTTTCCATCCTGTCGATTCTTTGCTCCATGATTCTAATTCTTCGAGTATCTTCATTCATCCTCTTAACAAGCTCTGCTGTTAGCTTCCCTTCTTCTTCACCGTGTCTTTCAAATGGTAATGTGGGCAGAGTTGGCAGTGCCATTATAAAAGATTTGTTTAACTACGCAAATAAATTAAATAGGGTGACATGGCTGTAGAATACGAGGTAGTTGAAGGTGCGCTTAGAATCAATTGCCTGAACTGGGCTATAGCTCCGAGCATAGAAGATTCAGATGCGACCATGGCCATCGTCATAGATTCGCTGTTGAAAGCAAGAGACGCTGACAGAGTCGTGCTGATAGAGGCGCGGGAGAATGAGTACGATGCAGAGCAGACAAAAATGTTGCGGGAGATAGCCGATGCATACAACAGGATTCTAAATATAGACAAGATAATTAGCCTGAAAAATTTTGGTCCGCCACAATGTGAAAAGCTTTTTTCAAGAAGATTAGCAGACTTACAATTCCTAATTTTAGAAGTTCTGAGGAAAGATCCTGTTGGTGCTTACCTTCGGATAGTGAAGATGGGTAATGCCAACAAAGTATTGGAGGGAACTGCGCCGTTCGAACAAAAGATATGTTTCACACATTATTTAGACAATGCGTTAATTCCGATTAAAAATATTCTTGAGGGTTGTGTATTAATTCAAAAGTCTTTACCGATTCTACAAAATTACCAGATTGGTAGCAGAGACGTATATCGTGAATTATTCTCCCCGACAGTCAGGCCAAATTTCATGCTAACAAGATTCATGCTGACTATTCCAAAAGGAGCAAGGTTGATGGAAAAATATTCTCTCTTAGGTGCTGAAGTTGAGATATACAAGCTTCCCAATAAAGTTCGTCATCTGTACCACATAACACCAAAAGAGTTTATTTTGAGTGATGAGAAATACACTATTTTAGACTCTGCCAGAAGGTATCTCATCGCGCACAGGCCTACTGAAGCAGAAGCAATTGAACCAGAAAGGTCAAGAGAACTTTTTAAAAATCTTGGGCGAGATTTAATTCGTGACATATCCAGAAGCATGAATGTTAATCTTACTGTGGCTGAAATAGAGGAGCTTGCGACAATTTTATCCAGATACACCGCAGGCTTTGGTATCCTTGAGCTTTTATTATCCGATGAAAAAATACAGGATGTTTTTGTCAACTCGCCGATAGGCCCAACACCCACTTATATCTATCACTCTGATTTTGAAGAGTGTGAAACAAATCTAATTCCAACAAATGAAGACGCCGAGTCATGGGCTACTAGATTTAGATTGTATTCTGGCAGGCCTTTAGATGAATCGAATCCTGTTTTAGATACTGAATTATTGGTTCCCGGTGGAAGGGCCAGAGTGGCAGCTATTACAAGAACATTGTCTCCTGAGGGGTTGGCATTTGCATTCAGACGTCATAGAGAAAAACCTTGGACATTTCCATTGTTCGTTAAAAATAAAATGTTCGACCCGCTATACTCGGGATTGATGAGTTTTATCACAGACGGCGGAAGGGCTTTATTGTTTGCAGGTGGCAGAGGCTCAGGTAAGACAAGCTTGTTAAATTCATTAATTCTAGAAATCATGCCGAAGTTTAGGGTGTTGGTCGTTGAAGATACACTTGAAATCAGCGTGCCACAAATTAGAAGCCTTGGATACAACATTGAAAGAATGAAATCTCGTTCTGTAATTACTAAAGTTGAAACTGAATTGCCTGCAGACGAAGCATTGAGAACGGCATTAAGATTAGGTGATTCTGTTTTGATAATAGGCGAGGTAAGGTCTTCGTTACGTGGTAATCAAGATGTTTTAGTCGTTGAGGATGGCCTGGCTAAAAGAATACCGATAAAATCGCTAGAAAATAAAGACAAAAATAAAATTTTAGTGCCGACTTTGGATATCCATAAAACGTTTAAAGTTGGATTGGAAAAACTCAAAGATTTTGTTAAACATCCAAAAAGAGACAAATTTATTCGAATTAAAACAAAGACAGGAAGAGAAATTGTTGTCACTCCAGACCATAGTGTTTTTGGAACAAGTTCTCTGAAAATAAAAGAACTGGAAGCAGGTAATCTAAAAACTGGAAATAAAATAGTAATTCCATCAAGAATACCTTGTGGCTACGCCGATACAGGGTTTTTAGACTTGACAAAAATTATACCTGATTTTAGATTGGAGAATGCAGAAGAATATATAAGAACCGCAATTAAAAAAATTGGATGGAAGAAAGCTTCAGAAATTTGTAACATAAGTGATATCTATGTTCATTTTAGAAAGAAAAAATCAAGAATCAAAGCCTCTAATTTTATCAAGTTGATGGATGCTAGCGGAATAAAATATTCTTTGGACAAACTGAAAATAAAAAACGTTACTTCCAATTCTTTATCCGCCATCTTTCCAATTAACGAGGAGTTCTGTAGATTTTTAGGCTACTTCATCTCAGAAGGGTGGATCGTAGGCAGCAATGTTTACATATCAAATTCCGATAAAAAAATAATCGGCGATTTAAGGCAGACAATAAAAAAACTTTTTGACCAAGATCCATATATTAGAGAAACAAAAGGTTTGGGAAAATCGAAACAAATAATAGTTCAGAATTCACCTCTAACTAAATTATTAGAATATTTGGGATGCCGGGAAAAATCATCAGAAAAAAGGATACCACCTTTTATATACGGATTGTCTGAGGGAAAAATATGTGCTTTTCTTAAAGGTTTGTATAGCGGGGATGGTAGCTTTACTGCATCAAAAAAATCAGGGAACTCAATAAGGCTATACACAACGTCTAAAGAATTGGCTAACGATCTTTTGTATTTACTGCTTTCAATTGGCATAGTAGCGCGTGTTTATAACCAGCGAAAGAGAACCTTAGGCAATAAAAAGTTATATGTCATCGAGTTTAAACAAAGAAATTATGTAGAAACCTTCTTCGCTAAAGTAGGATTTATTAGGGAAAATGTCAAACCCATTTTCATTAAAGGCTGGGCGCATTCACGGGTTAATACATTGACATTTTCAAAAGAGGAACTTCTGTCGCATATTAAAAAATTATCGAGAAAACATCGACATTTGGAACGATTTGGAAAATGCAGTAAATTTTACTTTGAAAAAATATTAGAGCAAATTGATTGCGATGCTTATTTATATAACTTTGTTAAAGGCGATTTCTATATAGATGAAGTAAAGGAAGTCGAAGAATTGAAATTAAAAGAACCTGAACATGTCTATGACTTGTCAGTTAACCCTACTGAAAATTTTATTGGCGGTCTCGGCGGAATTCTGCTTCATAACACAGAAGCAATTGCTTTATTTGAAGCCATGAGAATTGGAGCGATGGCCAACGTAGTCGCTGGAACCATTCATGGCGAGTCAGCGTACGGAGTTTACGACCGGGTTGTTCATGATTTAGGGGTTCCGCCTACCAGCTTTAAAGCATTAGATTTAATCACAGTCAGTAATATGTTAAAATCTCCTGATGGACTGCACAGATTCAAAAGGGTAACAGAAGTCACAGAAGTGAGAAAACAGTGGAAGAACGATCCGTTAGACGAAGGAGGATTTGTTAACTTGATGGAATATTCTGCTAAAGAAGATAGATTGAAACCAACAGATACTTTAATCGACGGCGAGTCACAGGTGTTGAATGAGATTGCTCGGAGAGTTAGAGAATGGCACGGTCAATGGGATGCGGTGTGGGATAATATAATGTTAAGAGCGAAGATAAAGGAAACGATGGTTAATTTGGCAATTACATCAGGCAATGATAAAATACTGGAAGCGGATTATGTTGTTGAATCGAATGGCATGTTTCACCTTATTTCAGAACAGGTTCGTCAAGAGGTTGGTGGGTTGGATTCAAAGATGGTTTATGACAAATGGCTGGAATGGTTTAAGAAAAGGATAAGTTAAGAAAAATACTAAATTGTATTCATGAAAGCTGTTGCTGTACCATATGTGATAGCATTGATTCTTGGTGTGATAGCTATAGGTTTGTTGGGATACTGGTTTATTTCACAAGGCGGTCGGACTGTGGCTGCTGGCGAAAGGTCCGAGTGTGATGGAAAGCAGTTTACATATTGCTTGCAACGCAGATATTCAAGCACGCCACCAACTTTTGGTCTTGGTACTACATGCCCTGTACCAGATATAACCACTTGTAAAAATTTGTTGAATCTGGATTGCGTATCAAAAACAGGTAGTCCTCTCAAATGTTCAGCAGAGACAACAGAGTATCCCGGTTTCCCTGATGATAGCAAATGCTGTAAAGAAAAAACGTGATTAACTTGAAAGCAGCAACACCAGTACCTTATATTATAGCATTAATTATTGGCATAATTGTAGTCGCAGTTCTAGCGTATTGGTTTATAACCTCGGGTAAAAAAGGAAGTGATGTGAGTTCAGAGGTAGAATGTACAGCAAGAAAAGCCGAGTGGTGTGTTACACAAACTAGTACTGCAGAAACAGCGGCTGATAAAGTCTGCCTTGCCGACTGGAAATCTAAAAGAGCAGAGTTCTGTGGAGCAATAATACCCGGCTGGAGAAAAACTTAATCCTTCTCCAAAACAAAATTTTATCAATGCCAGTAATCTCGCGTGAATATGAAAAATTCTTAAAAGAGGAGCAATTAGCTAAGAAGCTCACCTTTTACGAGCGTTCAACAAAACTATCAGAAAAGATTTTGCCGATATCACCATTCAAAGGTCTGGCAGAAAAATACAAGGAATCAATCGAATTTTCTCACCTTAAGACAACTCCAAAAGGAGCGTTCTCGCTGGCTCTTCTAGGAGCTTTATCGATTTTTCTAGTTTCCTTAATAGGACTTGTTTTATTAAGTTCCTTCGCATTGTCTTCCATTCTTCTGTCGCTTCTGTTGGCGATAATAGGTTATTATTTTCTTGTCAGCTATCCAAACCACTACGCAACTGTATTCAGAATTAACGCATCATCGGAAATGGTGCTTGCCACAATCTACATGAGCATATCAATGAACCTGTCGCCTAATCTAGAAAATGCAGTAAGATTCGCATCAAAAAACCTGAAAGGCGCATTATCCCGGGATTTGAGGGAGTTGATATGGAGTGTATATGCCAGAAGATATGACAGAATAGAAGATGCTCTTGATTCATTTATTGAGAAATGGAAGAAAGACAGTAAAGAATTCTCAACTTCCCTTTACCTAATTAAAAATTCAAGCGCCGAATCACAAGAAAAGCGCGAGAGGTTTCTGGATGAGGCAGTTTCTGTAATGTTGGACGGAACCAAAGAAAGAATGCGCTTGTATTCACGCCAGCTAAAAGAACCTGTAACAATCTTGAATGCATTGGGGATATTGCTTCCAGTTATAGGACTTGTATTCTTTCCAATAGTTAGTTTGTTTTTACCAGAATTGATAAAGCCATTTTTCCTGGCGTTAGGTTACGATTTCTTTCTACCATTGATAGTCTATCTTTTCATGAACAGCTATTTAGAAAAGAGGCCTTACAGCTTCCACCAACCAGATTTGAGCAAGCATCCTGATTACACAACTGTAAAGTTCTATGAAAAGCCTTACACTATACCATTATTAGTCTCACTACCATTGATTGTGATAGGACTGTCAAACATCATTGGTAGCAAGGAGATTTTCAGCTTTGGTCTTATAATGTTTTCGTCATTGATTACACTTGGATTGTTCTTAGGTGTAATAGCATACAGCTATCTTTCTGTTAAACGGCGACTAAAAATTAGGAAGGAAATTTCCGAAATAGAAAACGAATTCGCAGAAGCATTGTTTCAATTAGGTAGCATTATATCGCGTGGCATTCCTTTGGAAACAGCGCTTAGAAGAACGAAAGACGATATTAAGAGTCTAAAGATTTCTCAATTCTTCGGAAAGATATTGTACAACATTGAAACTTTTGGAATGACTTTTGAGAATGCCATCTTTGACAAAAGATACGGTGCGGTTAATTTCTATCCTTCTTCGATAGTCGAATCAGCTATGCATGTTATTGTTGAAACAACAAAAAAAGGGGTGCAGAGCGCATCCAAATCAATGGTGATAATCTCCAAGTATCTGAAGGATATGCATGAAGTTGAAGAAGATTTAAAAAACATGATGGAAGAAGTGACATCATCGATGAGTATACAAGCTATTCTTCTCGCACCATTAAGTGCAGGTGTTGTTGTGACTATAGCAGCTATAATGACGCGGTTGTTGGTTTCTCTTGGTGAGACACTCACAGAGGTTTATACTAGTATCGGTTCCGCGTTGGGTCCCGCAGGCGGGGTCGGCACAGGTGTTATAGGATCCATAGTAAACCTTAATGCAATCGTACCAGTGCAAGGATTCCAACTGATTGTCGGGATATATCTGGTGGAAATAGTCACTTTGATAGCAGTAACTTTAAGCACAATAACAAATGGTGACGAATGGCTGATAAAAAGGGCTACAATAGCAAAAATCCTTACATACAGTTCAATAATTTATTTCATCACTCTTATTTTTACATATTTTCTTTTCACTTCTGTGATACAGATAGAGAAGTTAATAGTTTGAAAAAACAAAATAAAATTATGCGGAAGGGAGTTATTAATGCTGGGTTGTGGATTGTTATCATGATTATAATAATATTGTTTGTTTTGATGGCTGCATTCAAGTTAGTAGGATCGGTACTTAAAGGTGGTTGAATGGAAAAGGAGATGCTTGTTAAAATTATAGTAACTTTTTTAGCTCTCATTCTTATTTTTGGTTTTGTAGGAAAGATATTCGGATTTTCATTCGGATTTTTATCTGGTATATTAGATACATTGGGTATAGACAAAAGTGTAAAAATCGGAGCTGCTGCTGGTGGTTTTGCAGGTGCAGCCGTAGGATGCAAAGTAGGTTTAGCTGGAGGTACTGTAATCGGTGCTGCATTTTTTGGGATCGGAGCCGTTGCAGGAGCAGGGATAGGATGTGTACTAGGTGGACTTGTCGGGGGAATAACAGGGTTGGTAGGAGGAGGTTTACTAGGTAGCTTATTTTGACTGCGCCGCAAGATTATTTATCATCTCCAATACAAATTACTATTAATGTCAAAATCCATGGCCATCGAAGGAGTGATGAAGATATTCGTGATGGTAGCTGTTCTAATAGTTGCTGTCTCATTTTTACTGAAGGCATTTGGAATTGATTTGTTCGGCTGGTTGGAGGAGAAACTAGGCGGAGCAGGTGGACCGCCTGAATCTGGAAGTGCAGTGCATGTTAAATTCGATACGAATCCCCCAGAATTGTGGGAGTTTCATTTAACGGATGGGGATCCAGGAAGTAATTGGAAAGAACTCTTTGGTAATAGTCGTGTTAAGGTTGAAGAATCAGATGAGGTGCCCCAGGGAACTAGGTTGCTCCGGTCAGATGAGGGGATCCGGTTTTTCGGTTTTGATGGAATTCCAGGTGGCAGATGCATATTATTTGCTACTGAGGAAGAAGGAGGGGAGATGGATAAAGCAATGATTTACGAGGTAAAAGAGGGGGCTATAATAGATAAAGAACAATGTAAGGATGGGACAAATTTAAAGGATTGTTTAAAGGATAATATTTTAGAAAAACACTGTAATCTTGTTTCAAGAATCGGTGATGATAAAACCTTTTGCACGGGCTCCAATTGCGAGCTAAAGGCAAGTTGTTCATGTTCTGGGGATAAATGTTCACCAGAACCGTGTCAGGAAAAATTATCCGGAACTGAGCAGTGTCAAAATTACAGAAATCTCTTAGAGTGTAGAAATTTAAAAAGTCCGATGACTATATCAGAAATTAAAAAACGGTGTGACACAAAGGAAAATTTATTAAACGATATGAAGTTCGGCACAGCAGTCGATTATGACAAGTGTAAAGATAAGCCAGGGAGATGTAATCTACTTGGAGAATCAAAAAAGGTTTTCGAGGTATTGGAAGAAAATAAAGTATTTAAAGTAAAATTCGGCGTTATTTGTGATGATGGTAAGTGGCGTGCTTGCACGAAGAAAACATTAGCAGATTCCAGAACTGTAGGCGAGCCCGCTAGCAAAAGCTACAAATGTACTCAAAAAGATGAAAATACTTTTGTGTGGGAATTAACCAGCTAGTTAATGATAAAAATATTTAAATAGTCTCCAAAACAAATATAAAGTTAAGTATCAAATATTATACATATGTATCTAAAAAGAAACAGTCATTTGGAAATTCTAAAATTGTATACCGCAGGATATAAAAACAGCTTCTATCTGCGGGAAATAAGCAAACTATTAAAGTTACCACTTAAAACAGTTCAAAATGCAACTCACGATTTAGAATCGGGAAGAATTATAAACTCTAGAATCGAGGGCAAAAACAAATATTTCACATTAAATTTGGCCAACATCAAAACTAAACTTCATTTAATGGTTGCTGAGCTATACAAAACACTTAAACTAACAGAAACCTATCCTGTTATAAACACATTTCTAAAAGAGTTAACCCAATTTGCTGATATTCCGATCCTAGTCTTCGGCAGTTTCGCAGATTTTACTGCTACAAAAGAAAGCGATTTAGACTTGTTGGTGATTTCGAACAGCCAGAAAAACATACCTTATCATACTCTTCCTTTCAAGGTGCATGAAATAAAAATGAATCAAAAAACATTCTTAGGCTCGATTGAAAGAGGCGAGACGCTGATTAACGAAATATTTAAGAATCATGTAATTCTTAACGGTCATGATTATTTTGTAAATGTATGGTGGGAGAAATATGGAAGATAAACCAGCAAAACAAATCAAATGGTGCTTCAAGATAAAAGACGGTTTGAAAATGCAAAATCCGAATGACGAAATATCAAAATCTTATTTGGATCTTGCGAAAAGTTCCTTGAAAAGAGCAGAAGAGACATTGAAGAGCAAAGATTACTTATGGGCCACTATCATAATCTATTATTCAGAATATTATGCCCTTTATTCTTTTCTGCAGAAGATAGGAATTAAATGCGAAAATCATGCTTGTTCAATTTCTGCAGTAAAATTTCTCTTGGGTGAGGAAAAAGTCAAGACAATCGAAGAGCACAAAGACAGGAGAATAGACGCACAATACTATCTGAAAACACAAGATGAAAATGCTTTGGAAGAGATGCTTAGAAATGCAAAAACCTTTGTTGCCGAATTTGACAATATCATATCGAATACATCAGATGAGGAAATAGGGTCCTTTAGAAAGAAACTAGACCAACTAACGACAAATATTTAAATACTATCCAAAACAAATATAAAGTTAAGTGAAATCGATGAAGGCCATTGCTGTTCCTTATATCATAGCTATTGTTCTTGGTGTTGGGGTTATAGGCCTGATAGGTTATTGGTTGTTTATTTCTGGGGGGCAGTTTGGCACAGGAGTTTCTGCCAACAAATGCGATTCTGATGCATTGAACTTTTGCAATCAGGTGGTTTCAGGCCAAAAGGCACTCGCAGACTGGGCACAAACAAGCAACTGTGTCGGCGTAGGCAAGTATGCTACCTTAACTGCAGTAAATTGTCAAGCACTTGGAGTAAGCGTACCTGCACCTAGAGCACCCTAACTTCTTTTGACCAAACTCATAAAATCATTATATGAAAGCCGTAGCACCAGAAGCCATTTTCATGGTAGGAGCCATAGCTATCTTCCTCTTTTTCATAATCGCTACATTCTTTGGTTGGGCTGAGACCACAGGCACAGTTACAACTTTTGCATCATGCAATGCAAAGAAGATTGGTTACTGCAGTGAATGGACTGCCAAGAAAAATGAACCCGGCTGGTGGGGGAGCAAAGAACCTCTAGATTGCGAACGATCAGACATAAAGATATCCAAGCCTATTTGCAACGATTGTAAAAAAATATCCCCCACACTCAAGTGCTAATATTATCTGAAAACAAAAATAAAATCATGAAAAAAGGTTTGGCAACTGATGCAATCGCTACCGTCGGGATACTGGCTATAAGCTTTTTGATGTTCGGTCAAATTCCAGAGACAGTTGAAGACACAAAAGAAATGTTGTCACTCGAGTCTGCCAGGGCCCAATCGGTTGAAATTGCCAATTTACTGAGCCTTGTGCATGCATCACCATATGATATAGAAATAACACACAAACTCCCTTCTGAAGTTTCCTACAAGCTGACAGTTGGAGACGGCTATGTGACGGTTGAAGTGCAAGGACTCCCCCCAATCAAGCACAAAACGCTATCAACATTGACTTTCGGTCCAGAGTTTGTAAGAACGGTTTCTATAACCAAAACTGAAATTAGAGGCGGCTGAATGAAAGGTGTAACGTGGATACAGGATTGGTTCGCTTTGGTACTTACAGGTGTGATAGCAGTTGGTATCCTGCCGTTTATTCTTCCCGGCCAGTTGGGTAAGATAGCACCCGAAGTAGAGGCACATGAATTTGAAAACAAGGCCATAATTCTTGCAAATGTTTTGTTGGCACATCCTGACTTGATGGATTCCGATAACCGTGGGATGTTCGACGAGCAGAAACTAAATACAAAAATGATAGAAAAATCAAGTGCCTTCGAAAACATGGCTTTATGCACACCATTATGTGGGAGTTTCAATTCTTATCCAGAATCTTTTGGCGTCTTTTTAATAAAAGACAGTGAAAGAAACTTGGGTTGGTTCTCTGTATTATGGTATCCAAAGTCTGTAAGTTTTAATCAAAAAGTAACCTTATGCTTATCAAAAGTTGACAAATCAGAAGCTCAACAGTTATTCGACGAAAGCAAGGATATACCTAGTGTACTCGACTTGAAAAAATGCAATTTTCAAAGACATACTTCCATTCTCACCAACTTCAAATTCGATAGTAAAATAATCAGCAATTCATTTCCAGTTTCAATCAAAGATTCTAATGGCAATGTCCATGCAGGCTGGATTAAAGTTTTGGTGGTAGAATGAAATCTCTAGTTGAAATTACAATGCTGGGGCTGGTAGCTACAGTCACGCTAGTGCTAGGTACCCTCATACCATCTACAATCATAAAAGTTACACTCGACAAAGAGACGGTAACTACTTTACAATATGAAAAAGGACAGCATGGTCTGTTAGCCTTATTTTATTCGTCACAAGGCGATAAAAGCGTGTATGAAATGTTGGGCGAGAGAGCACTTTTTGAAGATAGAACCTGCAGTTCAGATGCCGATTGCGCAGAAGGATATAAATGTAAATCAAATGTATGCCAAAGCACGATAACAACAAAACCAACGAAGGATAGATTGGACAAAATAATGGGAAAAGGTAAATACTGCATAACAACAGGCGATTTTGTCGAATCTGCTACCCCTTCCTCAAATGAAATTTTAAGCGGGAAATGCCCGTCGGCTGATGCAGAATTCACCGCATTGTTAGTTGTGCCATACAATAGGAACTCCCCAAGTCCACTGATAAAACTGATAGGGATTGGTGTCGAATGAAAGGCTTAACCAATATGGCATTTGTTATTGCTTCTAGTCTTTTGGTCACAATAGGTGGTCTTTCCCTAGTTCTGTCCTATCAAGCACACTCTGTTATTAAAGGTGCACAGGAAAGAGCTGTTGTAGAATCTATAAACCAGATGAAGTTCATTGAAATGGGGATGGAACAGGCTGCACTTTATTCTGTATATCAGAGTGTGTATTCAACTTCTAAATATGGCGCATATGGGCATGGAACATGTGAAGATCCCGCAAAGCTAGGAATGCCAACTGATTTTCCTTACTGGAGTATATTCAACAAAGCGTGTTTCCCTGAAATAGAAAATACAATTAAACCCGAAGTAGAAACTAAAACTCATGAAATTTTCAACAAAGAATATATCCCAGCTATAAAAAAAGAATTCGGCATCAACATGCCAAGTTATAATAGTGAAATCACTTTAGCCGATGAAACAACATTAACTATGTCTACTTCTGGCGAAATTAAATTCGACAGCGAGAAATTGAAACTTTCAGACAAACCGGACAAAATCATAAAAAATATTAAACTACCTTTAAAGCGACTGATAGATTTTGGTGTAAAAAATTTTGTCAGCCCAGATTCTATATCTTCTAAAATAAAATCGGCAAAAGATTCTCTAAGTGCATTATCTGCAAATGGAAATTTAAATGGAGGGACAGTAACTGGAAATTGTCCATCTATGGATTTTGTAGCATGCGTACATCCTGACATCGAATTTACATGGCCCAAAAAATCAGAGATTTTAGCGAGCACTAACTGCAAAAGTGAGTTTGAAAATAAGATAAGAAATAATATACGCGATTTAGAGTCAGAGTCAAATAAAAAGGAAGGAAATACAGGGGTATCTCTGACAATAAATAAACTTGAAGTTGATACTAATGATGAGATAGAAGATTGCCCAGAGAAACCGGAAAAAAGTTCTCCGTTATGCGCATGCATAGAATGGAAATGTCCATCTGGTTCAATAAGATTCGGGTCCACAGACAGTAATGAAATCGTCTTACAAGATGCAGACTGCAGGTTAGATATAAATGGTGCACCTTTTGTAGGTAAAGAATTGCAATGTCCTCCTGGTTTCCCCTTTGAAAGAACTGAGAACGGCCAAGTAATTTGTGTAAGCGAAGTCAGAGGAAAAGCATGTCCAACAAGATTGGGTTGCTCTGATGAGGGGGGCGTATGCCAAATTTGTTTCCCGGGTCCCCCAGATATATGCATTCCTTGTAGCCGAGAATGTGAAGCTGGAACTCCCCATGGGGACGAATGTTGGGGAAATACTCAGAGCAAAGTTCTCGCATGTCCATCTAACACACGAGAATACAGTGATACTGGCAGGTGTTACAATATCCAGACTACTTCATCCGTATGCAGCCATTTTGAAGACAGGTATGAAAAGAGTTGCAATTATGATTATTCAGCAACTGCTAATGTTTTAATTAATCTGAAAGACAAAGACAATAAAAACAAATATCCCATTTTTGATAAAAACGACCAAAAAACCGATTTCAGAAACCTTGAGTTGCAGTTCTACGTCCTTTCAAAGAATTGAGTACTGACAACAAAAAGATAACGTTTAAATATAAATTCGATATTAATTTATTATATGAAACGTGAATTAATTCCTGTAAAGTTTGAAGGCGCATTGTCGAGAACATTGGAAGAATTAGTAAACAGCGGCATTTATTCAACTAGGGCAGAAGCTATAAGAGAAGGGTTGAGGTTACTTGCAGAAAAGCATGGAGTTAAGCTGACCCCCGCTTTTTACTTCAGTTCTTTGGTCAGAGAGGAGGTGTCAAAAAAGCATTATTCTAAAGAGGAACTTGAAAAGGCCATGAAAAAATCCAGCAAAAAAACTTGGAAGAAAATAAGGAAGAATTATGGTTTATAGGAGTTTCCTCGATAACAATGTTTTTGTTTTCGGCGAACATGTGCCAGAAAGCAATTCTAGGCTAATTCTTGATAATGCTAGGGACTCTAACATAGAGGTTGTTATCTCAAGACCATTAATAGAAGAGGTTAGAACAACATTTTCCAGCTTACACGGAAGAGGAGCTGGAATAAATGAAGCCCATTTTATCGCAAGCTTGCCATATAGGGTAGAAATTACCGATGAAGAAATAAAGGCTCGAATCAATGAGTTCCGAAACTTATCGGTAAAAGAGTTTGATTTACTTCATTTTATTGCCGCTAAAATAGCAAATTCTGATTATTTTGTTACGACAGATGAAGATTTTTTTAATGCAGATGTAGCCAAAGAGATAAAACCAATAAAACCAAAAGATTTTGTCAGGATTTTGGGTATTAAACCATATGAAACAGATTACTGAAGGTACTGAAACAAATGTTAGGTTACATGTTCTGTAGGAAAACCGATTTCAGAAACCTTGAGTTGCAGTTCTATGTGCTTTCCAAGAATTAAATTTCAATCACTTTTTCGCACATTTATCCACATTCCATCTACATATAGACGAAAGTTCTGTGCACGTTTTTTCTAGCAGGCCATTGCATTCAGGTGCGTATATTCTCAAAGGGTCCGTGTCGAAGCTATTATCAGGATCATTAACTCTCTTATTCGGGCAATAGTAAGGAAGTCCTATGAATTGTTTGTTAAGCTCTTTTATCTGGTCGCTATCAGTCACACCATCTGGTATAGTTTCTTTCTTGACATTAAGTGTTGTTGAATGGTCTTGTGAATATCTGTAGTCAATTTCAACTATCGCCGGAATTGTCAGATAAGCCCCGGTAACTTTAGTTTGCACGATCTTGTTATCAATTTCAACACCGCATGATAAGGTAATTCCATCTTTTGGCACGTTTACACCTCTTTTATTTGGCAGGCATTGCTTTATTTTCACCATTCCATCATTCTGCAAATCTTTCTCTGTCACTTGTGATTCCCCTATGAAAATTGCATCATTAATTTTCATCCTATTAATAGTGGCAGTCCCGTCTCCATCGTTGGATATCTGGATAAACATTCTAGAAGTTTCTATTTTGCCAGGCACGTGGACATCCGAAACAAAATATGTAGTGACGGTCAATGGACCGGCGCTGCTTGTTATCTTTGCTCTAGGAGCTAACTTCTTGTCCGCATCTGTTTTGACTAGAAGCAATTCGCCTTTGCCCTGGACACTGAATTCGTAGTTGGAGTTTGCTGTGATACTTACTTTATCATCTTTCGTGAAGCACAAGTCATCTTGAATGTTGTAGTATTTCTTGACTTTGCATTCGCATTCGTTGGTGCTTTGTAGGTATCTTGTTTCATTAATGTCAAGCTCATTACCTGGAGGATTGTCACCTGGCGTATTCGAAAAGGCAGGAGTTGCTTTAGGATTGTAATTAAAAACTGTAGATCTAGGCAAGTCGTATTGTTGGTTATGCATCAACACAGTTGTGCTGCATTCTTCAATGCATTGAGCTGTTTTACACTGCTCTATTTTCGACCCTGGAAAACCTATATTTGGTAATTTATTTTCATCAATTACGTCCAACTTACCATCTCCATTAACATCACACGTACCTTGTGTACCTTGTATATCTCTTCCTGGTTGTTTGAACCTGACAGAAAACAACGGATTGGACCTGTTTAAAACAAAACGACAATTTGTCACCTCTCCATCGGGTTTGCTGTCTCCATCCAAATTGTTAAGAGTTTTTCCTTTGAAATCCAATGATACAAGCTTCTCATCTTCTGGCGAGATGTCACCTAAATTGTTCATATATTTTTTCACAGGTTTTCTTACTTCGACAGGACAATTACTTTTATCAGCACAACAATACGGTAAATCGTCTATTATTGTCAACTTATAATCCGCACCATGCTTCACACAAGCTTGACCATCGTTACCCCCGCACATTATCCTTCCGGTTCCATTGACCAGAAATGCCTCCTCAAGCACAAAATTCTTTACAACCAATTTAGTATCAAACTTGTTCGGATTGGTGATAGTTATCGGGAGTACGTAATCCATTCTCGCAAACATATTCGGCAAAGCGAAATTATTATGCCTGCTGCCGAACTTCAGCTGTATGGCTTCGAACCCGCCGATTTTCTTTGCTTCCGGTGTTGTTGGTTGCGCGCCTTTGAACTGGAGGAAGCTTAGACTCTTCCTTACACCATCTCTCATGTTGTCGATAGTATCTTGCGGGACACCAACAAACCTCAATAAATCTAATCTAGCAAGATACCAGTCGAAATTTATCAAATCGCCGATAGTGTGCAGGTCAAGTATGAAAAATATCAAGAAATATGCAGCCACAACCGGCAACACATATTTTACAACACCCCAAGGTCCTCTTGCTCTGAATACAAAATAGACGAAAAGAGCTATAGCCAGGGGTATACCAAATCTCAATAACGGACTGTTGAAGAAAAAGAAGTCTTCCAATCCGAAGAATGTTAGAATACGGCCGATTAGTTCTTCATAAAATACCCAAAGCAAGCCGAATAAAGCAAGAGCTAGAATTAGTCCACCCCAGCCGAAGTGTTGATAGAATTCGCCTCTTGCTCTTTCTCTAAGAGGTACATTTTTCCTTGCTCGTGAAGTAGGTTGCAATGTAAAATTTTTTGGGGTATTTCTTACTACTTCTTGATAAACCGGTTCGCCTGTTACAGGATGCAGTCCAATAATGTCCCCCCTTCCTTCTACCAAGTTGGGTATTGTCCACATTTCCGATGTTTCTTCAAACCCACCAAAAACACCAAGAAGCGCCTGCTTAAAGCCAACTATATTCACAACAATTCGATTTTTGGTTTCTTCGGGATCTATCCATGTTTTGTATTCATATTTACCATCTTCACCACTAACGCCGTTCCAAGTCGGGTCATTAGTCCTATCAACAACACCATTACTATCTCTAATCGGTATCTCAGCACCATGCCTTGGTAAGAAAAACATTCTTCCTAAGAATCCACCTGCTCCTTCAAATGGACGTCTTCTAACAAGTTTCATTTGGGCACCAGGAAGAGGTTTTTGTCCTCCTTGAGGAAGACTCTCATAAAACATACCAGAAAATCTTATATTCCAATCTGCAGGTGCTGGTGGTTGAGGAGCAGGTCCAGGTGCTGGTGGTTGAGGAGCAGGTCCAGGTGCTGGTGGTTGCTCTGGCGGGGGTTGTTCTGGTTGCTCAGGTTCTCGTGATTCAATTGGAGCGGTCGGCGTTCTGAAATATTTTGACACCTTTGAGTATGTTATCGGCGGCAATTGTTTTATTTCGTCTGGGGATACGTTCTGCTCCCTCGCCAGCTTTGCCTTTTGTTTTTTATACTGGTCCTTGAACCTTGCATAACCAAAAAGATCCACAAGTTCAGCACCAACTTCGCTGGCAGCCTCTTGCGCCAGCTCCCATCTCTTTCCAAGCACGCCTTTAGAATCTCTCGCAGCTTTCGGGTTGTTAGCCATCCTCATCAGGTCGCGGTCTGTCAATCCTTTTTTCAATGCGTGCAAATATGCTCTGACACCCTTTCTCTGAAAATCAGTAACAGGCAATCCCATGCCAGTTTTCCTAATTCCCGCAACCCTTCGGGTTATCGAGTATTTGTCAGGTATGTCGGCATTCCCCATTTCTTCATGTCTGCCTTCAGGTGGTGCAGGTGGTGGTCGTTCGTTTTCTCCCCTAGACCTAACTTCTTCTGCCTTTTCCCCTATTTTCCTTCCGGTTTCTTCTAATTTTTTATTGGTATCTTCTAGAAGTTTTTTTATTTCTTCAAGTTCATCTTTTTCATCAGCCATTTAACTCTATTATAAAATTAGTTGTTTTGTGAATTAAGGTTTTCATTAATCAAAGTGGACCAGCACGTCGAACCATTATGGTTGCCCAATAAGCTTGAAGGTTTCTATAGGCAACCTTCAGTCTTTCAAACCTTTGTAAAATCCTTTCCATATCCTGAGAGGTTTGAGCAGAGTCAACCTCTTGATTTATAGTTTCGATAGCACGCACAACAGGCACAGCATTCAGATAGAAGCTTCTTAATTCATTCCTAAACTGCGCCAAAAATGTTTCTCTTGTATATCCAGAAGTAACAGGTTGCTGAGACACTTCTCTAATTTTGGCTTCCTCAGTCTCCCTAGCTATACGTGCCTTCTCTTTGTTAATCTGTTGTATAAGAATGAGTACTCTTTCCATAAGCTTTTGGTCAGTAAGAAGTGGAATCATCTCATTGTTAATATCCGAAGGACTTAATTTTTCATTTTTTATTATTTTAACTAAAAGAGGGTAAATTCTGTTGATAGTCGAAAATAATTCATTAGCCTGAGGTTTAACTGAAGAAGGTACTTGTCCACTGTCAGGGTGATACTCATGAACATACCTTCTATATTCATGACGTATACTATCTTCTGAATTTCTATTACCAAAAGCAGGAATCCAGATTCGTAGAAACAATGATTTATACCCTTCAATTACTTTTTCGTTTTCCCCTCTTCTTAATTCAGCCGTTTTTTGAGCTATATCATATTCCAGTTGTTTTTTATATACATCAGGTTCTGGGATTCTTATTCTGCGTCGTAGTTCTTCTGGCGATGGTGGTGATACGGGTGGAGCAGGGGGTGGTATAGGCGGACCTCTTCCAAAAGTAATTCGTTCACGCAAAGACGGTCCAGGAGGTTTTTTCAATAGATCGATTTTTGGTACATTTTGATATGGTTGGCGTCCTCTCCTACTAATAGTTGTCGGTGGAAATTGTGTAGTAGGTCGAAGTCGCATACGTGGTTGTATAGGGCGTACAGGTAATTCTGTGGGAGCTCTAGCAATCAACCCGCGTATAATTTCTATTTCATCTCTGAATTGTAAATTATTCAACTGTGGCAATAGAGAGTCAAGTGTTTCTCTATCGTGTTGAAGTAAACTATTCCTTAAACGATTCAACTCGTTTATACGAGGTGTATAACGGTTCATGAAATCTGTGAGATTGTAGTCAAAATCTTCTAAGACCTTGTTAGGTTCTATTTTAAGTCCGAAAAATACTGTTTCTAACCCTTCCTTTATCAGATTTAAATATCCCTTGTAAGACTCCAAAGTTTTTACCATCTGATCTAATTGAACCCATATGATTTCAAGTAGGGACAGTAAATCGTGATTCTCTATATGGCTTCTTTCTCCCACTATTTCTTCTACTTCTAGCTTGTCAATAACATCTTCCATAATATCCTGTTTACGATTTATCAGATCGTTTATTTTCTCAATCTCTTCGTCAAAAACCATTCTTCTCTAAACTAATTTGGCTTTCCATCAGCATAAAATTGCAAAAACCTAACATCCAACAGATTATACACAGTTAATCTCAACAATAGCTACAGTCATTCCATCAAAAACCTAGCAGCCATTTCCATAAAGGCTTATAAACTATCCTCTTTCCATTAATTTCTTCCTCCCCCTCAAAATCTTCAGTTATTATCGACAAATTATCACAGCTTAATTTATCACTACCTCGAATCAGAGCTTCTGTCTCTCTTTTTCTTGTTCTCAGATCAGTCAAATCCCAGCAGGTTTGGATAAGCTCCTTAATCTCTTGACCCTTTTTATTTTATCATATGTATGAGATAAAATTTTAGATTTTTATCATACCTGTGTGAGTTTTATGAACTGGTATCGATAAATAACGTGTGTTCACTGTAAATAGGAAACTACCCTATAGATTAATAAAAATAACATCAAACTTAGGCCTGGAAGCAGTTCCAATATATGCCAAATTTTATATTTCATTTTATAAATCCGGTAATTTACAGATGTTCACCAAATGTCGGAACAATTAACTTTCAAAACCTTTAAGGACATCCTTTTTAACAACATCAAAATCTGCCAAACTCCCTATAACAACAGGTCCTAATTCCTTTTTCCAGTTTTCTCTTAACCTCCCAATTTTTTCTTTTAATTCTCTCTTGTCGAACCCTTTTTTGTAATAAGAGAGTTTCTTATCAACTATATCATAATCAATTTTGATACCATTTTTCAATAAAAACCATATATCATACAGATCTCTAGCTTTTCCCCTCCAGATAACCGCTCTGATTTTTTCAGCTAAAACCTCCTCGATTTTCATAAGCGGTACAAAAAATGGTGAAATGTCAAAGTATACAGGTTTCAATTCCTTAACCTCCACCTCTTTTATAACTTCTTCCCTCTTGCTCACGTCAACCCTGACAAAACACCTTTCAACCTCTCTTGTGAAAAGTGGTCCTTCCACACCAATCCTAAAAGAAAATGATGCCATGTTGTCCTCAAGAGTTTTAAAATGCGCTCTTATATTTAGAGCTTCAAAATCCTTTTCTATATTTTCTATTAAATTTTTGAAATTCACATTCCCGTTCAAAGTAAAATCCAAATCTTCGCTAAACCTGTCCAAACCGTAAAAAAATGCAAGTGCAGTCCCCCCTTTAAACACAATCTCTCTGGAAATCAAAGAATAAATACTTTTCAAAACTAAAGTTTGGATGTAGTTTTTTTCCTGCTGGAAAGGCTTCAAACCCGCCATTTTAGCAATCCTAATCAAAGTTTCTTTGTCAATCATACATGCAAAACCTCGTTAACATAAAGTTTCCATTTTGAGTTGAATTTACCATGAGATTTAATAGTCGGGTCAAGTTTGTATACAGTTTTTCCTTTAGGTTCCAACCCACTTCTAATTCCAGACAACTCAAGCAAATATCCTACTCTCCTATTTACCGCCTCCATCCCAAGTTTTGAAGCATAATTTAAAAGTTTTTCTGAATTCGCGTCCCTTATAGCTTCAAGAGTCTCGCTTAATGGGCAATACTTTATCAAATAAAGAGAATCTATTATGGCCTTTTCTAAATCAGCTAAAAAAATATAACTGTTGCCCTTTTCAACCAGTTTGAAACCAAACATAAACCTTGGATTAAGCCTGACAAACCTTATTCTCGTATCAAAAATTTCTATATTTTTCCTTCTTTTCGATGTTACGACAAGAATTTCATTTATCGTTTGTGTTGTTTTCCCATGCAAATAAAAGGCTGGTAAGAAAGATATGTACGATGGATAAACTAGCTGGGTTGAAACTAGGAAAGGATCCCTATAAAGTGCAAACTTGCCCTTCTCTACTTTATTTATGAGACCTCTACCCAACATTCTATTAACATACACATATACAATTTCTTTCTTCAAGCCTGTAATTTTCTTTAAATCATTAGCCGTGAAAACTGCCAGACTACTTTTTTCTAATTTAGACAAAATCTGTAGAAGATTCATAAAACTAGTTTATTTATATATTTAAATATCTTATCTATAACAATTTTGTTAAGGTTAATGTTAATAATTAGGAACCGAAATGAGAAGATTGACTTTAAAGCTTACAAGAGCTTTAGTTTGAAAGAATTCGCGAATAAATTGAAAGAAGTAGAAAAAATCTGGGAAAATGACTTGAAGCAGATTCTAACATTTGTCCCAGACTTTAAAAAAACAACAGAGGAAATACTTTCTAAATTCCAAAGTTCGATAAATCTTTAAAAGTCTAACCTTCTATATCAATTATCAGTTCGTTCAACAAATCACAAGGAGGTACAAACAATGGCTGAACAAGCGCAAGAGAAACTGCCAGAAAATGTAGTCTATGTGGGAGTCAAACCACCGATGGCATACGTTCTAGGTGTGGTGACTCAACTGTCCAACAATCAAAAAGAAGTGTTCATAAAAGCGAGAGGACGTTCTATATCAAAAGCAGTTGATGTAGCTGAAATAGTACGAAGAAAGTTCGTTCAGGATGCTAAGGTTTCTAACATAGAAATTGGAACAGAGGAAAGAACTCTTGAAACTGGGCAGAAAATCAATGTCTCTTCAATAAACATTACAATAACAAAGTAACCTTTCCTCTTCTTTCTATTTTTTTGACATTTTTATACAGTCAGGAATGCAAGTTCTATTATGAGGAAAGCAGTGGCTGTGCCTTATGTTATTGCCCTTATACTTGGCGTAGCTGTAATCGCTTTAATTGGTGTTTGGTTCATTATGAGTGGAGGAAAATTTGGTAAAAGTTCCACAGAAATAGAATGTAAAAGTGCCATATCGATATATTGTAGCAAACTAGTGTCAGGTTTATCAAATCCTTTAACTTCAAGTGATCAAACAAAATGTACTAATACCGGCATAACAGTTCCAGCCAGTGTGGGCGAGTGTAAAGCATTTGGTTATGTGAGTTAAAGAAAAATACTAATCATGATAAAGAACAGTATAAAAATTCATCTAATTAAAAATTTAGAACTTTCAGGTTACATCAAATCAACCAAAGTCAAAAAATCAATGCTAAAAGTCCCGCGAGAGTTATTTACCCCTGAGAAATATTACGATCAAGCTTATTCTGACACACCATTACCAATTCCTGGAGATCAAACGATTTCAGCTTCTCATATACATGCAATTACCCTATCAGAATTGAAATTAAAAGAAGGAGAAAAAGTTCTGGAGATTGGTGCAGGCTCTGGAATACTTTTGGCGTATATCCGAGAAATTGTCGGTAATGAAGGTAAAGTTGTTGGAATAGAAATCAACAAAGAAACCTATGAGTTCGCTAAAGAAAATCTGAAGAAAGCTGGTTACAAAGACATCATATTAATTTATGGTGATGGTTCTTTAGGATATCTAAAATATGCAGCCTATGATAAGATTGTCGTTAGTGCAGGAGCACCGGATATACCAAAACCTATAATAAACCAACTTAAACCAAATGGCATACTTCTGATAGTAATAGGTTCTCCATATGGTGATCAGACTTTAACAAAAGTTAAGAAAACTAAAACAGGAAAGATAATCAAAAAAAAATTGTTGCCAGTCATATTCGTTCCCTTGACTGGAAAGTACGGTTATAAGTAAAAGAGTCAAATTAATGTTATGCAACTGCTCCCAGTCAATTTTATACAATTTCTCCTGAGATTATTGCCGTTTGCCCCCTCTATAGGCGGGATGATAGTCAACATTGTCATAGTTATAATTTCGATATTTGTTGCATTCCAACTGAATCTGTGCTCTTATCTTCCTTCAGGCATATCTTTTGAAAATCTAATATGCAACAGACTATTGCAAGGCATCCTGATATATGCTATACTCAAAATGATTTTCGGTAGAAGGTGAATGGGGTCGCTGGGATTCGAACCCAGACCAACAGGTAACTTCCTTTCATCTTGGAATCAATGCTCCACGCGAAATCTGGAGCCTGCTATTAGGCACATCTAGTGTGTCCTAACCTGGT
>Ga0213870_1000016_pt1 | contig 98118 bp, 93 predicted proteins | sample WICALVC2017_Meta_FD_160119 | JGI IMG/M metagenome (GOLD analysis project Ga0213870, IMG submission 160119) | Freshwater microbial communities from subterranean cave lake in Wind Cave National Park, South Dakota, United States - WICALVC2017 | ecosystem: Environmental > Aquatic > Deep subsurface >...
CAGGGCGATATGTTGAGCTTAAAAATCTTCGAGTACGCTGCAATAGCGCCGCAGATTGGTTGTCGCAGTAGAACTTAAATGCAATATCTCGGATTATATTTATTTGTGTAATATCTCCGCAAGTAAGCGCTCAAGTTCGCATCCACATCCTCCACAACCTGTGCTGGCTAATGTTTTGTGCTGAATTTTTTCAATAGTATCTGCTCCCTCTAAGATTGCTTTTCTGATTTCAGATTCAGGGACGCCGTGACAAAAGCAAATCAGCTGATCTAGATTTGAGTCCAGAGTTTTATTTATTTCTTTTTTTTCAGGAGCTGCACTCATCTTTTCTTTTTAACATAATTTATTGCTCAAGACCTTAATTTAATGGTATCGAATTCTCAGTATGGAAAAACTAACAGAACTGTTTTTAAAACAAATTGGAGAAGATCCTCTACGGGAAGGTTTGAAGAAAACTCCTGAACGTTACTCAAAAGCCCTACAATATTTAACATCTGGATATTCTCAAGATGCAGCAGCTGTTTTATCTAAAGGAATTTTTCATGAGTCTTATTCTGAGATCGTAGCAGTAAAAGACATTGAAGTTTTTTCGCTTTGTGAGCATCACCTTTTGCCATTCTATGGGAAGGCACATGTTGCGTATATTCCTAATGGAAAAATTGCAGGACTTTCTAAACTAGCACGTGTTGTAGACATTTTTGCAAGAAGACTACAAGTTCAAGAGCGTCTGACTGAACAAGTGAGTCATACCATTGAAAAAGTTTTAGCTCCCCATGGTGTGGGTGTCGTCATTGAAGCTTATCATCTATGCATGATGATGAGAGGTGTGGAGAAACAACGCTCTTACACAATTACTTCAAGCATGCTTGGTGTTTTTCGTGAAGACAGACGCACTCGCCAAGAGTTCATGGATCTTATTTCACGTACAGCATTATAAGTGCAGACTCTTTATGACGGTGCTTTTCCATCCTTCCAGAAAAAAAGAGCTTTTAAAACAAGGTCAAAACCTTTTTAATGATGAAAAATATTTTGAAGCACACGAAGTCTGGGAAGAGCTTTGGCAAGTCGAACAAGCACAAGATAAAATATTTGTTCAAGCTTTAATTCAGATAGCTGCGCACTTACTGCATTTAAAAAAAAATAACTTTTCTGCTGCATTGAGTGTATTAAAACTTGCACTACAAAAACTAAATATTATTCCTCAACAAAAATTTTACCAAGAGTTTGATTTAAAACCTATTTTTTCTGCACTGGAGTACAACAAGATTATTTTAGAAGGCACAAAAGATTTTGAACAAAGTTCGTTTTTATTTCCAAAACTACTGGAACCGTAGAGAACATCTCTTAGTAGACATCAAATCCTGCCTAAGCTATATATATTTTATGCAAAAACACATCATTGTTATTGGCGCTGGCCCTGCAGGGCTGACCTCTGCGTATCTTTTATCTAAGCAAGGTGTTCCGGAGCATTTACAGGACGAAAATGCGACAAAATATAATGTAACCGTTTTAGAGGCAGATCCAGAATATGTAGGGGGTCTTGCTCGCACGGTTCATTATAAAGGATTTCACTTCGACATTGGAGGTCACCGTTTTTTCTCTAAGTCAAAAGAGATAGAAGATCTTTGGACTGAAATTTTACCTCACGACATGCTTGAGAGGCCAAGGTCTTCACGTATTTTCTACAGACAGCGTTTTTTCTCGTACCCATTGAAAGCTTTTGAAGCCCTTTTTCAGTTAGGAATTTTAGAATCTGTGCTTTGTATGATTTCTTATATTTTTTCAAAAATCAGACCAATAAATAATCCAAAATCTTTTGAGGATTGGGTTTCTAATCAATTTGGGAAGCGCCTGTATTCCATTTTTTTTAAAACCTATACTGAAAAGGTTTGGGGGATGAGCTGCAAAGAAATTTCTGCAGATTGGGCTAGGCAGAGAATTAAAGGTTTGTCTTTAGGAAAGGCCATTTTTTACTCTCTTTTTCCTCAAAAAAATAATTCAAAAAAACAAACTGCTGTCATTAAAACCTTAATTGATTCGTTTCGATACCCCAGAAAAGGCCCTGGAATGATGTGGGAAGAAGCAAAAAGAAAAATAGAAAAAAATGGTGGAAAAGTTTTGTTAGGTCACAAAGTAACGGGGCTTACATTCAACTCACAAACAAAAAAATGGACAGTGGCAACTCAAAATACGAATGCGTCAAAACACCCGGAGCGCAGCCAGGATGGTGAAGCGACAAAATACCCGGAGTGCAGCCAGGATGGTGAAGCGACAAAATACTATGAAGCAACGCATGTTATTTCATCTGCACCGTTAAGAGAAGTTATCCACTCACTGTCACCACGTCCCGAAGAAGCCGTGATGAAAGCTGCACAAGCATTAAAATACCGAGATTTTTTAACGATTGTCCTTATCTTGAAAGAGAAAAACAGTTTTCAAGACAACTGGATTTATATCCATGATCCCTCTGTAAAAGTAGGGCGGATCCAAAATTTTAAATCCTGGTCGCCAGAAATGGTCCCAGATCCAAGTTTAAATTGTTATGGTTTAGAGTATTTTTGTTTTGAGGGAGATGGCTTGTGGACGAGTTCCGATGAAAAGCTTAAAGCGCTTGCAACGGATGAGCTTGTCCAGCTTGGCTTAGCACAGAGGGAAGATGTTTTAGACTGCTGTGTTGTCCGTCAGAAAAAAGCATATCCGGTATATGATGACCATTATGCAACTCATGTAGAAGTTATTCGTAAAGCAGCTGAGAAAGATTATCCAAATCTTTTTTTAGTTGGGAGAAATGGGATGCATAAATATAACAACCAAGATCACGCCATGATGACAGCAATGCTTACCGTTGAAAATATACTTCATGAAAAGCAACTCTATAACGTTTGGAATGTCAATGAAGATGCGGGTTACCATGAGGCAGGCCATGCAGGCCAAGAGGAATCTTTTACAGGAGTAAGAGAAGTCCCAAAAAAAATAAATCTGCAAAATGCCTGAAAATTTTGTAAAAAAAATCAATCAACTTTATTGGGTGTTTTTTTTATTCTTTGTTTTTTTACTTTTCTATAAAAACCACTCTGTTCCTCTTTGGGATCAAGATGAAGCAGCCTACGCTGGTTTTGCTTACCAAATGCAACAATCAGGCGACTGGGTTACACCCCAGTTTATTTGGTCTGATATTCATCGCAAACCCCCACTTCATTTTTGGTTGATTGCTGCTTCTTATAAAATTTTTGGAGTCAATTTTTTTGCGGTTCGGTTTCACTCTACTCTGTCTATTTTACTTGTGTGTTTATTCCTTTTTTATCTAGGACGTCCTATTTTTGGAACACCTCTAGCGCAACTTGCTTCCTTGCTAATGATGGGTTCTTTGATAACTTCAATTGGAAAGATTGCCTTTACTGATAGTTTGCTTTTGCTCTTTGAGACCTGTGCTGTTTTAAGTTTGCTTCGTTTTTTAAAAACTCCAAATTGGAATTGGTGTTTTCTTTTTTGGGGAACAATAAGTCTTGGTATGCTCACAAAAGGACCTCCCATCCTTATTCTGTGTGGTGGACTTTTTGTGTTTTTGCTGATTTTTCATCCAGATAGAAAACTTTTATTAAAACTTCACCCTTGGTTTTTTTTGCCTCTTTCGCTTAGTCCTATTTTAATTTGGGGTGCTCTTGCTTGGCAAAAAGATGGTGGGAATTTTATACGCTGGTTTTTAGATTGGTATATTTTTAAACGTGCTAAAGGTGAAGTAGTTTTAGTACATGAAGGCAAGTCTGGCTATTTTTTATTGACGTTTGTCATCACTTTATTCCCTTGGTTTGGCTATTTTCTTTCTGGTTTAATTTTTAATATTCAAAAAATATTTCATAAAGACAAATTAGCACTTTTTCTTTTTGGTTGGATTTTGTTTGGCTGGATTTTTTATGAATTAGTTAGAAGTAAACTGCCCATGTATGCTCTTGGGGCTTATCCCGCACTATTTTATATGTGTGCCTCCACAATACTTTTTTTTAGTGATTCACACAAACCGTTACCCTGGATTTTAAAATTAGGAACAGGTTTACAAATTCTTATATTTATCGGGATGGGTGGTGGACTTTGCATAGGATCTTTTGCTGCAAGTTTCAAAGCTCCAATTCCGCTACCCACCATTACGTTAATGAGTTTAGGAGTTTTTGTAAGTTTAGCAGGGGTACTTGGAACAGTATTGTTTTTAAAACGAAAAATATTCCTTGGGCTTTTTTGCCACTTGCTTTGTTCATTTGTTTTTCTTTTTGTTGCTTGGACTTGGATCGTCCCATCATTAAATACACTTCTTTTTACTACAAAGTCTGTAGCAGATGCCATTGAACAACTGTCTTTATCTCAAAATCTTGTGCTAGATTTGGATTCCAATTTGTTGCACACACGTCCTGTGCCTTCACCGACTGCAAGTCCTCTAACCAAGGTTATTTTTGGAAGGGATTTTGGTTTGCCAAGCCTTCCATTTTATCTCGCACAAAAGAATCACCCCTATCAAGAAGTGTTAAATTTGGAAAAGCTAAAAACTCTTCTGGGTTCTACAACTCCGCATGTTTTTGTTTTTGATCAAGATCGCTTTAATGAGTTAAAAGAATTTATTTCTTCTCATGCACAAAAATATCAAATTGATGGATTTATCCCTGACAAAGGGAAACCCATTACGTTTTGGATTATAGGGATATAAATTTATTTTTTAAAAAAATAACCCCCAAAATAAGGCTTGTATTTTAACAAATATATTTGTAATATATGTGTATGGCTCAACTTGCAATTTATTTAGAAGATGGACTTGTAAAAGAAATCAAAAAAGCTTGCAAGCAATCTGGTCTCAGCAGATCTCAGTGGATTGTGGGTCTTGTTAAAAAAGCTCTCTCAGAAAAAATACCCAAAGATTTTTTTAAAACTTTAGCCTCTTGGGAAGACAATAGAACCCCTGAGGAAATTTTTAGAGATATTAGAAGGCACAGCCTGCAAAAAGATCGAAATTCCTTAAAATGATTTATTTACTAGATACAGACACATGTATCTTTTTACTCAATAAGCAGAATGATTTTGCAGAGCAAAAGCTTAGACAACTCAACCGTACAGATGTAGGCATCAGTACGATTACTTTCGCAGAGCTTTGTTATGGTGCGATTCATTCGAAAAAAAAAGAGTCAAATCAAAAGCGTATTGAAATATTCTGTTCGTCTCTCACGCTTTGTACATTCGATCAAAAATCCGCTATTTTATTTGGAAACATAAAAGAGCACTTGATTCGTTCTGGAGAAATGATTGGAATTATGGATCTTTTGATTGCTTCAGTAGCACTTTCAAAAAAAGCAACGCTAGTTACACATAATCTAAGTGAATTTAAAAGAGTTCCACAACTTCAACTAGAGGATTGGTTTTAAATCTTATTTCACACACTGTTTAAGCTTTCTACAAATGCATATTTTGGTAAAGTCCCTAAATGGCATTAAGCTGTGACAGTGGAAATGTTTTGTTTTTTGCCTGGCTTGTGTACGCCACTGAAAGGGCTTCAAATTTAGCAGCAAGCGTTCGCTTCAGATTTGTTGTCAACGAAAGTGGATTGGTATTATTGCCCAGCTCTTTTGTGAGCGTTGTAATGACTTGTCCTGAAAATCCACAGGGCTCAATAGCTTCAAAATAATTTAAATCTGTAGAAACATTTAAAGCAAATCCATGGTAAGTAACCCAATGCTTAATGGCTATTCCAATGCTGGCTACTTTTTTATCCCGAATCCACACGCCTGTTTGAAGTTGGCCCGGTTCTAATAGCAAAGTTTCTGGGCAAGGTTTAGCATTGAGTAAAGTTTGTTCAGAAATTGTTGAGACTAAAGTTCGTTCTAAATCTTTTAAATATTGGCGCAAGTCTTGATGGGGGAGAGAAAAAATAGGGTAACCTACAATTTGTCCTGACCCATGAAATGTGATTTTACCCCCTCTTTCTACTTCTACAACGGGCACAGTACCTAGTTTATGGACCTTGATTTCTGTCTTTGTGGCAGTTTCACCTCTTCCCACTGTGTAGACAGGGTGGTGCTCTACGAAAAGAAGGGTGTCTTCAATTCCGCCACGAATTCTTTTTTCTAAAAGTTCTTTCTGGAGTTGCCATGTTTCTAGGTAATTTTTTCTTCCTAAATCTATTACTTCCATAACCCCTCCCCGGAGAATTTGTGTCCTGTAAATTCGACGCACAATACTTAAGACCCATCTAAATTACTTTTTCTGTAGCTACGTTTTTTTGCCGCAAGATCACATGTATGGGATGACCTAGTGCTACTTCAGCGGCTTCCATCAATGCTTCTGGTAAAGTAGGATGTGCATGGATGGTTAGTGCTACATCTTCTAGCACAGCTCCCATCTCTAAGGCTAGTCCTGCTTCACCTAAAAGTGCACTGGCTTCTGCTCCAACAATATGCACACCCAATAATTTCTGAGTTTTTTTGTCGGCGACTACTTTTACAAAACCTTCTGTTTGAGAAGCTGATAATGCTTTTCCAAGCGCTGCAAATGGAAACTGTGCCTCGTGAGGATCAAAGCCTGCATTTTGAGCTTGCACTTTTGTAAGTCCAACGGTTGCTATTTCAGGATCTGTAAACACAACAGCAGGAATAATCGTTGTATCAAACCTTGATTTTTTTCCTGCAATGACTTCTGCGCATACCACTCCCTCTTTACTTGCTTTGTGAGCGAGAAGGAGTCCACCGGAGACATCTCCAATGGCATAAATATGAGGAACTTTAGTTTGGCAGAAATGATTACGAGGGATAAAGCCGCGCTCGTCTAAAGTTAGACCAGCTTTAGCTAGATCTAAGGATTCTGTATTGGGTTTTCTTCCAACAGTAAGTAAAATCTTATCACAAGTTAAAGTTTGATTTTTTTGAGATGCCAAATAAGTGACTTCAATACCTTTTGATCCTTTTTTCCAGGAGAGCGCTTTTGATTCTTTTAAGATTTCTACGCCTTGTTTTTTTAGTTTTCTTTCAACTTCTTGGACACAATCAGCATCCATTGCGCTTAAAAGATTAGGTGTAGCTTCTAAAACAGTGACCTTGGATCCTATTTTTGCATAAAAAGTTCCTAGTTCTAATCCAATATAACCCCCTCCCAGAACTAAAAGTTTTTGAGGAGCTTCTGTGAGGTCAAGCGCTTCGGTAGAAGTAACAACATGTTTTCCGTCTGGCTCAAATCCAGGGATTGTGCTACTTCGCGAACCTGTAGCAATAACCACATTCTTTGCTGTAATCTGAAAGCTTTCTTTTGAGTTTTTTATAGCAAGAGTATGTGGATTTTCAAACCGTGCTTCTCCCCTAAAAATTTCAACTTTGTTTGCTTTTAAGAGGGTTTCAACTCCAGTTGTAAGTTTTTTTACAATCCCATCTTTCCAGAGTTTTAATTTTTTAAGATCGATCCCTTTGACGGTGCACTCAATTCCTAGTTCAGGTGCATGGTGCAGAAGTTTGTCGTAAAAACTTCCAGCATGGATCAATGCTTTTGATGGGATACATCCCACATTTAAACACACACCACCCAGGTATTCTTTTTCTACAAGGGCTGTTTTTAATCCAAGCTGTCCTAATTTAATTGCACAAACGTATCCACCAGGACCCGCACCAATTACTACGGCGTCATAAGGCTTTGTTAGATTTGCATCCTGCAAATCCTCCGGGGATTTTGTCGAGTTTGAGTTTGACATTTTTTATGCCATCTCCAAGAGCATTTTTTTTGGATGAGATAAGTAATCCATTACTACATTCATAAAACGTCCAGCTATAGCTCCATCAACGACTCGGTGGTCTACAGCAACCGAGAGCCAAATCGTATCTGCAGCAACAATTTCTTGTTTGCCGTCAATCGTCTTTACAATAGGTTTTTTAGAAACTTTGTGAACGCCAAAAATAGCTACTTCTGGCCAATTTATTATTGGAGTTGCAAGCAGGCCGCCGATGTTTCCAGCATTTGTAATGGTGAAAGTCCCACCTTGTAAATCTTCTAAAGCTAGTTTTTTATTTTTTGATTTTTCTGCAAGGGTTTGTGTATCGCGAGCAAGCTCTAAGATACTTTTTTTATCAGCGTTTTTTACAACTGGCACGATCAGTCCTTCAGGAGTATCTACCGCAATACCAATATTATAATAGTTTTTGAGAATGATGTTCCCGCCTTGTTCATCAAGTACAGAATTAAGATATGGAAATTCTTTTAAACCACGAATGACAGCTTTTATAATAAAAGGCATGTATGTTAATTTTACACCTTCTTTTTCAGCATGTGGTTTTGCTTCTTGGCGGAAGGAAACGAGTTCTGTCACATCACACTCATCCACGTAAGTAAACTCTGGGATTGTAAAGCGGCTTTTTGTCATGGCTTCTGCAATTTTCCTTCTCACTCCACGAAATGGAACTAGAGTTTCTGCTGTCTGTTGTTGCATTGGTGTCCCGGATGTTGTTACTGAAAGATGACTTGGGTAAGAAGCAGTTATATTGCTAGGGACTTGAGGACCTGCAGCTGTAGCACCTACAAAGCGTTGTACGTCTTCTTTAGTAACCCTTCCATGTGGACCTGTAGCTGGAACTTGACTTAAGTTTACACTCAAATCCCTGGCCAGTCTTCTCGTTGCAGGAGTAGCTAAAGTGTTGCCTGGACTTGCTAATGGACTCGCCAACGGACGAGCAAAGGAGCCACCTGATGGACCCGCCGCAATGGTCATTGTATTTACTGGAGCAACAGAAGACAGAACAGCAGCTGTGGGGTTTTTGGTTGGTGCAAGCAGTGGACTTGTTTTTTGTGTAGCGGTACTAGCAGTGGATTCATAGCTTACCAAAAGTGCTCCCACTTTAACGATCTCCCCCTCTTTTGCATGGAGTTTAGTAACCTGACCTGAAAAGGGCGCAGGAATTTCTACCGTTGCTTTATCCGTCATAATTTCAACTAAGGTCTCGTCTAATTTTACAGATTGTCCTTCTTTTACTTTCCAACTTACAACTTCACCTTCATGCACTCCTTCTCCGATTTCAGGTAGTTTAAATTCCATTGTTTCTCCTTGTGGGATTACGCCCACTTATTAAACTTCAAATTGTGTCAGATTTGTATTGGACCTTGTCGCATTTACATCACGTAAATGCTCTGGTTGCAAATCCTCCGGAAAACTACGATTCACTAAATTTTTAATAAAATACTCACCTGCTTTGTAGCTTGAGCGGACTAATGGGCCTGAAGCTACAAAAATAAATCCACATTCTAATCCCTTGTTTTCCCAAAACTTAAATTTTTTAGGTGAAAGATATTCTACTACGGGGAGATGTTTTTTTGTGGGACGTAAATATTGTCCGAACGTAACAATATCGACATCGTAGGATCTTAAATCTTGAAGAGTTTCTAAAACCTCTTCGTCTTTTTCTCCGTGCCCCAATTGAATTGAAGATTTAGTAAAAACACGTTTATGAAGTGCTTTAGAGCAAGCTTTTGCAGATTTTAAAACTTTTAAACTTTGATCATATTGAGCGCGTCTGTCGCGCACTCGTGGAGTAAGGCTGCGAACGGTTTCAATATTATGGGCATAGACATCCACTCCACTCATCAGCAAGACTTCAATAGCTTGAAGATCTCCTTGGAAGTCAGGCACTAATGTTTCACAAAGAATAGAAGCGTTTCTTTTTTTAATTTCTTGTACTGTTTTTGCAAAATGACTAGCACCTCCATCGGGAAGGTCATCTCGATTAACTGAAGTTAAAACCACATAATCTAATCCTGATTCAGCAATGATCGATGCAACTTTTTCTGGCTCATTTGGATCTAGCGGAACTCCAACTTTACCTGTTTTTACTGCACAAAATCGACAGCCACGCGTACAAACATCACCAAGCAACATAATGGTAGCAGTTCCACTAGACCAACACTCTGCTAAGTTGGGGCAGTGAGCTTCTTCGCATACAGTGTGTAATTTTAATTCTTTTAATTTAGATTTAATTTTTAAATACTGCTGCCCCGCAGGAGGTCTGATCTTTAGCCATTCAGGTTTATGCAAATATGTACTCTCCAACACTTTACCCTTTCTTTTTAATGTAGTCTTAAGTTACATTATGACTTTGTATGTCCACTGACGGCAACCCTTTTTTAGTCCCAGAAGCAACTCCAACAAATCTGCAGGATCAAATACCATCTCACCCCGCATCAAAAGCAGCATACCAGGATTTGTTTCTCCGTTCCATTGATTCTATCTTGCTTGTTAGCATTTCAAATGGAGATATCATTGAAACAAATGATGCAGCATCTCAAATATTTAAATTACCAATAGAAAAACTTCAAGGGTTAAACATATACCATTTTTGCCTACCGGAATTTTTAGCTGAATTTAGAAAAATGATTCGGATTGCGTCTCGTCGATACCACCCTAAGATTTTTGAAGTGCCGCTTGTTGTTGGAGAGCAAGCTTGTCAAATTTCAACTGAGATGGCTGCAAGTCCATTGAAGCTCAATGATAGTTCTGAAGTTTTGCAGCTTATTTTTAGAGACGTGACTGAAAAAAAAGAAGCTGAGAAAAAAATTGCTCAGTATATAGAACTTTTAGAAGTGGCAAACAAGAAACTTGAAGAACTTGCTACAACAGATGGGCTCACAGGACTTACAAATGTACGCCACTTTATGAATATTTTAGAAAAGGAGCATACCAGGGTTTTAAGATATCCCTCCGCTTACACATTAGTTTTTTGTGACATCGATCATTTTAAAAAATATAATGATCAAAATGGACACCCAGAGGGAGATAAGCTTTTAAAAGAATTTGCAAAGCTTTTAAAAACTTGTGTACGCACTACAGATATTCCTGCGCGGTATGGTGGAGAAGAATTTGTTGTATTGCTCCCTGAAACGGAGCTTTTACAAGCTAAAATAGTTGCAGAAAGAATTTGTAAAACGATTTCTTCTACTCATTTCGAACATGGGCATAAGCAACCTTTAGGACTTGTTAGTGTGAGTATAGGAGTGGCTAGCTATCCTCAAGATGGGAAACATTATAAAGATGTTTTGGAAATTGCTGACAAACGTCTCTACAGCTCTAAATCTAATGGAAGAAATCAAGTAACTATTGCCTAAGCTTTAATTGAAAAGGGTGTAAAATTTGTATTGTAGTCGTAGTAATCTTCACTTTCAGCACGCTTAAGAAAGCCCACAATTTTATAAGTAAAAGGAGTCATGATAATTTCCCAAAGTACTTTCAAAACATAATTTGCAAACATCACTTTAATAACAAGTTCTGTTGGCCATACACCTAAAAATGCAAGTGGATAAAAAATTGCAGAATCCACTGCTTCTCCAACAATGGTAGAACCAATCGTTCTACACCAAAGCATTTTGCCTTTAGTCAGGAGTTTCATTTTAGCTAAAACAAAAGAATTTGAAAACTCACCTGCAAAAAAAGCAGTTAATGAAGCAGCTACAATACGGGGGGTTTGTCCAAAGATGGACTCCAGTGCTGCTTGTCCAGTATAGCCTTGTGCAGGCGGTAGTTTTACTACAACAAAGCTCATGAAAGATGCAAAAACCATTGCAGTAAAGCCAGCCCACACCACTTTTCTAGCACGAGCATAGCCATATACTTCGGTTAAAATATCTCCAAAAATGTAACTTAAAGGGAAAAATAAAATTCCTGCTCCAAATGTGAATCCAGCAACAGTAGTAATTTTTGTTGCAGCAAAAAGATTTGAGCAAAGAAGTACCGTTGCGAATGCAACCATTACAAAATCATAATACTTGTATTGTTTGTTAGACATGATTAATGGAAAGTATACGATATACATGCTGAAAAACAATACAGGATAGAGAGTCTTGTGTTTTTTATATAATTTTTAGTTGCATTTTATATGTAAATGATATATACATATATATGTATGTCACAGCTAAACTTAAATTTGACCCCACAATTTGAAAAGGATCTTTTAAAGTACATGAAAGAAAAAGGAGTTTCTACTAAGTCTGAGGCTATCCGAGTGGCAATTAAGGAAGCTTTAGAGTTTCATTGCAATGCTACAAAGAAAAGTGATTTAAGAGAATTGCTGGGTATTGGTCTGCGTGCCCCAATCAATATTCATCCTCAGTTTTCATCAGAAGATGAGCTTTGGGAAAAAAAGAAATAGGGGCTGTGTATGGACCTGCCCTGTAAAGCAAGAGTTTTTTAGTGATAGTAAAATACAATGTGTCAAAATATAATGGTCACGAATGGTCATTGATACTTCAGCGTTACTAGCTATTACATTTAATGAAAAACGAGGTCCTTGGTGTTTAGATAAAATGCAAGAAAACACAAAAGCATTGAGAATGAGTACCGTCAATCTAGCAGAGGCATTCATTTTAATCCAAAGCAAACAACCCCAACTTTATTCTGAAATATTTGCAAAAATATTAAGTTCTTCAATAAGGTTTGTTCCTCCAAGTGTTAAGCAAGCAGAAATTGCAGCTTCGGCACGTATTAGGTATCCTCTAAATCTTGGTGATTGTTTTGCTTATGCCTTAGCAAAAGATGAAGGTTGCACGCTTTTAAGTTTGGATACAGATTTTAAAAAAACAGATATTTCTGTTATTTGTCCTTAAACCGAGATATTGCATTTAAGGTCTACTGCGACAACCAATCTGCGGCGCTACCAACTTAAATGCAATATCTCGGTTAAAAGTGGGGTGATTTTTTTGCAAAACCAAACAACAAGACTTGATTTTATAATTATTGGATCTGGTGTTTCAGGTTCACGAATTGCATATGAGTTGGCTAGGTCTGGTGCCCGGTGTTTATTGTTAGAAGCAGGCAAAGCGTATCAAGATTCCACCTTTCCTAAAAATGAACTGGATAGTTCTAGCCAGCTTTTTTGGGGAGGTGGGATTGAAGTAAGCCAAGATGGCACTCTTGGTTTTTTAAGGGCTAAATGTTTAGGTGGTACTTCTGTAGTAAATCAAGCACTTTTAAATCGCTTTGACGAATTGGCTTTTCAAGACTGGAAATCGCGTTCTGGTATTGCTTATTTTAGTACAAAAGAAATGGCGCCTTTTTATGATGAGATTGAAAAAAACCTTAGTGTAAACTCCATTGCAGAAGAACATTTTAACTTAAATTCACAAATTTTTATTGTTGGTTTTAATAAGCTTGGCTACCAGTGGGAGCCTCTGCATCGTGCACAAAAAGATTGCAAGCTTGAAAAAGGAACAGATTGTATCGTGTGCTTAGGAGGTTGCCCAAGAAATTCCAAACAAAGTGCTCTTGTTACAACCATCCCATGGGCAAAATCAAAAGGTTTGGAAATTAAAACAGAAGTTGAAGTTCATAGTGTTATTCATGAAAAAGACTTTGTGCGTGTGTTGGGTTATGGAAAAGGCTCAAAAATTGAGTTTATTGCTAAAAAAGTGGTTCTTGCATCAGGGACTTTTGGAAATACTACAATTCTTCTTCGTTCTGGCTATCAAGAGAAACTTCCAGCTTTAGGTTCTGCTTTTAGTTGTCATCCACAATATATGACTTATGCTCTTTTTGAAGACCGGATTAATTCCCATAAAGGAGCATTTCAAGCTGTAGAGGGCTCGGATGCGTATTTTAGAGAACAAGGATTAAAATTTGAAAATGTTTTTGCTCCTCCAATAGCTACCGCAATGCTTTTACCAGGGTTTGGCCAATCTCACCAAAAATTAATGAAAAAGTATGGATACTTTGCCTCTATTGAAGTTGCGATTCGGGACGAGCCTGTTGGAAAAATTAAACTCAACTCCAATGGTAAAATTCAAATTCAAAAACCTTTGACAGATTTGGATAAAAAGAAAGCAAAGCAAGGGCTAGAAATTGTTAAGGATGTTTTTGAGGAGTCGGGTGCGAAGGAAGTATTTCCGTGTATGCAAGGATTTGGTCTGCATTTGATGGGAGGATGTCCGATGGGTAGTAATCCGACGACTTCTGTAGTAGGATCTGATTTTAAGGTTCACGGGTATCCTCATATGTATGTTGCAGATTCAAGTATTTTTCCGACTGCACCAGGGATTAATCCTTCTTTTACAATCATGGCTTTAAGTTTAAAGGCAAGTCAGGAAATGTTAAAAGCTTTATGAAAAAATTCAGCAACCGAGCAATCTGTGGACTAAACAAAATAGGTGATTGTTATATACCAGGCGATGAGTCTATGCTTAGTTTTTCCAGGTCTCAATGTACATCAGAATTAAGTCGAGTATTAGAATATTTACCCGCCAGTGACTTTAAGAGTTTGCAGCTTTTATTAATACTTTTGTCTTTTTTACCAAAAATTATTTTGCTAGGATTAGCTAAACTTTTGGAGTGGAGCCCACGGTTGCCAGGGCTTTTTGGCTCCCCATTGCGTTTAATACGGATTGGTTTACGCGGACTTATATTCTCGCTGTACTATGGCCATCGTCCGGTCCTTGACGTGATTGATTACCGTGTCTCTGTTTATACAGAGGATCTTGGAAAGAAGTCTTAAGGCTATGGTATGTTGAGATATTTTTCAATAGTACTTGTATTGAGTTCCCCAGCAACTTTGACTGCAAAAGATCTTCGTTTTCAATTGATAACTAATGTTCCTGGACAACGCGTCTTTTTTGTTTCAGAGCTCTCAGAGTGGAATGATTCAACTTATAAAATGGATGAGAATACGCCTGGCAACTATTCACTTATTCTCCCTAAACCCTGGCTTCCTAAACTGCGCTACAAGTTTATCGTCGATGGGAAATGGATTATTGATCCCACGAATTCCGAAATCGAGAGCGACGGATACGGTGGATATAATTCTGTTATCAAAAATGCTGAGTTTAGAGAGGATCCCTTATTGAGAGCTCAAGATGGAGTTCCACAATGGAAACATAGTGCTCTCAAAATTCGAGACTTTGAGGGTGACATGAGAACAATCATTATTCTTTCCCCACCCGCCTCATTTCATAAAAAACGTTTCGTCACTGCTTATTTTCATGATGGCCAAGACTATCTTGATCGTGCTGGCATTGCTAATCTTGTTGCCAATCTATCGATAAAGCAGAGTATGCCTGCAATCGCAGCAGTACTCATTTCTCCAAAAGATCGTCGAGCTGAGTATGCACTTACAGAACGTTCTGAGCTCTATGCCAAGTTTCTAGCAGAGAATGTTGTCTCGGTAGTTGAAGACAAACTATTGACGAACGAGAAAATCACTTCCCGTGTTCTAATAGGTCCTTCTCTTGGTGGCCTAATCACAACGTACATCGCGCTTCGATACAGTCATATTTTTGGTTTTGCAGCTTCTCAATCAGGTTCGTTCCAAATCAATACACAGAAAATATTAGCATTGCTTGAAAGGCCTGCCTACCAGGGATCACCACTGCACCTATTTCACGATATCGGCCTCTATGAAGGTCCAAATATTCTCGAAGCCAACCGCAAAGTGTACAAAGTGGCCAAAGCTTCGGGTTATGATATTGCATATCATGAGCTGCCTACGATCCATCAGTGGGTCACTTGGCGCAATCGTCTCAGTCCGATATTTCAGTATTTTTTTGAAAACACGCCCTAGTATTAAATACATGTCAAAACTTTAGTTATCGTCAAAATCTTAGACATATAAAATTTTCAAAATATTACTTGACTAGTTAAGTATGATGTATATAATTCCTCCGCTACCACTAAGGTAGTAGTAAGGATGTTGTAAATATGTTGCAAACCCAAAAACCATTCGTAACAAAAACTTCCATACAACTAAGACTAGTCAACGAACTCAATGTGCGCTTCCAGTCTTTATTAAGCACAGAAAATGTATACGAAGAAATTGTCGGTGTCGTTCAAAATAAGTTTCACTTTTATTCCTTTAGTATTTGGTCTGTATCCCGAGACTCTACAGCAAGTCTGCAAGCCATTTCAGGGGCCTACAACAAATACATCCAACCTGGATTTAGTATTCGAGGTGAGGGGATTGTTGGAACGGTAATCCAAACTAAAAAAACTTATCTTTGTAACGATGTGAGTAAAGATCCCCATTTTACAAATCTTTCACTCCCCATTAAGACCAAATCCCAACTTAGCATCCCGGTGCTTGCAGAAGGACAAGTCGTTGCAGTTTTAACTGTAGAAAGCAGTTCTAAAAATGCATTTGATGAAGAAGATATCGTGACTTTTGAAGCTGTGGGGGCATTGCTTTCAGTGACCTTTGTGAATATGAACCTTTATAACGAAATTCGGTCTTTTAATAAACGTCTTCAAGTGACTGTTGAGGAGCGCACTCATGAGTTGCAACGGGCACATGAACGGATTTTAGAACAACAAAAACTTCTCCAGAAAGAAAATAAAGTTTTAAGAAATCTTGTAACTAACGATAAGAAAGATCACATTGCTATCATAGGGCAAAGTCCAGCTATTCAGAGCTTAATGGCTATGGTGGATAAAATCGCACCGACCCATGCTACCGTACTCATTCAAGGCGAGTCCGGAACAGGGAAAGAACTTATTGCAAGAAGGTTACATTTTAAAAGTGTAAGAAATTCAAAGCCTTACGTTACCATTAATTGTGGAGCTCTTCAGGAAAACCTTCTTGAAAGTGAGCTCTTTGGACATGAAAAAGGATCTTTTACAGGAGCTATTACACAAAAAATGGGCCTAGTTGAGACAGCAGATGGGGGAACACTTTTTTTAGATGAAATTGCAGAAATGAGCCTTGGTATTCAAGCAAAGCTTTTGCGTTTTCTTCAAGAAGGAGAAATTTATCGTGTGGGTGGGAAAAAACCAATCCGAGTAAATGTAAGAATTATTAGTGCTTCGAATCGTGATCTCGAGTTTGAAATCAGGGAAGGAAAGTTTAGAGAAGATTTATTTTATCGCTTAAATACAATTACTCTAAGAATGCCGCCACTGCGTAAGCGTGGTGAAGACATCCGCCTCCTGGTAGACTATTTCTTAAAAAATCCTAAATTTGGTGGTCCAGTAGCTATTAAAAATGTGGAACAAAGAGTTTATGAGATGTTTGAGAATTACGATTGGCCAGGAAATATTCGTGAGTTGCAAAACACACTTGAACGTTTAAAAATTTTAGCTAATAACAATGAAATTCGAATGGAAGACTTACCTCTTCATATCCGCGTACCTAAACCTCGCCGCGAAAAAAGAGGTTCAGTGTCATTTGATGTATCTTTAGATATGACGCTGGAGCAACTTGAAAAACAACACATCATGCGTATTTTAACTTTTCACCAAGGCAATAAAACCAAAACAGCAGACACTCTTGGGATTACAATAAAAACTTTGTACAACAAACTCCATCGCTATGGGTTGTTGACTGATGCAGGAGGCCTTTATCCTCAATAAATGAGTTTGCTACTAAATGGTGGTTCATATAATGTGTGCATTGCGAGTACCGTTAGGAAACTCGCGTGTGTAATCGCGAGTACCGTTAGGAAACTCGCGTGTGTAGTAAAAAGGAGATCAAAATGGCTGGAAAACAAACTGTAAAAATGGCTGCAAAGCAAACAATCAAAAACGTAAAATTGTCGAGCATGTCGAGGCGAGAGCCGAGCGTGTCGTCGAGGCGAGAGCCGAGCGTGTCGTCGAGGCGAGAGCCGAGCGTGTCGTCGAGACGGGAGTCGAGCGTGTCGTCGAGGCGAGAGTCGAGCGTTTTGTCGAGCCGAAGCGCGAGCGTTTTGTCGAGCCGAAGCGCGAGCGTTTTGTCGAGCCGAAGCGCGAGCGTTTTAATGAAACCCGTACAAGTTGTAGCCAAGGCATCTCCCAAGGGAAGTTTGCGAAATGGTCCTGAGCGAAGCCTGCGAAGCGGTCCAGTGAGTGCTCAAAAAAGTGCTTCAAAAGCACTCGACACAGGTGCACAAGTCAGTATGGAAGGGTTAACGCCCACGCTGACTAAGGATGACGGAACCACGCAAGCTGCAATGACCCCTAAAACTTTTAGAACAAATCCAGATATGGAAAATTTTTATCGTTTCATTTATGAAAATGATCTAAGAACAGAAGCGCTTACAATTATTGATGAGATCATTTCTTTAAGAAAACTACGTAAGAAAAAAGGAGAACCAGCAAAGCTTCTTCAGTAAAATACAACTTTTTAGATGCGCGCATAGATAGAAAGGAATTTTTAAAACATGAAAAAAACATACCTATTAACACCAGGCCCTACACAAGTACCTGAAAACGTATTGGCCTTAGCTGCAAAACCTATTTTACACCATCGAACTCCACAATTTATGACCCTTATGGAGGATGTAAAACAAGGTTTGAAATATTTATTTCAAACTCAGCAAGAAGTTCTAGTTTTAGCTTCTAGTGGCACGGGCGCAATGGATGCGGCAGTGACGAATCTTTTTTGTAAAGGGGATAAAGTTGTAACAATAAATGGTGGAAAATTTGGTGAACGCTGGACAAAAATTGCAAAAGCATACGGGCTGAGTCCTATTGAAATAAAATTAGAGACAGGTCAGGCTGTGACAGTAAGTCAAGTAGAGCAAGCGCTAAAACAAAATCCTGAGACAAAAGGGGTGCTTTTTCAAGCTTCAGAAACAAGCACTGGTGTGCGAATGCCAACCAAAGAAATTTGTGCGCTAGTTCGTGAAAAAAAAGGCTGTATTAGCATTGTGGATGGTATTACTGCAGTTGGGGTTTTTGATGTTCCAATGGATGCCTGGGGTATTGATGTGCTCATTACAGGCTCTCAAAAAGCTTTGATGCTACCTCCTGGACTAGCTTGCCTTGCCTTGTCTGCTAAGGCTTGGGAGTTTACTGAAAGTTGTAATATTTCACATTTTTACTTTGATCTAAAAAAAGAAAAAAAATCCTTAGAAAAAGGTCAAACTTCTTGGACGCCTGCTGTAGGACTTCTGGTTGGTCTTCAAGAAACATTAAAAATGATAAAAGAAGAAGGCTTAGCAAATGTTTTTAAGCGCCATGAACTTTTAGCAACTGCTACTCGCAATGCAGTAAAAGCTTTAGGTTTAGAGATGCTTGCAAAAGATTCTCCTACAAATGCGGTTACTGCTGTGAAAATTCCTCCAGAAATTAAAGATGGGAAAGCCCTTCCTAAAACCATGCGAGATAAGTATGGTGTGACGATTGCTGGTGGACAAGATGAGCTTGAAGGAAAAATTTTTAGGTTAACTCATGTGGGCTATGTGGATAAGTTTGATATTGTCATTGGAGTAAGTGCTCTAGAGCTCACTTTACAAGGACTAGGTTATAATAAGTTTTCTTTTGGAACTGGAACGGGAGCTGTTTTAGAGACTTTTTCTAAATCCTCATAAAATTGCATGCCTTATTAAGAGATAAGAAAGGAATTTTAAGTATGGCCGAACATTTTCTAAAGATACTCATTACAGATGGTATGGCTTCGGATGGGCTTTCTATTTTGAAATCTGAAAAAAGTTTTGACCTAGATGTGAGAAAAGCCACAGAAGCAGAAGAGCTTTTAAATATTATTTCTCAATACGATTGCTTGGTCGTTCGATCTGCTACGAAAGTAACAAAAGAGGTGCTTGAAAAAGGAAAACAGTTAAAACTCATCTGTAGAGCTGGGGCTGGGGTAGACAACATCGATATGAGTGCAGCAAAAGCGTTAAAAATTCCAGTTATGAGCACAGCATCTGCAAATTCGCTTGCTGCAGCAGAGCATGCAATTGCTTTGATGTTTGCAATGTTTAGACAAATTCCGCATGCACATAAAACTCTTCAAGATGGCAAATGGGATAGAGCAAGTTTTATGGGTACTGAAGTTACTGGAAAAACATTGGGAATTTTAGGATTAGGTAATATTGGAAAGCTTGTTGCTGAGAGAGCTTTGGGCTTAAAAATGAATGTTGTGGGATTTGATCCTCTTGTAAAAAGTGATTCTTCGCTTCCTATATTTTTAAGGGGTCACGTAAAAGTAGAAAACTCGGTAGATGCAGTATTAAGGCAAGCAGATGTCTTAACAATCCACTTGCCCATTACACCTGAAACCAAAAATTTTTTAAATCGAGATCGACTTGGATTTTTAAAAGAAGGAGCTTGGATTATCAATTGTGCTCGGGGTGGTTTGGTAGATGAAAGTGTAGTTTGTGAACTTTTAGACTCTGGAAAAATTCGAGGTGTTGCATTTGATGTTTTTGAAAAAGAACCTGTGGCGCATCCCCATTGCCTTGTCACCCATCCTAAAGCTATTGTGACGCCGCACTTAGGAGCTTCTACTCATGAAGCACAAAATAGAGTAGGCATTACAGCAGCACAGCAAATCACAGATTTTTTTATCCGTGGTGAACAAACAGGAGTCTTAAACTAATGGCAAATATTGCAGTTTTAGGAGCTCAATGGGGCGATGAAGGCAAAGGCAAGATTGTTGATTTATATTCTGAACGATCTGACTACATTGTTCGATATCAGGGAGGAAACAACGCAGGGCACACTTTGGTTGTGGATGGAAATAAGACTGTTCTGCACCTGATCCCTTCTGGAGTCCTTCATGAAGGAAAAACTTGTGTCATTGCTAGCGGTGTGGTGCTTGATCCAGAAGTTTTAATGGAAGAAGTTAATGAATTAGTAGCTCGCGGACTTCTCTCAGAGAAAAGAAAAACGAAAATCTTAATTAGTGAGCGCGCTCAAGTGATCATGCCTTACCACAAGCTTTTAGACCGTTTAAGAGAAGGGTTGGGTGGTAAAGCAAAAATTGGGACTACAGTCCGTGGAATTGGCCCTTGTTATGAAGATAAAGTAGCCAGGCGAGGAATTTTAGTTTGTGATCTTTTGGATCCAATCCTACTGCGAGAAAAGTTAGAGCTTGCACTGAAAGAAAAAAATGTAGTTTTAAGAGAACTCTATGGAGAAAAAGTCCAAAACATTGAAGAGCTTCACCATTGGGCACTTAAAATGGGAGAAAAGCTAAAACCTATGATGTGCGATACGCGGGTTTTAATCCAAGAAGCGCTTTCTTTAGGTAAATCTATTTTGTTTGAAGGTGCTCAAGGTACATTATTGGACGTTGAGCATGGGACGTATCCATACGTTACTTCTTCAAATACAATCACAGGTGGAATTTTTACAGGTTGTGGGGTTGGTCCTAAAAGTTTGGAGCATATTATTGGGATTTCTAAGGCGTATACCACTCGAGTGGGTACAGGCCCGTTTCCAACAGAGCTAAATAATGACTTAGGCGAAGAGATTCGTAAAAAAGGAGCTGAGTTTGGTGCAACAACAGGCAGACCCAGACGATGTGGGTGGCTAGATCTTGTAACACTTCGATATGCTGTTGAAGTAAATGGCTTAACAGCGCTGGCTCTCATGAAAGCAGATGTGCTTTCAGAATTAAATGAAGTAAAAGTTTGCGTGGCCTACGAAGTCGATGGCAAAAGGATAGAACACTTGCCTAGTCAAATTCGTGTTTATGAAAAAGTAAAACCTATTTATGAAACTTTTAAGGGCTGGCCTGAACTTCCTCAGCGTGCACAGGGTCTTAGTGATCTTCCAAAAACATTTGCTGCATATGTGGAGTATTTAGAAAGACAATTAAAAATTCCAGTAGTCACGGTTAGTTTGGGTCCAGGCAGAGAAGAAACCCTGACGCGATTGATTTATTGATTTGATTGATTTATTGAAATGGCACTGGTACAAAAAATTACTTAATTTTTCATATAAGAGCCCGTAGCTCAATAGGTAGAGCATCTCCCTTTTAAGGAGAGGGTCAAGCGTTCGATTCGCTTCGGGCTCACTACACTTTATTATTTCTATTTTTCAAATTTGTTCCTAGAATAAGAACCACAAGGGAGATGAGAATGAAATTTACAAAAAACTTTGTATTTATTGGGATTTTTACTGTTTTATCAGGGATGGCATATGCAGTAGATTCACCTCAGTTTGAGTCTGGAGATTGGAAAGGAAAATTTAATGGTTTGTTTCAATTGTGGGGAATTGGAAACTATGAAAAACCCACCAATCACCAATACCTACGCATCAGAAGAGCTGAGATAAAATTGTCGGGGAGTTATTTAAAAGACTGGAAATATTTCTTAATGATTGATCCGGCTAGACTTCTGCGAGCTCCTGGCAGTAGCCAACCACCAATTGGAAACGCTCTTCAAGATTTTGGTGTGGGATATCCTCCAGCAGAAAACTTTGAGATTACAGTAGGCCAATTTAAGCCTCCAATAACAGCAGAAGGACTAGATCCATCAAGTGGGCTTGCGCTACCTGAGCGCTCATTGCTCACACGAGTTTATGATGAAAGACGCGAACTTGGTTTAAGATTAAGTTATAAGCAAGAAAACTGGAATGTGGCATCCATGCTTTCAACTGGAGTGCCTGTCAGCGCAGATGAGTCTCAAACACTGCAAGATCTCAATACAAGAGCAGAGTGGAATCCACAAAAAGATTCTAGTATTGGTGCATTTATTACAATTGGTAAGTGGAGCTATTCTAAAAAAGGAAGATGGGGATTAAATTTAAGGACAAAGGAAGAAAAATTTGAGCTCAGTGCTGAGTATGTTCAAGGTAAAGATGGAGCACGACACAGCAAAGGCTTTACTACAGAAATTGGATATTGGTTGCAAGAAGACCTTGAACCTATATTTCGTTTAGAACTTTTTTCTCCAGATCAATCCATTAAAACAAGCGGCAAAGCTCAAACATTAGGAGTAAACTATATTCTTTCAAAATCTAATTTAAAGCTACAATTTGCAGTGAGTGCATTACAGCACATGGCAGCACCAAATGGCTCTCCTGTATTTTCAAAGGGATCCATTCACAAGCTTGCTGTGATCGCATTTCAAGCTTCAATTTGATAGATTTTTTTGTTCTTGAAAAAGGAGCTCCTTCCAATCCCGCTGTATTATGCATACATGGGCTGTTTGGAGCTTCTCGAAATCTTTATAGATTAGTAGAAGGTTTTTCTAAGTATAATTTTTATGCCATTGCATATGATCAGAGAGGTCATGGGCATAGCTCACATGCTTTAAGCTATACGTTAGAAGAGCTTGCATCAGATGCCCTAAAAATTCTTAAAAAAAAGAAAATCCAAAAGGCACATTGGATTGGGCATAGCTTAGGTGGAAGAGTTGCTCTGGAAGCCTCACTTCAAAATCCTTCATGCTTTCAAAGCTTAACCTTAATGGATGTAGGAACTCAACTCAGTACAAATGCTTTGAATCATTTGAAACAAATTATTGATCTATTACCAGATTTTTTTAACTCTAAACTAGATGCGAAAAAATTTTTAAAAGCGTATTTAAAAAATGATGCGTTAGAGACCTTTTTTCTTTCAAGTCTTAGATCTAAACAAGATAAGGTAGAATGGATTTTTGATTTAAAAAATATTCGTGAGAATTTTTTGAAATTTTTGATAAAAGATCATTCTCAAGCTTGGAAAAATATTCATTTCCCAACTCTCATCTTAAGAGGAGAAAACTCAAGCTATTTTTCTAAGGATGAATGTTGCAAGTTGCTCGATTTAAATCCAGGTGCGCAATTGAAGCAAATATCCAATGCAGGACACTGGTTGCATGTCGATAATTTTGAGGATACATTGCAAACCATCGTAAGTTTTATAAAAGGAGTGACTTATAAATGTTGAGCAAATTATATCAATTCGACCAGGATGGGAGAGTACTTTACGAAGCTAATTTTTTACAAGGATGTAAAAAATGTTGAGCAAATTATATCAATTCGACCAGGATGGGAGAGTACTTTACGAAGCTAATTTTTTACAAGGATGTAAAAAATGTTGAGCAAATTATATCAATTCGACCAGGATGGGAGAGTACTTTACGAAGCTAATTTTTTACAAGGATGTAAAAAATGAGATGGCTTTGGGTTTTATTTGGAGGCTCTCTTGCAATGGCACAAAATAATACGTTAAGAGCGCCAGATTCTTTTACATTAAAAGCTGTTCTTTCTAATTATAACCTACGCATTGAATCAAAACCTCCCAAGGCTCATCATATAAATATTAAAGCTCCTGCAGTGATTGAAGACCTAACGAATAAGAAGCAATACAAGTCTCAGCTTATTAAAGAAGACCGAGCTATTTTTTCCTTACCTGGCAGTACGTATCGAATATTTCAAGTGAGTCTTTATTTATGTGATGATGCAAATACGTATTGTGAAAAACATACTGTCCAAGCGTCTTGGAAAAATAAGCTAGAATTAGAAAAAATTAAACCTCCTGAAAAAGCAAACGCTTTATTAACTCCACAGGAGTTTAAAATAGATGAATATGGATTTATTTTAAATGCACCTGAAAAAGCTTTTGAAATAGCTAAAAAGGATAGGAAACCTTTGCTTATAGATTTTTATGGAATTTGGTGTCCACCTTGTAATTTATTGGATGAAGAAATTTATAGCTTGCCTGAATTTAAAAAACGCTCTGAAAAGTTTGTAAAATTAAAGCTTGATGCCGATGACCCAGTCTCTTGGCCACTTAAAAGCCGCTATCGAGTTGGTGGATATCCTACGCTGGTTTTTGCAACCCCAGATGGGGATGAAATCAGCCGCTTGGTTGGATTTTATCCAAAGGATGAATTTTTCTCAGTACTTGAGAAAGCCTTTCTAAAAAGAGATGAGTCATTTGAAAAACTTTTAAAACAAGCACAGCAAGGTGATTTAGAAGCATCAAAACAAGTTGGGGTTCTTTATTTAGAAAGAAAAGACTATGAAAATGCTTACTTATATTTAAAGCATTTAACTAATACGGACCTAGAATATGAAAAATTAAAAGCAGCTGAAATTGGTAAAACAGAAGATAAGGCGCTATTAAAAGAGCTTTTAGAAAAAAGCATAGAAGAAATTTCAGATTCTATCTCCACTTTAGAATTTTTATCGAAACTTGCTGAACTACATGAAGATCCGAAAGACTTTCAAAAGAAAAAAGGGCTTCTTCAAAAATTAGTAGCACTTACTAAAAAAATCATTACCAATCCAAAAAAAATTAAAGGTTCTGAGTGGACACTTGCAGATGTTTTAACACTACAGGCCACTACTTATGAGGAGCTAAAAGAAAAAAACCTAGCTCAAAAAGCATACGAAGCTGCTGCTCAACAATATAAAAAATCCTTGGCTAATTTAAGGGGAATTCGCTCTACTGCTTCTCGAGGATATAATTTAGAGCTTGCATATTGTTTGGGAAAATCCGGAAAAATTTCTCAGGCAGAAAAAATATATACAACTCTTCAAAAAGAATATCCGAAGGAGTTTACTTTTTATTTCAGCCATGCCCGGCTTCATTTTGAGTTAAAAAATTATTTAAAAGCTAAAGAACTCTCAGAGAAAGCCTTAGAATTTTCTTATGGGGACAACAAGTTGCGAGTTGTTGAAGTAGTTGCTCAAAGCTATGAAGCCCTTGGAGACAAAAAAGCTGCATTAAAGTTGGTTCAAAATACTTTAGCAAGCATACAGCTGCCAGAAGACAAAACGATTCGAACGCATCGTTATTTTAACAAACTAAAGGCTTTCGAAAAAAAATTACTTTCTCTCTAGGGTCTCAAATCGATTTAAAAGTTCTCGATACTCCAAGCGTAATTGGTCAAAATCTTTTTTAAGTTTTTCTACGCTATCTAAAGCTGATCTCCCCTCTTTTAAAGTTTTTAATGCTACTAAAGCTGCTCGTTTTGTGCGTGGTTCAACAGCTGTATCTGTAATGCGTTTTAATACAGGAATTGCAGAGTCATCTCCTAATGTCTCCAGTGCTTCAATTGTAGACATCCTTATCAAAAATGAAGGTTCTCGAGCAAGGTCTAAAAGTTGATCTAAAACCAGAAGTGGTTTGGTTTTCGCATAGTGAGCAAGAGCTGCAATAGCTTCTCTTCTTAAATATAAAGGCATTCCAACTTTCGTATACTTTACAAGTATGGGTAGTGCACGCTCATCTTTGCATTCTGCTAAACCTTTTAAGATTCCTCGATCACAATAGTCATGCCAAGAATCTCTTTTACCTAAAGCTGAAGAAAGTTTCTCATAAATGCCTGGTATTCGTATTTTTCCAATTGCACATCCAGCTTCGTACTGCACAAAAGGACTGGGATCGCTTTTTATTGCTCGTTCTGCAATTTCTAATGTGCGTTCGTTTCGAAAGTAAGCTAAAGCTTTCATAACTTCTTTTCTTGCCTTTGGATGAGAAACCTCAGAAAAGCTTTGAATTAAGTAGTCTTGAGCACGAGTAGTACCAATGTAACCTAATGCTTTTGCAACTTCTGCTTGTACACCCCAAAATTTTTCAAGCTCCAGTGCATCCCCAAGAGCATCAATGCTCTCGCGTGAGTGATCTTTAGATAAAACCTTTGTAGCAAAAACCCTTCCCATAACATCTGTGTCATGGTGAAGCTGGGCAATGAGCAATTCTCGTCCTGGATTAAAATCTAGGTCAACAAGCACCGGGTTCTCAGGATTTAAAGAAACAAACTTTGGTTTCTCTGAACAAGCAAACCAGTACGTTTGTTCTTTTTCATAAAAATCTATTTCATGTAAATATTCACCTTCACTTGTCACTACCTTAAAGTACATAGGAAGTTTAAATCCGATGTCTGCTTGAATTTGGGAAAGGCAAAGTTTTACTAGTTTTTTTTGATCAATCCACTCGTAAGCAGCTTTTATATGTGGATGTCCAGCTTGATAAACCCACTGATCAAAAAACCAAGCAAGAGCCTTTCCCGTAGTTTCTTCAAATGCTCTTTGTAAATCAACAGTCTCAACAGTTCTTGCAAAGTGTGTGCTCACATACTTTTGAAGAGTTTTCCACCAGAGCTCGTCTCCAACTAATTTTCTCAGCATATGGAGGACCCTGGCCCCTTTTTCATAAAGATGGTGATCAAAAAGGTCAGAAGGATTTAAAACAATGTTAGTAGAAATTGGACGCTTATAAGAGGACTGTGCTTCTTCTTTATAAATATTCTCGTTTGTGTAAAGTTCGTAAAGTGCTTCATCTTTACCATGTTCGTGTTCTGTCCATAACGTTTCAAAATAAGTTGCAAAGCCTTCATTGAGCCAAGCATGAGACCATTCCTTACAAGTTAAAAGATCCCCAAACCATTGATGAGCTAGCTCATGCGACACAAGCGGCTCGCTAGAGTAATCCAGTTCAATACTTTCTGGATGCAGCGTGGACTCACATTGAGTTGTAGCAGAAATATTTTCCATTCCTCCATAAATAAAATCCCAAGCTACTACTTGAGCGTATTTTTCATAAGGATAACCCACTCCAATTTTTTTCGAAAAATAATCTAACATTTTTGGAGTTTTACCAAAGGAGAGCTTTGTTTCTCGTTCTCTCCCAATAAAAGTATAATAAGTAACAGGAATTTCTATACCATGTGAGTTTTTCCAAACATCTTTGATTTCAGCAAATTCACCTATACAAAGACTAATCAAATAAGAAGCATGCGGAACAGACTCTTTCCAATGAAAAGTCTTTAATTTTTTGTCTTTGTCATTATGGATATTCAATAGTTTCCCATTGGAAATAGCTGTGTAGCGCTCATCCACAGTCACAATGATTTCAGAAGTGGCTTTTTCATTTGGGGCGTCGTGACAGGGGATCCAATACCTGTTGTCTTCATCTTGACCTTGCGTCCAAAGTTGCCAGGGGCGATTTGGATAGTCTTTATCAGGCTCTATAAAGTAAAGCCCTGCCCGAGGTTCAGTAGTATGATATTTAATCAGGATTTTGAAATGTTCCTCAGGCTGGAGAGTTTTTCTTAAATACACAGTTAATTTTTTAGGGCTTTGGTCAAAACGCAGCTCACCGCCAGTTACATCTAAGACAGATTCCACAATAAGGTCTATAGCATCAAAAGTAATCTTACTTATACTAGGGGCTATTACTTGAAAATCCGTTGTACAAATACCTTTTAAGTTTTTTGTTTGTAAATCAACAGCAATTTCTAGCTTTATATGCTCAACATCTACAAGGCGATCTGGCGCGTAGTGTGGCTTAGACTCTGGTAAAAAAAAGTTAGAGAAAAGTGTGTTACTTGTTTTTATGCTACTGTTTATACTTTCTGTCGCGCTACCTCGTATTGTGTCGGATTTGCTTCCCGCTTTGTCGCCTACACGTCCTGTGTGTGCTCCGGCAAATCCTCCGGTTTGGCAGCGGCATCTCTGGTTGTTTTCAAACATGAAACAAAGCTAACATGAAGAAAAATCAATTAAAAGGTAGAATTTTAAGCAGTTTCTTTGCAGTTGTTGCTAGAGCAACTGGAGGATTGGATGCTTTTAAATCAGAGATTAAAAACCAACCTTGCTTGGGTGTGTTTTTAAATTTTTTTGTTACTGTAAATCCATACCGTCCCTTCAAGAGGATTTTATGGTGCGTAATCGTATGACTTACATCCTCTAATGCATGATATTTTTTAAATGGTGATAACCTTGTATAAATTGGTTTTTTAGCGCTTCCAAGTTCAGATGGAAAGTCCCAAAGACCAGAAAACCAAAGGCCAGATGGGCGGCACTTTAAAAATATTTCATGGCCATTTTGACCTTTGAAAATTTCAACCCTTGCATTGGGTTTTAATAAAACAGTTTTATTGCGAAGTTTTGGTGGAGGGAATAGGTGTGTTTGCTTAAGTACAAAAGCTTTGCATGATTTTTGTAACGGACATATTTTACATTGTGGATTTCGTGGGGTGCAAATGAGAGCGCCCAATTCCATAAGTCCCTGGTTAAAGTGTGAAGCTTGAAAGTTTTTTAATGCTTGGCTTAAATGAATTAAACAATGTTTTTTAAATTCCTTTGTATAAGGGTTTTTGTTTGCAAAAAGTCTTGAGCACACTCGCAAGACATTTCCATCCCAAACTGGAACTTTGTGATTAAAACACTGTGACACAATGGCTGCTGCTGTATAGGGACCAACGCCAGGAAGAGCTAGCCATTGTACAAGCGCTTGTGGAAACTGACCCCCATAAGTCTCACAAATAATTTGTGCTGAACGAAACAAATTTTTTGCACGGCTATAATATCCAAGTCCTGCCCACATTTTTAAGACCTCGTCTTCATTTGCCATAGATAGTCTTTGTAGGGTTGAAAACTTTTGAATAAATTTCTCAAAATATGGAAGAACACTTGCCATTTGTGTTTGTTGGCTCATGACTTCAGCAATCCAAACCCAATAAAGGTTTGGATTTTTTCGCCAAGGAAAATCCCGATGGGTTTTTACATACCAGTTGATTAATTTCTGCCATGAGTTCATAAAAGGCCTCTTTATAGCTGTCCCGACAATATCGGGACAGTTTGTCCTAAATTATCTTGCGGCGCACCACGAACTATTATATAAGGCTGAAATGCTAGAAAAACAAGCTTACTACAAGTCGTGGCTGTTCAGTGAATTTGCTAACAGAAAAGAAAAAAACATACAATACTCACTGAGAGCCTTTGCTAGAGATCTTAACGTCAGTAAAACTGCTCTTTCTGATGTTCTCGCTGGAAAAAGAAATTTTTCAAAAAAAGCAGCATTAAAAATTGCAGATCGCCTTTGTTTCACGCCTAAACAAAAACAGATCCTTTTCAATGAAATATTTACGGGAGGATTTGCCGGAGCATGCACGGCCGGAATGCGCGCAGGAGGCGTAAGTGACAATGCCCGATGTACAGGCGACAAATTGGGACGCAAATTTGACATAATACCAAATACGCAAAAACAAGACTCCGTGGACCATGCAGAATTCCTTCAGCTTCAAGAAGACCAGTTTCAAGTGATGTCGAATTGGTATTACATTGGGATATTAGCACTACCACAACTCAGTTCACATAAAGCAGATCTAAAATGGATTGCAAAAAGGCTAGGAATTTCAGAAATTGAAGCTAAAAATGCACTACTGACTTTAAATCGATTAGGCTTAATTGAAGTCAAAGACGGTAAACTGATTCGTTTAACTCCACCAATAAGTACAACAAATCATATCCCATCTCCTGCCATTCGAACTTATCACAAACAAAATTTAAAACTTGCAGGAGAATCCCTTGAAAAAAATTCAATCGATCAACGCATTTTTAGTGCCATCACTATTCCCCTAGATCTTTCTAAAGATCTCTCAAAAATTAAAATTGCAGGCAAGTTGATTGATGAGTTTAAGTTAAAACTATCGAAAGCATTAGACTCTTCAGCACCAACAGAACTCTACACACTTTCGATACAATTATTTCCAATTACTAAAAAAGGAGAAACCCCATGAATATGAAATATCTTATAGGGCTGTCGTTTTTATTGAGCAGCGTTGTTTATGCCGGTAGTGAAGGAAATGTCGGCAATGGTGGACTCGTTGTAGTTTGTCCTGGCAAAAAAATTGAACTTCTAGACTACTTTGAAGGCAAAATAATAAATCCAAATTACAAGCAAGATTTAGGCAAAAGTAGTTTGAACTATTCTCAAAAAATGGAATATGTTCTTTCAAGGTTTGCCCAGTACGATCCCACTAGAGCAGAAGCATACTCAGAGCAAGGCAATAAACTGACAAACCCTGAAAACTCTTCTTTTCTAAAAAACATTTCGATTCGCTATACAGAAGACGCTATAATTTCTAACGACAAAGTTAAAAAAGCACTGCAAGACTGTGAGTTACGCACTGTGGTCATGCAAAAATCAAAACGTCTGCCAGGTGAAAAACCATTTCTTATTGATCAAGACATGTGGAATGCATTGGACTCTGAAAACAAAGCAGGCTTAGTGTTACACGAGGTAATTTACCACGAAGCACTTGCTTTGGGACAAAAAACATCAGACTCTGCAAGAGACTTGAATTTCTTGATCAGCACAACTGAGCTTGCTCCATATAATATTAAAGTCTTAACTGAATATTACAAACACATGATAGTGCTGGGATTCATATCCACTCCTATAAAGACGTTGGAAGCAACGATGCGAAGGTCAGATGTCATATATTGTCCCAGTGAACAAAAAGCACAGTTCTTAGATTTTTTTGAATGGGGAGCAAAGGCAAATGCTAAACTCGAGATGGGTGATGTCAGTCTTTCTCCTTTTAAAATAGTAGACCATGTTTTATTCAAAAAACTATCTCGCTTAGATCCTAAGCGAGCACGACATTATAAGAGATTAATAAATTATATTTGGAGCCATATAAAGTTTTCAAATCATTCGCTAGGAACAATTGAGGGTGGTGAAAATCTGGATTTTACTTTAAACGGCTGTCATTTAGAGCGCATTTTAGTAAGAGTACCATTTGACCATAATGACAACATATATTTTATAAACTCAAACATTTGGAATTTGCTGACAAATGCTGAAAAAGCAGGTGTTTTACTACATGCTGCTGTTGTAGAATCTTTGAGTGATTTCAAAGAGCTTTTGGTCAATCAATCTAACGTAAGGTATTTTACATACTTGGCCAGCTCAAGCTTATTAGAAAATCTAAAAAGTGAAGACTATTCTACGTTGACGGCTTCTTTAGGGGTTCAGCTAGACTGGTCTAACGATTACCAACAAATTGGTAAATTACTCTACTTTGAACTTGAGGATGGCAAAACTCTATTAATAAAAAATGCATTTTGCACAAACTATAATGGTGCTAGTTACCCTGGGGATAGTCCCCAATGTAGAAGAATCAAAAGCGAGGGCTTATCTAGCATTCAAATCTGGGAAGGTTTTTTGACAAATAATGCGCATATTTTAATAAGTAATACAGCTGTGCCTTTGAGCATAGATCACCCCGTTAAATTTTATCCAGGTCAAACATTCTTTGCTGGAGTTGTCGATAGTGATTCAGTTATTCATTTAAATAATGGACAAAAAATTGAACTATTGATTGGCGAAGCTATTTCCTTTTCAGAGTCTATTAACAAAAGCCATATTGAATTGAAATTATTCTTTGGATTACAAGCTGCATATCCTATTTATGATGAGAGTTCTGGCCGCCGTAGGAACCCTAATCTGGCAGCGCAATATGACAGTAAGTTCGAGATACCTCAAACTAGAAAACGGAAAATTTCAGTTTATGGGCAGGAATTAGAGATTGCTGAAGCCAATATCTGTATAAGAAACAATTCAATTCAAAATGTTTCATCGAATATAAAAATTCAAATTAAAGGAAAAAAGTACAAATTATCAGATGTCTATTTTAATGACAAAGGTGATGTGGATTATATTCTTTCGGAATGTCCATCGTGTGCCAAAATTCATCTATAGTCTGGCAGGAGTTCCGCAACGGCAGGCCGTTCTCTGTGGAAAATCTAAAGCAGGCATTCCGGCAACTTAATGGAAACAAGGCCATTGGAGTTTCTAATTTAAAAAAATATTCAGGCAGCCTTCTTCATTTCACACAGAAGCCTATATTCTTTATGTCCAATTAAAGAATTTTAGCAATATTGTCTTGTTAAGCATATTTTTTGATACAATTAAATCAAATGGCACGGAAAAAAATCGAAATAGATTGGGAGCGGTTTTTGGAGAGGTGGCCGAGCGGTTGAAGGCGCACGCCTCGAAAGCGTGTGTACCTGAAAGGGTACCGTGGGTTCAAATCCCACCCTCTCCGTTTTTGGGGTATATTCCGGGAACATTCGAAGATTAAATTTCCACCTCACACTAAGATTCTATCCAGCTCTGCACAACTGCAATTTTTTGCGGAGGTTGTCCCTTCACCTTTTTCAAACGTTCTTTTAGTATCTGACTCTTAACATATCTTCTTTTTATGAGCTCATTGCAAAACTCACGATCCTTCGGTCGACCTGCCATCGCCTTTGAGATCCAGAGATCATGAAGCTCCAAACAATGTGCGGTGACGCCGTTGGTTTCTGGAGAAGAAAATGGAACCAACCGTTGTCTCCAACCATCAGGCAGTATTGCAGTTTTTAGTTCAACACCTTGAGCGTAATACCCATGAGTATCCTGAAAGAGCGATGCTTCCCCAATGGAACCATCAATAAGATCTGCCATCTTGCCATCCTTGTCATCTAAGGCAGCGATATCTGTTTCAATTGAACGGTTAATAGCTGGAAATAATTTGTCTAGCGAGGCATGAACAGCTTGGCTTCCAATAACAAGAACCTTGTTTACCCCAAGAACAGCGGCAGCAGCCCGTATTGTGTGAGCAAACTGACTCTTATTCATCGATCCTCCTCTTTTCTAAACTTCTTGAGGATTGCGAGTCGCTCTCTAGCACTTAATATACCCGCAAAGGGCGTGGTCTGCCTCATATCACGTGCAAATAAGTCCAAACCCAAACAACAATTGATGAGGTCATCTATCGGAAAGCTTAACCATTGTTCCCAGTGATCAAAGAGTTTTTTAGCGTCAGGATGTTTTTTTGACATTGTCTCAAGATTTCGTCGGGCTCTTGTAAGGACAGCTGTTGGCTCACATTTCAGCTTTTCAATGACAGCTCGGTGATAGGCAAGGCTCCTTAAATCTTCCCGGGTTAAAGGGACAATAAAAGAGACTGCAACTTCAAGACCCAGTGATTTTGCCAGTCTTTCTAATGTCTCTAGCTTCGGTGACTTCTTGCCAGCTTCATACGTAGCAATTGTGGGTTGTGAGGTCCCCGCCATCAGGGCTAGTTTTTTTTGAGTCACTCCAACTTGAGACCGTAAACGAAGTATAGGGTTCATTGAAATAATTATATATTCAATCGGATATATTATCAACATCGGGTTGTTTTTCAATATTCAACGAAGGAAATCTGAAATGCAGCAGCTACACGGACTAAATTTCGTGATCACAACTACTCTAAGGCCTCAATAAAAAAATTATCAAAGACAGTGCCCCCGGCGGTGTCTTCAAAGCCGTAACCTGTCTCACCACCAGCGTCACAGTCAATAATATCAAATATTTTAGCTCCAGAAATGTATGCCTGAATATTACATCCTCGCAATTCTATTCGCATTGTGTCTCCATTTGCAATGCTAATTGAAGTAATCCCACGAACTGTACTAATACCATTGATGTCTTTTTCTAATCTTAAGCCTCCTAAAGAAGTATCAAATTGAAGTACCCAATGAGTAGCTCCAGAAATGTATCTAAAAATTAATGAAAAATCAGTTCCTGAAACAGAAATTTCAATTTGAATTGCAATTAGATCAGTTTCATTGATTTGCACCAAAGCTCCTCCACCCGCGGAAATTAAAACTGCTCTATTATTCTGAACACCATAAACAGCACCACCTGTATAATTCCAAAGATGACCTGTTTCTGCATTGCCTAATGTTGTTAAATTATTTGTTCGGTTAAAGGAATCGCTAACAATTCTTCTTCTATTTTTTTCACCATCTGCAATACCACCAATTTCAAGACGGCTGATTTTTTTTCCACACCCAGTATATGCAAATGCTAAAAAGAAAATTATCAGGATTTTGTAATATTTTTTACCAACCATACCCAGAACTTAATGTGAAAGTAGTGGCTGTACTTTTTTGATTTTCAATTGAAATTTGAATGTTTGAAAAATCTAAAAGTAGATGAAGAGGGTGTCCATTATTTAACCAATGAGTGAAGCCTCCACCAAATGCTATTTCTCTACTAGACAAAGATAAAAGCCCAAACCCCGAAGCAACAGGAGAAAATTTAAAGTAAGCGCTTACTAAATCCCCATTATTTAAAGTTCTTTGCACAAGGGGATAAATTTGTGGTCCAGTCATGTGCTTAAATCCAAATTCATTAGAGCTCACAATAGTAGTGGTATAATACAAGCCACCCAAAACCATTAGTTTCCACGGATCTTTAACATAAGGCACGGTGTAGCCTGCTCTAAGATTAAGTCCAAAAAAGCGCCCTGAAATATTAGTAAGATTGTCCATAATCGGTAAAACTGTGAAAAAACTACTTGCAACAAAATCCCAACGCTGAGGTACTAAAAGGTACTGATAAGAGCCTTTCGCTGTAAGCCCAATCATATTGTACGTAGGATACTTCGAATCGGTTCCTGTTTCTTGGTAAGTTAAAGAAGTCAAACCTAGAGCAGCCATAATTGAATAACGTTTCACTCGTTGTTTTTCAAGCTCTTGTTTTAATTTTTCCCAATCTTTTACTTCTAAAGTAATTTTTTCAGTTTCAATTTCTCCCAGCTCAACAAGCTGATCGTCCATTTCAACTTCTTCTTTAGGACCAACAGCGACAAGTTGCAAAGGAGTTTTTTCTTCTGTAAGAGTTATAACAAAACTAAATTCAGTTTGATTTGTTTTTGGATCAATAAGATGTTCTTTGTCCCAAACTAAACCCCAATCTTCTCGTGTAAATTTTCCAGTGAGATTTACAACTGGTTTTACTTCAAATCCTACTTTTTGAAAATCAATTGAGAATTCCTCTGCATCCCAAACTAGCTTTTTCACTTTTTCGTTTGCAACTTGAGATCGTGTAAGCGTTACCTGCCACTCTTCGGAACTGCTCGCACTAGCATACTCGACTCCATAAACTGGGAGGATGTTAATAAATAAAAAAAAGAGCGCTGTCATCCACTTCATTTGAGGCATCTTCATTTTCTTAATATTTAGCTTATCATAAGCTAAATTTCCGACAAGGCCTGTCTAGAAAGACATTGCAATTATTTAACCATTAAGGTAAAAGTGCACTTACTTTAAATAAAAACCATAAGGAGATACTGTGGCAAACCACAAATCAGCAATTAAAAGAGCAAGACAAAATGAAAAAAGAAAACTTCGCAATCAGGGTTCACGGGCTGCAGTAAAAACCTCTGTAAAAACTGCACTCGCTGAAATTCTAAAGGCTTCTACTTTAGATATTGCGCTAAAAGCCTTACATGCAGGAGAAAAAGCCCTACAAAAAGCAGCATCTAAAAGTGTGATCCCTAAAAAAAGAGCTCAAAGAAAAACTTCACGATTGGCAAAAATCTTAACTACACGTTTTCGTGGTTCTGCAGCAGTGGAGAGTTCTCAAGCAAGTTTGACACAAACTGCTCAATTAAAAGCTTAGCTGGAAGACCCGTAGATTTTAATTTTTCGTCAAGCTCAATGAGATCTAAAATAAAAGCTAAAGGAATGGTCGCTGTTTGGCGTTTTAAGTACCAAGTTAATAAACCTAAAAAACCTAACGCTTCATCTGGCTCTCGAATGAGTTTTTGCACTAATAGCAAAGCCTTATATTTATCACTATTCAAAACGTATGCCACAAGCTCTGAAAGTGAAAAAGATGCACTACCTGAGCATACCCTTGCAATGGTTTCTTTTGTTATAGTTGTTTCGCTATTTATCCCAACATAAAGCGCTGCCTTTTCGAGTTCCTGGGATAAATGATGCAACGAGCCTTCACAAATAAGGGCAAGAAAGGGAAATGCATCATCAGAAAGCTCGAGTCCTTTTTTCTTTGCAATATATTGTATCCACGGAGTGAGTTGTGACCCTTTGTCGGCTTTAAACTCAATGGCATATCCTTCTTTTTTAAGCCATTGATGAAACTTTTTCCTTAAATCTAAAGATTCTGCAATTAAAATAAGAACATTACTAGAATTGCTGGTTTTTGTTGTAAATGAAGACTGGAGCTCAGAAAACAAGGGTTCCACTTCTTTTAAATCTTGCGCGCGGCGAACGATTATAAGCTTATTACTGGTCTGTGTAAAAAGACCAATTGTTTGCATAGATTCTAAAACATCTATGCCTTTTATCTCACTCCCGTCTAATCGTGTTGTATCATAATTTAATATAGACTTTATTTTTTGGATAAATTCTTCAATCTTATAAGGTTCGTCGCCATACAAATAATACACGGGATAAGTGATTCCTTTTTCTAAATCTTGAAGGAGTTGCTTAGGAGTTTTTGAAACCATTAAAACACCTCTAACATCGTATCGTATACGTCACTAGCTAAGATTTGTGCAATATCTTGAAGTGCGAGTTGCTGCTGTGAATCGTTGATCAGTGCTGAAGTGTTCCCTACTAATCCAAACCGATTGTTACCAGGATAAAATTTATTACCAGAAAAGCCTTGAGACCAAAGCACAGATTTGCTTTTTTGGTCTACCAAAGTAACCGTCAAAGCTGCAGAAACTTGATACTCTGTTGCAACGAGCATGTCACTAATCGTGGCAGCTTGAGGATCTGTCGTTAAGGTGGGAACTGTACTTCTGGGCCCAATACTAGAGGATATTGAGTCAATGGCACCTTGTACAATCGCATCTGCAGCTGTTGGTTCCGAGACAACACGTACTTTATTTCCTCGTGAAAACATTTTTACAAGAGCACTAGTAAAGGGAACCTCTGCACCTGCTTTTAAACTATTATTTTTTAAAATTTCGACATAAACCTTTTCAATACCACGATTTTTCCAAGGATTTATTTTTTGCTGCCAATGGTATCCACATCCAAAAGGAAATAAAAAAAACAAGAAAATAACAAACACAAAACTTCTCACTACTTTAACCTCTTACTACAAAATTAATGAGTTTATTGGGAACCACCACAGTACGAAGAAGCTCTTTATCTTGCAAGTAGTTTTGAATTTTTGGATCTGTTTTTGCAAATTTTTCTAGAACCTGCCCATCCGTATCTTTTGGCACTAAAAAGCTCCCGCGCAGCTTACCATTTACTTGAATAACCACTGTTATTTTTTCAAGATCAACGGCCTGCGGATCATAATCCAACCATTTTTCTGCTGAAAGTAGTGTTGTATACTCAATGGTTTGCCACAACTCTTCACAAATATGTGGAGAAAAAGGGCACAACAGCCTTATTACCGCTTCAATAGATTCACGTAAAATTTGGCGACTAACCGTATCATGCAACTCTGCTTTAAAAACATAAACTTCATTTACAAGTTCCATCACAGCAGCAATAGCTGTGTTAAAATGAAAATTTTGATCTAATGCTAGAGTTACTTTTTGAATGGTTTGATGGACTTTTGTCCTTAAATTTTTAGCTTCTGAATTTACAATTTTACTATGGTCATCAGAATAAACCTTCACTTCTCGCATAAGACTAAAGTTATTATGCACCATACGCCATACACGCCCCAAAAAACGTGAGGAACCTTCTACTCCATGGTCTGACCACTCTAAAACTTTTTCTGGTGGAGCTGCAAAAAGAATAAATAGCCGAATGGTATCTGTTCCAAACTTCTCAATAAGCGCTTCAGGATCCACTACGTTTCCTTTGCTCTTACTCATTTTAAATCCATCTTTATAGACAATCCCTTGATTGAGTAAATGCGAACAAGGCTCACGACCAACAGTGTTGGGTAAAAATCCTAAATCTTGCAGAACACGATGGTAAAATCGAAAATATAAAAGATGCATGGTCGCATGTTCAATGCCACCTGTGTAATGATCAATGGGTAACCAATACTTTGCATCCTCTGGATCAAATGGCTTTTGTGGAGCTGGTCCAGAGCATTCACGAGCGGAGCCACCCGAGCATCGAGGAGCTTGCGGAGCGGTCCAAGGGCGAGGGACTGATGAGGAGCGTTCCAATGATGTGAATGCGGAGGGTAATGAAATGTATCGTAGATAATACCAACTTGATTCTACAAATGTATCCATTGTATCTGTTTCACGTTTTGCAGATTTTTGGCAGCGTGGACAATTCACACGCAAAAAGCCTTCATGCTTAGCTAATGGGCTTGGGCCTTCTCCAGTAAACTCTACATCCTCAGGCAAAACAACAGGGAGGTCTTTTTCTAAGACAGGAACAATTCCACAGCTTTCACAATAAATTATTGGAATGGGAGTGCCCCAAAAACGCTGACGAGAAACACCCCAGTCGCGAAGCTTATAATTTAAAGTTATATTTCCTAGCCCTTGCTTTTCAAGCCATTGAGGAATTTTTATCTTCGCTTCTTCACTAGTTAATCCAGTAAACTGGCCAGAACCTATTAATTCTCCTAGATCAGTAAAAGCACTCGCGTGAATATCTAATGATACCTGATCAACTGGTTGAATAACTTGTTTGATGGGAAGTCCGTATTTTTTTGCAAAAAGATAATCTCGAGTATCGTGAGCAGGCACAGCCATTACTGCCCCAGTACCATAATCCATAAGCACAAAGTTTGCAGCATAGAGAGGAATTTTTTCACCTGTCACAGGATTTAAAACGTGTGCACCTAATGAAATCCCCTCTTTTTCAAAGTTTTCAGCAGTTCGCTTTAATTTATCTTGCTTCCTTACTTTTTCTACAAAAGCGATGACTTTTTTTTCCTGAGAAGTTCCTTTGACTATTTCTGATACCAATGGATGCTCGGGTGCTAAGCTCAAAAAAGTTACTCCACAAATGGTATCCACTCGAGTTGTAAATACAGGGATTTTTATACCTTTACAGTTTCCATCTAAGATTTCAAATAAAACTTGTGCACCCTCGCTCCTGCCAATCCAATGTTTTTGCATTGCAACCACTCGATCTGGCCATCCCTTTAACTCATCGCAACCTTTGAGCAACTCTTCTGCATATGCAGTGGTTTTAATAAACCACTGAGAAAGTTCTTTTGTAGTAACTTCACTTTCACAGCGCCAACAACAGCCCTCTTCAACTTGTTCATTTGCTAAAACCGTTTGGCAACTTTCGCACCAATTGACACTTGAGAGCTTCCGGTATGTAAGACCTTTTTCAAGCATTTTTAAGAAAAAAAGCTGTTCCCATTTGTAATAATCTGGAGCGCAAGTAACAACTTCTCTGCGCCAATCAAAAAGATATCCCAGTCTTTCAAATTGATGTTTCATGTATGTAATGTTTGAATACGTCCATTTTGCTGGATGCGTTTTATTTTTTATTGCTGCATTTTCAGCTGGCAGCCCAAAAGCATCCCATCCCATTGGGTGAAGAACTTGAAATCCTCTAGCATATTTGTAACGTGCAATCACATCACCAATAGTATAATTACGAACATGTCCCATATGAAGAGTTCCAGAAGGATACGGAAACATTTCTAATACATAGTATTTAGGTTTTGTTGGATGTGGATCCACTTCTAGCAGCTTGGAGTCTTTCCAAATCTGTTGCCATTTTAACTCAATTGTCTTTGGATGGTATTCACTTGTCATAAAAAACTCACTGCGGCTTAAATCAGGCCATACCGGATGATTTTTACAATTTTTTCAAGTTTTTTTGGATCGAGCCTTCCCTCGAATTCTTTTTCTAAGCGATTCAAAGCTTCTAGGGCCCTGTCTTTTACCTGCTCTGCTTTGCTTTGCGATACTAAATTGTCATAAAGATTAGCAATTGCAACTACCCTTGCAAGGTCATACATGGCAAGTCCTTTAATTCCTGCAGGGTAGCCACTGCCATCTAAGCATTCATGGTGCTGCGCTACAATCATTAATACTTCATTAGGAATCCTATCTTTGCTTTTTTCTAAAAATGCTTTTCCAAGCTTTGGATGTTCTCGCATAGCCGGATCATCATCACCAATCAGTTGCTCTCCTGTTGGCTTAATTAATGCTTTACCAACATCATGAAACAGTCCTCCTAATGAGAGATTTTCCAGAATGAGCTGATGTGTATAACCCATTCTCACACCTAAAAAAGTACTCAAAACCGAAACATTGACAGAGTGATCCATACATCCCTTAGAATACCTTTGTAACAATTGGACATTATTAATGGCATAAGGCTTCTTTAAAAATTCAGTAACTAATCTTTTAGAAGACTCAACAGCAACTTTAACTTGCTCATCATCCTTAGGAGATTCAAAAAGGTCCAACATGGCACGTCTTTGTTCTTGCGTAGCGTCTAAGATTGGTTTTGCGTCAGGTGGAATTTTTTCTTGCTTTGGAGCAACTTTCACTGGTTCTACAACTTTTTGACTTTTAGGAGGCGCAGCTTTTGCTTCATTTACATGCTCCGCTACAGCTTCATTTACATGCTCCGCTATAGCTTCATTTACATGCTCCGCTACAGCTTCATTTACATGCTCCGCTACAGCTTCGACATGCGCATGATCTTCGCTCTTTGATTCTCGCACCCACTTTTTAAAAGACTCGCGATCCCCTTCTTCTATAAAAAGATATTTCACATGGTTATAAACCAACTTATTAAAACCTTCTGACTCTAAGAGGTCTCCTTTATCCTTAAATTTTACGAGCTTATGGTGTATGCAAAGATAGATTGGACCAGGAAATTCCTTTTCAGCAAAAAGATCTGTTAAAGACCAGGACACAAAAGTTTGTTTTTCTTCTGCCATTTTAACCTCTTTTAAATTAGGCTATTGAATTTTTGAAACATTGCAAATAAATTCTCTTAATGATGGAAACTCTAAAAGAAGTTGTAGAAAACCTTCTAAAACGATCTCCTTCTTATCAAAGAAAGTCAAAAGATGTAAAACTACAGCTGGCTTGGGAACGAGCTGTAGGAGAAAACGCTGCAAAACACTGCTGGCCTATTCAGCTTCTAGATGAAGGTATCTTACTTGTTGCTAGCGAAAGCAGCGTTTGCCTGCAACAGCTTAAATTTTTAGAAATTCAAATTTTAAAAAATCTTGAAAAAGAATTAAAAGAAAAGCTGGTAACACGCTTGAGATTTAAATTAAAAACCCCACCACTAGAAACTTAAACTTTTTAGTACCCATAAAAATCCAAACACGCAAAGCAAAACACCAATAATAAATAAAAGATTCCAAAGTTTACTTTTTTCAAAAATCAAAATCGGGATGTTTTTAGTTTTTATATCTGGCTTTGTGACATCCTCTTGAGTTTTTGGCTCTGGATAAAATATTTTTCTTAAAGTTTCTTCTTTAAGTTCTAAAATTTTTTCTAACTCATGAACTTCATAAAATGAAACCCAATAGTTATTGTGAAGACAAATCTCATCCATTAAATGAAAAGAATTTTGCTGAATTAAATTTTGAACTTGTTTAAGCGAGTAGGGGCCTCGAATACTAAAGGCTTGATTTTCTAACTTACGAATTAAGAACTGAGGTTGCAAGCAAAAGTCCTTTACCTTCCTACAACAGCTGCGGTTACTAAGCTTTTAATATCTTGATCAGTAAAGCGGATTCCTCCTCCAGCAAACACATTCCTTCTTGTTTGCGTTAAGACATCTTCTCCACCTAGCCAAATATAAAAAGGACGGTACACATGCAACTCTGTACCAATGTTCCATTGTGGTTTTGCACCAGATTGAAAGCGATAGAGTTCTGTAAAAAGCTTTGCGCGGTCTGTGATAAGATCATAATCTGCACCAAGTCCACCCGTACTTTCAAAAAGGCCCACCTTAAAAGTAGTGTCTCCAAACCGTTTTGCAAATTGCGCACTAATACCAATAGACGTAAAAATCGTTTCATCTTCATCTTCTGTTAATGTTCCACTACCATTGGTAGTAGTAACCGTTCTTTTTCTAGTGGTTAAACCACGTGGACTAGCTGTAATTCCAACGAGATAATATTTGTCATAAGTTGGTTGGAACATGACTGAAAAAGCACTTTTGGCACCTCCCGTAGAAACAAGAAGCCCCGTATGGGCATCAACACCAATCACAAGTTTATCTGCTTTTGTAAGAACTTTATTTACACCAGATAAGGTGCTGTTTAACTTATCTGCAATTTCACTCTCGGTGAGCAACTTTCCAATCGTTCCTTCACCTCTTTTTACTTTTTCTGTAACATCCCGTATATTCGTTGCTATCTCAGTTGCTTCATCGAGCAAGTCCTCCACTTTATCAAGGGATGCTAATGCCTCCGTAAATTGTTCCATATTATCTAAGATACGATCGAGACGTGAATCTTCTCCATCCTCACCACTTCCCTTAAGAGCTTCTTTTAAAACCTGTGTAATCTCTTTTAAGTTTTCAAGTACTTCTGTTGTTTTTGCTGTAAGACCTTCTAGACCACCTGAGCTTAAACTTTCTGCAACCATCTCACCTTCAACTAATACTGGGGTTGCTTCACTCCCAGGATAAAGCTCAATATATTTATCTCCTAAAAAACCAATGGCTCGAATAGTTACAGTGGCATCTCGATGCAAAAGCAAGTCTGCAGCAATTTGCATCGTAACTTTTGCTTGTTTTCCAGCTAGCTCAATGTTTTCTAAATGTCCTACATCTAGTCCTGCCATCTTAATTTTTGTCTTTGGGAGTAGCCCTGTTGCATCGTGAACATGTGCATAGTATTTTTTTGTTCCTACATAGGAATAACGCGTTTGAGTGATCCTCACCATCATGTATGAAAGGGATGCGAGGGAAACAAGAACAAATAAACCAGCCTTCATTTGTGCAGTCATTTCAATTCACCGTTTCTTTCCTGTGTCTTTCTTCAGCTTGAAGAAAGGATTGTACAACCGGATGAGAACATTTTTTAAATTCTTTTGGAATTCCCCAAAAAACAATTTCTCCACCATATAAAAATGCAATGTGGTTTGCTGAATACAGTGCTGAAGGAATATCGTGGCTAATAACAATAGAAGTTAGCCCAAATTTTTTATTGGTATCTACAATGAGATCGTCAACCATCGCTCTAGTTACAGGATCAAGTCCTGTCGTCGGCTCGTCATACAAAAGAATGTCGGGTTCTAAAACAATGGCCCTAGCTAATCCTACCCTTTTTTTCATGCCTCCAGAAAGTTCATTGGGATATTTATCTATATTTTTTTCAGGGTCTAATCCTACTGCTTTTAATTTTTCAAAAACCTTCTCTGCTATAGTTTGCTTAGTGAGTTCTCTGCGATGCTCTACTAAGGGAAACGCAACATTTTCAAAAACTGTAAAATCATCAAAAAGGGCTGCATTTTGAAAAAGCATTCCAAATTTTTTTCTTATTTCATTGAGTAACTTTGGATTGTCATAAGGGATGGGTTGCTTATAAATCAAAACTTCACCATGATCAGGCTTGAGCAAGCCCAATATGTGTTTTAAAAGAACCGATTTACCAACTCCAGATGGACCTAAAATAAATGTCACATCTCCTTTGGGGACTTCTAGCGAGACCCCTTTATAGACAATAAACTTTCCACCTCTAAAACTTTTTGAAATATTTTTTACATCAACAGCTATTTGCACTTAAAGTGTCCCATATAATATGGCTCGAATCATGAGGGTTAAAAAATAATCAGAAACAAGGATAAGAACAAGCGTAACGACTACTGCTTCATTTGTGGAGCGTCCGACTGCTTCTGCCCCCCCCTCCGTGAAGTAGCCCTTAAAAGTCCCTATTGTAGAAAAAATTATCCCAAATACTGAAGCTTTTATCAAGCATTGTGCAACGTCACGAAGGTTAACAAATTGTTGTAAGTGGGAAAAAAAGACCACAGGATCAATCCCTAATAAATAAATGCCCGTAAAATAGCTCCCCAAATTTCCAACAAGTACAAAAATGGATGTCAGAAGCGGAAGTGCAATAAAGCTTGCAGTAACTCGTGGCACAACAAGGTAGTGGATAGAGTTTACTGCCATCACATCCATAGCATCAATTTGTTCTGTAACACGCATAGTTCCCAAATGTGCAGCCATTGCCGCACCTGCTCTACCTGTAACTACAATAGCAGTAAATACAGGTCCAAGCTCTCTTAATAAACCTAGAGCAACAGTAGGACCAACTAATGCATCAGCATTGATTACTTTAAACCCAAAGTATGTTTGAACAGACAATACCATTCCTGAAAAAAGAGCGGTTAGCGCAACAATAAACGTGGATTTATTTGCAACAAAAAGGAACTGCTCTAAAAAAAGTTTAAGACGAAAAGGTGGGCGAAACATCCAGTAAATAATTTGAGAAAAAAAAAGGCTGACTTGCCCGCAAACAGATATAAAATTTAAAAAAACATTCCCAATGGATTCAACCCAAGTCATAAATCCGCGGCACTCTAGCTGAAATGGAAGTCAGTACTTCGTATTCAATGCTATTCATATTTTGAGCAAGAATTTGAGCTTGTACGTAATCCTCCCCTAGTAAATTAATCCAATGGGTTGGTGTGGCTTTGAGTTCAATTGAAGTAAGATCCATACTCACTCTCCCTAACACTCTTGTTTTTTTTAGTTTATTCGAAGAAATAGCAATCGTCACTTTCTTGTTTGAGTGAAGCCTAGAAAAACCATCCCCGTATCCAACAGCAAGAATAGTTTGAGGAGTTGCTTTCATAGCCTGAAATGTGGCGCCATACCCTACAAAGCTTTTAGCCTCCAGCGATCGTTGGAGCAAAATCTTTGCATTCCATTTTAATGCTGGCTTTAAGCCATGTTTTTTGCCTAAACTTCCACCATATCCATAAAGGCCAATACCTGGTCTAATCAGATTACAAAATGTGCTTAATTGCAGTTCTTGGTCATGAAGTATGGCTTGAGTGTTTGCTGCATGAATAAAATTAGGGGATAAGCTTTCAAAGTAGCTAACTACATTTTTAAAATCCTGAATTTGAGCTTGTGTAAGCATTGAGGATGGAGTCTCACTGCAAGCTAAATGAGTACAAAGCCCTTGAGGCTTAGCTTTTTTCAAAGTTAAGATCTTGTATACTTCAACACTATCTGAAAGATCAATACCTAGTCTGTTCATTCCTGTATTAAATTTTATATGAAACGGAAGAGATTTTTTTTGCATCAAGAATTTTTTAAGATCCTCTTTGGTGTAAAAAACAGGTGTTAGTGAAAAACGAGTATAGGCTTGATTCAGCTCATCACTCCAAGGACTGGAGTTGGAAAAAACAAGAATTGGTTTTTTGATTTTATGCTCTCTTAAAAGCAGCCCTTCTTCTATAGAACAAACCCCTAGTGCAAAAGTTTTAGGATTTTTTTCAAGCAGTTTTGAAACCTCTATAATCCCATGCCCGTAGGCATTGCACTTGACCATAGGAATTGCAAGGGTGTTGGCTTTTTTACATAAAAGATTAAAATTTTTTTGGATCGTATTTAAGTTTATTTTTGCAAATGTTCTCATTTTTCTAATCAGGAAGATATAATGGAATGTCTGTTTTTAAAGTAGCTTTAATAGGAACGACAAGATCTGGAAGTGTAATATTTAAATTATCTTGAAGGTGAATTTTTGCTTTTACTGCAGATACTTTTACATGGGCTTTTATAGGTACTGTAAGTTCTAAAGGAAATGTCGCTCGAATCGGAAGTTTTACAGTTCCAAAATTTAAAATAGGGGTTTCAACAACGGTATCAATAGGGATTTCTGCTTTAATAGGTATAAGGGCTTCTACGTGCACTGTTTCTTCAATATTGACCCCCAGTCTTTCATCAATTGGGATTTTAATAGCTTTGTTAAAAGATACGGGTAGATCTTGGTTGACCTCAACTTGTAGAGGGAACACTCGGTCTTCAGCCATTTTCTTAATAAGTTTTGCAATGGAAGTAATTTGTTTTGGAGTCAGATTAAACCGAAATAAAAGCTTAGCAGAAACATATCCTAATAACATCACTGTTACTAAGATTCCAATTCCTAATGCGTTGAGGTTGATGTGGCTTAGCCAAATAAAAAACGTACTTTGAAAAAGAGTTTCAGCTGTTTGTGTTGGGATCACAAACAATACAGCAATGAGCACTGTGCATCCACCATAAAAAACTCCTCGTAATATAAGATGAGCATTGTAAATACGTTTTAAGATTACTAAAAGAGGATCTTTAAAAGCATTTTTAACAGTTTTAAGTTGGTCAAAAATTTTTTCGAGTGTTTGCATATTACAACATAATAAGTTAAAAAGTTTTGGAATAATAGAGGTTCAAAAAAGACTCTTCCCCCCTGGCATCAAAAACTTTTGAGATACATCACGTCGCAATAGATTGCAAAAAATCCATATAATTTCCAAGATAGACAGGCTCCAAACTAACTCCAAGTTCTTTTTTAATCAATGTATGGATTAAACTGAGTTGAAAGTAACTTTTTCCAGTTCTTCGCATACCAATTATAGAATGAATTTTTTTTGGTGGTTTCGGGTAAGGCAAGTGACGAGGTTTGATTGGAGTATTTATTTTGTGCTGAAACTCAGTACTTAAAACTTTTAGCAACTCGGGTAAATTATGGGATACTAATTCTTTCCCTTCCATAGGGAAGGGAAATCAAAAGTCTTTCCCTCTTACAAGGAAAGATTTATTTGCTAAGAAAAACACTTAAAATAAAAACCGCTAACACAATTCGATAAACTACAAACCCAGTAAAAGATCGAGTGCGTATAAGCAAGTTTAAAAAAATAATCGCAAGCAGTCCTGAAAAAAAACTAGAAATAAATCCTACACCTACTCCCATTGCTTCTGCTCCCCCTGCTTTGATACTAGCTAAAATATAGTTCATCTTAAGTAAACCAGCTCCTGCAATAATAGGAGCTGAAAGCAAAAAAGAAAAACGAGTCGCAGCGCTTCGGGTAAACCCCAATGCTAGAGCAGCAGTAATGGTAACACCCGAACGTGAGACGCCTGGAACAATGGCAACGGCTTGTGCTAATCCAATAAAAAGTGCTGTCTTAAAATGAAGCTGTGTGAGTTCACAATAGTGGTTTCGACGTCGATCAAAATAAAAAAGCAACCCCGCAAAAACCGCAAGTGTTGTGGCAATTAAAAGTGGATTTCGAAAGGTTTTTTCGGCATGTTCTTCTAAAACCAATCCTGCAAGGGCTGCGGGAATGGTTGCAAGCGCAAGCGCTTTCCAATTTACAGTGGTTTGTAAAAAATTTTGTGGTGTATACTTTTTTATAAATGGAAAAATCTGTTGCAAGAGAGCTAGCCAATCTTTCCAAAAGTAAAAAAGGACTGCCACTAAAGTTCCTAAATGTAGCGCTACATCGAAAGCTAGTCCTGGGTCATCCCAATGTAAAAAAAAAGGTACAAGAACTAAATGCGCAGAACTGCTGATGGGTAAAAACTCAGTTAAACCTTGTACGACTCCCAGTACGATTGCTTTAGTAATGTCCATATATTATTTTTTTAATTCCTTACAGTAGGACGCCACCTAAGATGAGGCTGGCTACAGAAAAATAAATTATAATTCCTGTTACATCCACAAGTGTTGCTACAAAAGGAGCTGAAGCAGTAGCTGGATCAAGCTTTAGCTTGTGCAACAAAAAAGGCAACATAGAACCAGAAAGAGTTCCCCAAAGCACAATGCCAACGAGACTACACGCTACAGTAAGACCAATTAAATCATAATGCTTGCCATAAAGAGCTGGACTGGAAGGCAGCAAAAGAATACGCAAAAGACCAATGCCTCCAAGAATACTGCCTAAAACCACACCTGAAGATAATTCTCTGAGTAACACTTTGGACCAGTCCTTCAGCGTCACTTCACCCAATGCCAAAGAGCGAATAATCAATGTTGAGGCTTGTGCTCCTGAATTGCCACCACTGCTAATAATAAGGGGAATAAATAGCGCAAGCACTACAGCTCTTTCAATTTCTTTTTCATAATAACCCATCGCTGTTGCTGTAAAAGTCTCCCCTAAAAAAAGAATTGTCAGCCAACCAGCTCGTTTTTTGATCATATGAAAAAATCCAACTTGAAAATATGGGGCATGCAATGCTTGCATACCGCTTATTTTCTGCATATCTTCAGTAGCTTCTTGCTCAACAACATCGACAACATCATCGACAGTCACAATTCCTTTCATATGGTTTTGAGCATCGACAACAGGAATAGCAGTGAGTCCATAAAGCGAGAACTTGCGACTGACTTCTTCTTGATCCATATCCTCTGGGACAGTAACAAGATTTTTAGTCATAACCTCGCTGACAGGTTTTTCAGGAGGAGCTAACAAAAGGTCGCGAAACGACACGGTCCCTAGGAGCGATTCCTCTGCACCTATAACATACGCGTAGTGTATCGTTTCTACATGTTTTCTGGCTTGTGTACGCAGGTATCGAACTGCCACATCTACAGAAATATCTGGTTTTAACCGTACAAAGCGTGGATTCATGAGCCCACCAGCCTCATCTTCTGCATAAACAAGCAGCGCAAGGACATCCTGCTTAGTATCCTCATCAAGCAAGTCCAGCAATTCTTCTCTGGCTACCTGAGGAAACTCCTGAATTAAGTCTGCTGCATCATCTGGAGCAAGAAGACGTAGCCAAGATCTCCGCTCAAGATTTGGTAAATTTAAAATCAATTCAGCTTGTTCTTTTGGGTCGAAATTTAGAAAAAGTTCTTCAGCATCAGAGCGTGGCAGGCTTTTAAATTTTTTCCTTCGTTGGTCAATATTAAGACTAACCCACTTTTCACGCAGTTGTTCAACCTTTGGATTATAGGTATGAGCAGGTGTTGTTTTAATTTCCATATTTTTTCTACACACGAGTTTCGTTTCTCCCTCGTCATTTTTATTTTTCCTTACGTCAGGTCTCGGGGCGGCGGTACTCGTGATAAAAAAGTCTACTGACTTGTAAACAAGCAGACAAGTGGATAAAACAGTCCCTATGTTGCAACTCAAAAATGTTTCTAAGCAATATGGGTCTAAAATTTTGTTTGAAGATGCATGTGCATTTATCGGAGAGAATTCCAGAATTGCACTGATTGGCCCAAATGGTTCCGGAAAAAGTACATTAATCCGTATGATTCTAGGTTTAGAGAGTCCTGACTTTGGTTCTGTCTCCAAAACAAAAAATATCTCCATTGGTCATTTAGCCCAAGAAGTCCCGAAAACTTCTGAACGTACTGTACTAGAAGAAGTAATGCGACTGGATGGCAGAAGAAACCGTTTACTTGAAGTCAAACAAGAATTAGAACTAGAATTCTCAAGGCAAAGCGCAACGGATGCAGATCTACAGCGCTACGGGAGAATTACTGAGGAGCTCGAGCACTTAGACGGATATCGCCTAGAGCCGCGGGCAAAAGAAATTATCTCTGGGATGGGGTTTAAGTCCTCAGATTTTCATCGCCCCTTAACTGAGTTCAGTGGTGGGTGGTTGATGCGTGTTGCACTTTCACGTGTGTTGCTGATGGATCCTGACTTGCTCCTGCTGGATGAGCCAACCAACCATTTAGACCTGGAATCCCTGCTTTGGCTTGAAGAATTTTTAAACGAATATCACGGTGCTCTCCTATTAGTTAGTCACGATACGCGGTTCTTAAATCGAATGGTCACAGAAGTTCTAGAAATTGATCAACGTAAAGTGAATCGGTTTACAGGAAATCTGGATTCTTACGCTATTCAAAAAGAAGAAAGACTTCAAATCCTACGAGCCCAGTATTCAGGACAGCAAGCAAAGATTGCACAGATTGAAGCCTTTGTTTCTCGATTTGGTGCAAAAGCTACAAAAGCCAGGCAAGCACAAAGCAAACTCAAACAACTTGAAAAAATGGATCGGATAGAACTCCCAGAAAACAGATCAACTGTGCGTTTTCGATTTCCTCCTGCTGCTCGTAGCGGCAAAGAAGTGGTGACCATGGATCAAGTAACTTTGTGCTATGGTTCAAAGACGGTCTTTCGAGATCTCAAATGGGTAATCCCGCGCGGAAAGCGAGTTGCCGTCGTGGGTGTTAATGGCGCAGGAAAGACGACAATGCTTAAACTTCTTGCAGGAATTTTGAAACCAACTTCTGGAGAGCTAAAACACGGGCATCAGGTCAAAGCTGGGTATTATGCGCAACTCCAAGCAGAGGGCCTTGATTTGAAAAAAACAGTTTTTGAGGAATTGCAAAACGTTGCACCAGAAGCTTCGATCACACAGCTTCGCTCAATAGCTGGTGCATTTCTTTTTTCTGGTGATGCAGTTGAAAAGAAATGTTCTATTCTTTCTGGTGGAGAAAAGGCTCGGGTTGCTCTTGCAAAACTTCTTTTATTCCCATCTAACTTTCTAGTTCTGGATGAACCAACCAATCATTTAGATATTGAATCACGAGGCGTTTTGCTCGATGCTTTGCAAGACTACGAGGGCACACTGTGTTTGGTTTCTCATGATCGAGAATTTATTTCACCACTTGTGGACTCCGTACTAGAGATTGTTCCGTTGGAATCAGATCGTGTCGGATTTGCTTCCCACTTTGTCGCCTGCACATCACGAGCAAGCTCCGGCAAATCCTCCGAAGGAGATGGATCGTCAGCAATACCTCTTGTGTGTGACTACGAAGATTATCTAGCACGCAAAACTCAAGAAGTGCGAGAAACGCACAAATCCGCACAAAAAACACTGAGCCCCAAGAAGAGCAAGCCCCAGCTAAAAGAGGAAAAAAGCCAAAACTCAAATCAAAAACGGACTTGGCAAAGAGAGCGTGAAAAACTTGAAGCAGAAATTACGCAACTTGAAAAAAAACAAGGTGAGCTTTCTGATGTTTTGTCTGACGAAAAAAACTATGAAAATCGACCACAAACTTTGCAGTACATTGAAGAACAAAAACAAATCCAAGAATTGCTTTCCAAAAAATTAAACCGCTGGGAGGAAGTCTGTTTGCTGCTAGAATCATAAATCCTTTAAAGTTTAATCTTACGGAGTCTTAGGGCATTGCCAATCACAGAAACTGAACTAAAACTCATTGCAGCGCTGGCAATCATCGGGCTAAGTAAAATCCCAAAGATGGGATAAAGCACTCCGGCAGCAATCGGGACTCCAAGTGCGTTGTAAATAAATGCAAAAAAAGATTCTGGCGGATGTTTTGCATCGTTACTCTACTCAAACGCCTGGCACGAACAATGGCTCTTAGGTCTCCTTTTATCAACGTAATATCTGCACTTTGAATTGCCACATCCGTTCCTGAACCCATTGCGATGCCAACTTGGGCTTGGGCAAGTGCTGGTGCATCGTTAACACCATCACCAGCCATCGCAACAAATCGATCCTGAGATTGAAGCTGCTGAATAATCTCTAATTTTTGCTGTGGCGACACTTCTGCTTTCACTTCTTGAATTCCAAGTTTTCGTGCAACTGCTTTAGCTGTCGTTAGATTGTCTCCTGTAAGCATGACCACATGGATTCCTTCTGCCTTAAGCTGGGAAAGTGCCTCAGGAGTCGAGGTTTTTATGGGATCAGAAACACCTAGAAGCCCCACAAATTTTCCATCTACAGCAAGATACATAACGGTTTGTCCATCAGTACGAAGTTTTTCTGCTAAGTCTTGAGTAGAATGAATCTCTACACATTCTTCAGTCATGAGTTGTTGATTACCAAAAATCACTCTAAGACTCCTAATCCTAGCTCTTATTCCACGCCCTATAAGGGATTCAAAATCCTGAATATTTTCGAGCTGCGTTTGGCCTCGCTCTTTTGCGCCTGAAAGAATAGCTGCGGCTAATGGATGCTCACTTCCTTTTTCGAGACTTGCAGCAAATTTTAAGAGTTCATTTTCAGAAAATCCTGCTGCTACAATTACTGAAACTAGTTTTGGTTTTCCCTCAGTGAGAGTGCCTGTTTTATCTACAACTAGCGTATCTACTTTTTCAAATATCTCTAACGTTTCAGCATTCTTGATGAGAACGCCTGCCTGCGCTCCTCTTCCTGTTCCCACCATAATTGACATGGGTGTTGCAAGACCTAAAGCACAGGGGCAGGCAATAATCAAAACTGCAACAGCATTTAGAATTGCAAAAGCAAGTTTTGGCTCTGGACCAAAAAAGCTCCACACAATTGCAGTAAGAACGGCAACAAGAATAACACCTGGAACAAAATAGGATGCAACAACATCTGCAAGTCTCTGGATAGGTGCGCGCGAGCGCTGTGCTTCACTCACTATTTTAACAATCTGTGAGAGAAGCATATCTGATCCCACACGTTTAGCTTGCATGACAAAACTACCCGTCCCATTGACAGTGCCACCCGTGACCTTGTCTCCCAAATTTTTTTCTAATGGAATGGACTCCCCAGTAATCATGGATTCATCCACAGCGCCTCTGCCTTCTAAAACAAACCCATCAACAGGAACTTTTTCTCCTGGTCTGACTCGAAGTTTGTCATTTGGTTTAATGAGATCAATGCCGATATCTTCTTCAGTTCCATCAGGATAAACAACTCTTGCAGTTTTTGGAGAAAGCTTCAAAAGCGCACGGATGGCAGAACTGGTCTGCCCACGTGCGCGCAGCTCAAAAATCTGCCCGAGCAATACAAGCGTTACGATGACAGCAGCAGCCTCAAAATAAACTCCCACTTCACCGCTTGCTTCCCGAAATGAAGCAGGAAAAAGCAGTGGAAAAAATGTTGCAACTACGCTGTAGATGAAAGCGACTCCGATGCCAAGCCCAATGAGTGTAAACATATTGAGGCTACGATTGCGAATAGACTGGTGCCCTTTTTTAAAAAGTGGATAACCTGCCCAGAGGCTCACAGGAGTTGCCAACGCTAGTTCAATCCATCTCAAAGTAGAAGGAGAAAAAAACCTCATTAACGGCATCTCAGGTAAGAGATCTGACATTCCCATAAGAAGCAGTGGAACTGTAAAAACAAGACTCCACTTAAAACGCTTCTTCAGATCTATCAGCTCCTCATTTAGCTCTTCAAGTGGCCAATCTTGGTCTTTGTCAGATAAGGTGTATGCTGACTCGAGAGCCATTCCACATAGCGGACATGAACCTGAACTTACTTGCCTAATCTCATGGTGCATGGGGCATGTATAAACAGTTTGTGTTTGTTTTGGCGTTATTTGTTCTATTTTTTGTTCTGCTGCTAAGCTTTGCATTTGCATGTCTCTCATCTAGAGCAATAATAAATGGACGTTAGTGGGTTTTTCCGTCGAGAAAACTCAAATAAACAAATTGGTACCTGACTTATGGCATGCCGATAGGTAATCTGCGACTCCACCGATTTCAACGCCTTGAATGAGTTCTTGCTCGCGAATTCCCATGGCATCCATAGACATTGAACAAGCTACGAGCCGAATCCCTGCCCGGCGTGCTTCTTCAAGTAATCCTGCGAGATTGGGGAGATTTTTATTTTTCATCCTGGACTTCATCATAGAAGCCCCAATGCCCGCCATATGCATTCTTGATAGTGGAAGTTCGTTTATCCCTTGAGGCATCATTTTGCAGAACATCTTATCCATGAATGCCTTATCCGAAACTTCAATGGGTCCATCAGACCTCAGAGCATTGAGTCCCCAGAACGTGAAAAACATGGTCACATCGCCACCCATGGCAGCCGCCCCGTTTGCAACGATGAATGCTGCGAGGACCTTATCCAAATCACAGGAAAAGACGACAAGCGTTGCGCCATTGCGCTTTACTGGATTGGTTGTTAACGCCTGCTCAGCTTTTTTTTCAGTAGAGCTGAATGCTTCGGCAGTAAATATTCCTTTTTCTTTTTTGATGCCGATGAACTGAAGATCCGTTGCTTGGCAGTATGCTGGAAAATCTTTGGCAAACCCCGGATCTGAAGCACGCACAACAAGCTTTTGGCCTGGGCTTAACTTTGGCAGGGCTTCCTTGATTTTTAAGATAGGTCCTGGACATGACAAACCACAGGTATCAAGCTCAAGTGGTTGAAGTTTTTCATCTTGCGGCATGACGACTCCTTTGCTTCTCTCATTTAAAGACGGTTGGATTCCATTTAGTACAGGTTCTTGTGAACGCAAACCCCATCCGCCAATAAACGCGCTGGCTTTAAAACCATTTTGGATCAAAATCCGGTATGCAAAATAACTGGTCTTTCCCAGAGCACACACCGTGATCACTGGCTTTTCTTTGGCAAGCTCACCCAATCGATCTCTCAGCTTTTCCAAAGGAATCGTGATAGCACGAGGCACGGGATTGGTTTTGATAGATTCCGGCGGACGCACATCGAGGATTTGTTTTTCCCTGTTCTCGTCTAAATTATAGACTGGCTCTAGTAAGCCACTTTGGATATTTTGTGCCGTAAAACCCGCAATATTGATCACATCTTTTGCAGCCCCGAAAGGAGGTGCATATGCAAGCTCAAGATGGCAGAGCTGATCCACAGTGAGTTTACCTGTAATCGCCGTACTGAGAACATCAAGCCTTTTATCTACGCCTTCTCCTCCTACGGCTTGGCCACCAAGCAAACGACCAGAATCCGGCGACCATAAAATTTTGAGAGTGATGGGAGTCGCGCCAGGATAGTATCCCGCATGTTGATACGAAGTTACAATCACAAAGCGATATGGCACTTTTTCTTGAATGAGGCGTGTTTCGTTATAGCCAACAATACCGGCCACAACATCGAACGCGCGAACAACGGCGGTTCCAATCGTGCCAGGATATGAGACAGCTTTTTCAGGCACGAAAATGTGATCTGCCACGACCCTCCCTTGTCGATTAGCTGGACCGCCCAGGGGAACGACGACACGTTTTCCGAGAATCGGATCATGGGTTTCGGCCACATCACCCACGGCGTAGATATCTGGATCGGATGTCTGTAGGAATTCATTGACCCGAATGCTTCCTCGTTGCCCCATCTCAAGTTCAGCTTTTTCTGCAAGTGTAGACTCACATCTGACACCAATAGATAAAATGACGGCGTCAGTTTCAAGCAGTTTTCCAGAATTAAGCTTAGCTGTAATATTTTGAGGTGTGCTTGTGAATTCTGCAATACCATTACCAAGCACAAGCTCTACTCCATTATTGAGAAGTTCGATTTCGATGGATTTGGCCATCTCAGGATCTAATTGAGGCATGACCTGATTTTTCAATTCAACCAGGGTCACCTGTTTTTTTAATCGAATTAGCATTTCGACCATTTCAAGACCGATGAAACCTGCTCCGATCACAAGCACTTTGCGGGTAGTAACCATACGCTCTTTAATGGTATCCATATCTTGTAGAGTCCGCAGGGTCATGATCCTGGAATCATCAATTCCTGGCAGCTGAGGTCTTACAGGACTTGCTCCGGGTGAAAGTAAAAGCTTGTCATAGGGAATTTCTTCTTCTTTGCCTGAAGAGTTGCAGACAGTCACCACTTTGAGATCCCGATTAATTTTTAGGGCCTCAGTCTTCGTTCGGATCTCAATATTAAGCAATTGCTTTAAAGATTCAGGCGTATGCAGGGAAAGTTTGGAACGATCCGTGATTTCGCCGCCGATATAGTAAGGGAGTCCGCAATTTGCAAAAGAAACATCTGGCCCGCGTTCGATGAGCGTAATTTGAACGTGTTCTGAAAGACGGCGTGCTCTGGCTGCAGCGGAGGCACCTCCCGCGACTCCACCAATAATGACAAATCTCTTAATACTATTTTGCATTCGTTCTCCCTAGACAAATCAATATCGTCAGATCAAGCGAAAATAGTACGCTTTGCTTTCCAAATTGCGGCAACCAGTGCATCTACTTCCGCATGTGTGTTGTAGAAAGCAAGAGAGGGTCGAACCGTACTTGCAAGTTCAAAATGCCGAAGCGAAGGCTGGGCGCAATGGTGACCTGCGCGCACGGCAATGCCTTCTTGATCCAAAAAATTTCCTATATCTTCTGTTTTAACATTATCCAAGACGAAAGATAAAACGCCCACTTTGTTTGTCGCAGTTCCAATTTGCCGAAGTCCCGGTATTTCTGAAAGCGCTTGTGAAGCATAGTCGGTAAGGCTTTTTTCATAGGTAGCGGCGGCTTCAAAACCAATCTGCTGCAAATAATCGATTGCAGCTCCTAGTCCTACCGCTGCTCCAATATTGCCTGTACCTGCCTCAAATTTATAGGGTACTTGGGCAAAGCTCGTATCAGCAAACGTCACCTGATCAATCATGTTTCCACCACTTTGCCATGGGGGCATGTCTTCAAGGAGTGCGAGTTTCCCATACAAAGCACCGATTCCAGTGGGAGCGAAGAGCTTATGTCCTGAAAAAACGTAGAAGTCGCAACCCAATGACTGTACATTAACTGGAAAATGCGCAACAGCCTGGGCTCCATCGACAAGAACACGTGCCCCATGCCGATGCGCCATCTTGATCATGATTTCTATAGGCAGCACCGTGCCTAGCGCATTAGAGACATGGGTGATTGCTACAATTTTGGTGCGAGAGCTGAGGAGTCTTTCGTATTCATCAAGGAGGATTTCGCCCTTGTCATTAATAGGCGCTGCTCGCAAAATAGCACCTTTTTCTTTGCATAAGAATTGCCAAGGAACGATATTGGAATGGTGCTCTAAGACGGTGACAAGCACTTCGTCTCTTGCGCCAACGTATTTTTTCCCGTAGGTCTGCGCGACAAGATTAATAGCTTCCGTTGCTCCACGTACAAATACAATTTCACGCGGGGAAGCTGCCCCAAGAAAAGCTTGAACCTTTGTTCTAGCCCCTTCATAAGCATCTGTAGATCGTTGGGCAAGCATATGGGCTCCACGGTGGACATTTGAATTGTCTTTTTCAAAAAAACAAGAGAGTGCGTCGATCACAGATTGTGGTTTTTGCGTTGTTGCTGCGTTATCAAACCAGATTAAAGGCTTACCATGCACGGTTTGATGTAAAATCGGAAAATCCCGTCTGATCGTTTGAACATCAAAGATGGAAGAGTCTGCACTAGGGCTTGTCTGAAGTTCTGTCGCACTAGAACGACGCCAAGTTTGGCTACTACCATAAACTACCTTAGAGTTGATCCAACGCTCAAGGTCTTTTAATGCTTCCTCTGAGAAAGGAAGTTGGCTCAGCTGACTATCGGGCTGGTGAAATCCTACGGTTGGTGCATGCGCATTCTTTGGCTTTTCCAAAAGGGCCGTCACTCCTTCTGAATAAAATTCATTTGCGATCTTTGCCACCGCTTCAGATGAGAAAACGTCACTGTGTGTAGGGGCAGAAAGATCACCAAACACTTACGACCACCGATACTCATGATAGTGAGAAACATCAACGTTCTCAAGCACGGCAAGAGCATCATCTGTCAGTACCGCCACCGAAAAATACATACTGACAAGATAAGACGCGATTGCTTTTACATCGATTCCCATAAACCGCACTGAAAGTTGAGGAAACATTTCTCCTGGTAATCCTGGTTTATACAATCCCACGACGCCTTGTTCTTTTTCTCCGACTCGCATGAGCAAGATATTGGTCGTCCCAGAAAACTGGTCCACCAAGAGTTTATTACACGGAACCAGTGGAACCCCACGCCACGTCAGGAAAGGGCATCCCGAGACATCGATGGTGGGCGGTGGAACACCACGACGAGTACATTCCCTCCCAAAAGCTGCGATAGCTTTTGGATGGGCCAAAAAAAACGCAGGTTTTTTCCATACCCGAGACAAGAGTTCATCCATATCATCAGGAGTAGGTGGACCACTACGTGTTTGGACACGCATGGAAGACGCGACAGAATTTAGAAGCCCATACTCCTTATTTACAATCATTTGCCATTCTTGAGTCTCTTTTATCCTCTCACTTGTAAGACGAATTTGCTCACGAAGTTGATCGAAAGGTTGATTGTATAAATCAGTGACTCGTGTATGGACTTTAACAATGCTCTGAACTGCGCTTAATGGATATTCGCGAGGGTTTTCGTCATAATCAACACAGGTTTCTGGTAAATCCACTTCCCCATCATGGCCTGCAGCAATGGCAATATTTTTTTCTCCGTGCCTATTAACAATACGCTCCTTTGCTTTACGTCGTTCCTCAATAGTTTTTTCAATAGCAACCCGTGCTTGTGGTGATTTATTCACAAGTGTTTGAAACTGAGCAACTTCCAGACTGAATAAAAGACAAGGCGTCAAAGTCTCAATAGTGGCTGTACGTAGATTCTCTTCAATTAGAGCCATTTCTCCGAAATAGTCTCCTTCACCAAGGACAGCTAGCCTAACCTTTTGTCCATAGTGACCTTTGGAAGAGACCTCTACTTTTCCACGTACGACAATATAGAATTTATCTCCGGGTTTGCCTTCGTTCACAATCAATTTGGCGCTCTCAAACGTTTCTTTGGCAAACTTTTTTGCTAGGGACTCAATCAACGATTCATCTAAATTCCGAAACAGGGGCAACGCTTGTAAGTGCTTCCCCTCGATTTGAAATCGCTCAGCTTCTGAGTCAATTTTAATCTTTTCGCTTTCTTGAATCAGAACTTTAACTCTATTGACACGATATGTACCGGCATCAACTGCAACCCAAGGCAAGAGCTGTAAAAACCAGCGAGGCGTAATTCCCACCATCTGAGGTGGAGTTTTCGTTGTTGTCGCTAAGTTGCGGGCCGCACGTGTACTTAAACTCTGGTTATTTTCTTCTGACATTCAACCTCCTCATTCACCTTTTATAATTACAAATTTTTTTTAAATTACAATTGTAAAATGGAATAAGTTCGATTCATTTGACGTGCTAAATTTTGAATTTAAAACGGGAGTGACGGGACTCGAACCCGCGGCCTCCGCCGTGACAGGGCGGCGTTGTAACCAACTCAACTACACCCCCAAATGTAAAAAGTTAGCTCCTTATTTAGTATTGTGTTGGATTTGTGTCCAACAAATTTTTTAGCGGAGCTAACTTTTTCAAATAAAAAAATTACTGTTGCTTGTCTGTACCGTGATGTTCACCTTCAGAATGATCATGACCTGCTGCTTTTTCAACTGGCTTCTTGGCTTTTTTTGCATGAGCTTTTCTTTTTCCACGCATTGCTTTGGTAGGCTTTGCTTCTGGGGTTTCTGCCGCAGGAGCTGTTGCTGCCTCTTCTGTTGTTGCAGGTGTTGTTGTCTCTGTGGTTTCAGCAAATACAAATTGAACTGCTAATAAACTTAGTACTGCTATTAATGCTAATAGTTTTTTCATGTTTTCTCCTTAGAGTTAATATAGTTAAAAATAGAATTTTGCTTTGAAAAATAGAGCTCGTCAAGCCTTTTGCGAGCTATTTGGCAGCAGGTATCTATATTCCGACTATTCAATATCTAAAGTCTCACCGCCTTTTGCCCACTGCCCTGTTAAGGAGCAGCGCAAAAAAGCTTTTATAAAACCATCAATTTCTCCATCTAAAACTTTTTCTGTTTGCGATACTAAAAAACCAGTTCGATGGTCTTTTACAAGTCGATAAGGCTGTAAGACATAAGACCGAATTTGACTTCCCCAAGTGATTTCTTTTTTGGAATTTTCAATGGCATCTTGCTTTTTTTTCTCATCTTCTAGGTGTTTTTCATACAGACGCGAGCGTAAAATTTTCATAGCTAGGGCTCTATTTTTTATTTGAGATCTCTCGTTTTGGCATTGTACCACAATGCCACTTGGAAGGTGTGTGATTCTTACTGCAGAGTCTGTTGTGTTAACTCCTTGTCCACCCTTTCCACCTGCTCGATACACATCGACTCTTAAATCCGAGTCTTTGACTTCAATCTCAATATCGTCTTCTACTTCAGGGTAAACAAAGACAGATGCAAAAGAAGTATGCCTTCTTGCATTGGAGTCAAATGGAGAAATCCGCACGAGACGGTGTATCCCAATTTCTGCTTTTAAAAGTCCATAGGCATGAAGACCACTTACAATGAAAGTGACGTTTTTAATTCCTGCTTGATCTCCATCTAAACTATCTACAAGTTCTGTTTTAAAGCCAGCGTGTTGAGCATAGCGTGTGTACATCCGAAAAAGCATTTGAGCCCAATCTTGAGATTCAGTTCCTCCTGCCCCAGCATTGATTGCTACAATAGCATTTTTCCCATCTGCTTCACCTGCAAGCATTTTTTGGAGTTCGAGATCGTCCACATGGGATTGAAGCGGAGCTAAAACCCCATAGACTTCTTGTAGCGAAGGCTCATCTTTTTCTGATTGAGCTAAATCAAATAAGGTTTGGAGGTCTTCATACTCCTTAAAAAATCGATTAAACTCCTGGAGTTCATTTTCTAGACGTGCTTTTTCTTTCAATAAAGATTGTGCTTTTCGGTTGTCATCCCAAAAATGAGTATCTAAGGAAAATTTTGCAATCTCTTTTAAGCGAGTTTCTTTTTTAGGGGTGTCAAAGAGAACCTCGTAAAAAAAGAAGTTTATCTCGAATCTCTTGAAGGGCTTGTCTTATTTCTGCTGGATTTAAAATGATGTTCATGTTTTCTGTCTACCAGAAGATCGGTTAATGAGTCCAGAAGAGTTTATTAGTAACTTTTTTTCAAGTCGAGCCATCTGGGTTTTTGCTCGATCAGAGCGTTCATGGTCGTATCCTAATAAATGCAAAATTCCATGGGTTAAAAGAATTTCAAGCTCTTTTTGAATACTGTGCTGAAACTGCTTTGCTTGTTTTTTAACAACTGGAGTACACAGGACAAGATCCCCCAAAAAACTTGCATTTTGTGGAGAAAGTGATTTCTGTTCGAAACTTAAAATATCTGTGACTTTTCTTTTTTTTCGATAATGGGTATTTAATCTCAACATGAGCGTAGTGTCTACAAAACTAACAGAGAGGACAATCTTTCCAGCTATAATTTTTTCCTTATGCAAGCGGGTTAAAATTTTTTTTAAAATTTTAACGACACCCCAAGACGCCGTGCATCCTGAAACTTCTAAAATATCTTTTCTCAATTGTGGCATTTGCAAAATAAAGCTAAGCTAGGGAGGGTGGAGGAGCAAGCATGAAAACAAAAAATTACACTTTGTCGAATTTGAATCCAGCAAATTCTCCGGTACTTTTAAGTCTCATTAGCATAGCACTTTTTTTTCTTTCCAATTGCAATATGATTGGAAGTCTTGGTGTGGATAAAGCTAAAACGCGGGAAGAATTTTTCTCAGAAGCCTTAGCTAAGATGGATAGTAAAGACTGCAAAGGCGCTATTGAGTCTTTCAAAAGTATTTCTGAGGGAGAGATGAACGATGATATTCGGAATGCACATGGTTGGGCATATCTTTGCATTGCTGGAGCTTCACTCAATAAGGTCATTGGAAATCTTTTAGGCTATGATAAATCCAAAGGAGATTTAAGCATTTTTGGTACACTTGCTAACGGACTGATTCCTATGGATGGGGATAAAATTGGTGAAATCAATAATTCCATAAACACTTTTGGTAAAATCTCAAACGCTGATGTCAGGAGAGTAAATGTAGCATTTGCTTATATTTTAAAAGCTGCAGCCTTGATTGCTAAACAATCTGTAAACAATGCTCCTGTAAAAAGAACACATATTTCTGGAACTGGTTGTGCAGCAGACAAAGACATATGTGCGACTTCTACTAACTGTGATGCAGGAGGAAATGGTAATATGACTAGCGCAGATGCAAATAGTTTTGGAGATACAGTTTTAGATGGGCAAGCTTCTGTTGGTGGGATTGCAAAAGGTGGTAAATTAAAAGACTTAGCAGATAAATTAGGTGAGACCTTAAGCGCGGATGTTACTGACGCTGCTGCAGAGATAAATCGCTGTGTGATTTATAATAAAGTACTTACAGAGTAGAGGTTATAATGAATAAAATTATTTTACTTTTTTGTTTGATTTTAACTTCGCAAAATCTTTATGCAGTCCAAGAAATTATTAAAACATATCGTGGTGTAAGAAGTTTGGGTATGGGGGGGACTTTTGTTACAACTGGGCTTTATGATGATGCTCTTTTTGGCAATCCTGCCACTCAACTTGAAGACCCTACTTGGAAAGTTTCTCTTTTAAATGTTACTGCTGAAATTAATTCCAATCTCGTTAAAGATCTACAAAAATTTCAGGAAGTCACCAAAGCACAAGGCTCAGAAGTTTTTACAAAAGCAACAGATGGCGGATTGATTGGTAGAAATGAACATGTGCGGGTATCTATGTTACCAAGTTTTTATGCGCCACGTTTGTTTGGTGATAATGTAGGTTTTGCCTTTGGACTTCTTGCAAATCTTCAAGCTAATATCATGATTCGGTCTGATGCAAGCGCCATTGCTCAAGCTTATGCAGATGCAGGTCCTGCCTTTGGATTTGCGATGAAGTTTTTAGATGATACATTAACTGTAGGAATCAACACACGGGTTCTTTATAGACTTGCAGCAGATCAGAATATTAGCGCTGTTCAGTTTTTAGCTGGTAAAAAACTATCTCTTACTTCTATTGGTGGGCAAGGTATTGGAGTTGATGGAGACGTTGGAGGCTATTATAAACTTCCCCTTGCGTTACCTTTTTTCTTAAGACAAATATCTGTTGGTGGTTCTGTAAACAATGTTGTGGCTACAAAGTTTAACGTCATTCAAAAGAAACTTATTCAAAAGCTAGAGTCTTTACCACCACAAAATTACCGAAGCTATGGTGTTGGTGCTCGGGTGGATTTTCCCGATGTTTTTATTTTACGAGATACTCATTGGGCAGTTGAAATGCTAGATATTGGATATCTTGGTAACAAGACCCATTCTGCATGGAAGCGCTTCCACATGGGAGGAGAAACAAGGCTCATTAAATTCCTTTTAGTACGTGCTGGATTTAATCAAGGGTATCCTGGTGGTGGTCTTGGGGTAGATATCCCTATTTTAAAAATCGATGTAGCAACTTATGGAGAAGAATTAGGGACTAACATCGGCCAACTTCAAGATAGGCGTTATGTAGCACGCATTAGTTTTGACATTTAACCGAGATATTGCATTTAAGTTCTACTGCGACAACCAATCTGCGGCGCTACGTCAACTCTGCATTCTTAAAATTTTCCCAGGCTGTCTCAAGTTCTTCTGAAGTTACAGAATGGATGTCTTTTTTGCGTTCCTCAAAAAATTCTTCCATTTTTCGGAATCTTTTTTCAAATTTCTGGATTGCCTTTCTGTGCGCGTCCTCTGGTTCAATTTTTAAATGCCTTGCAAGCTGGCAAAGTGTAAAAAACATATCTCCAAGTTCTTCTTCGATATGATTTTTTACATTTCCATTATTCTCACAAATAGCTTCTTTTAACTCCTGTAATTCTTCTTCAACTTTTTTCCAAACTTCTTGCCAAGTTTTCCAATCAAATTGTATGCGGTGGGCTTTTTCTCCAATTCGAGAAGCTTTCTGTAAAGAAGGTAAATTTTTTGGGATTCCATCGAGTAAAAATTTTCTTCCTTCTTTTTTTTTCAAGCTTTCCCAGTTTTTTAAAACTTCATCAGCACCAGAAACTTTAACATCTCCAAAGACATGAGGATGTCGGTGTACGATTTTTTTTGTCATTTGAGAAGCCACATCTCCAACTGTAAATTCTCCACGTTCAGAACTTAGTTCAGAGTGTAAGAGAATTTGTAAAAGAAGATCACCTAACTCCTCACATAAATGTTGATTGGATTTTTGTGATGGAGAATTTTGTTCGTCTAGCGCGTCGAGGACTTCGTATGCTTCTTCTATCAGATAAGGTCTTAAAGAAAGATGATCTTGTTTTTGATCCCATGGGCAGCCATGAGGTCCTCGCAGCCTAGCAACAAGCCCTATAGCTGTTAGCAGCTCTTGAGTGTTGGATTCAATTCGAGCAATTTTAGTTGGGTCTAGTTTTTCAAAAATTATTTCTTTTAGATTTTTTTCCATAATGAGAAGCCTTAACATATATTTAGAGTATGTATTCAAAAAAAACTTTAGTGATAGGATTAACAGGGAATATTGCGTGTGGAAAGTCGTTGGCTGCAAAATATTTTAAGAAAAATAAAATCGCTGTATTGGATGCAGATCAAATTGCGCATCGTTTGATTCAAAAGCCCGGAGAATTTGCCGGAGCATGCACGGCCGGAATGCGCGCAGGAGGCGCAAGTGACAATGCCCGATGTGTAGGCGACAAAGTGGGACGCAAATCCGACACAATACAAGGTTTAGCGTATAAGAAAGTAATTCAAGCTTTTGGTAAAGAAATCTTGGACAGTGAAAAAAACATTGTCCGTTCTAAATTAGGAAAAATAGTTTTCAAAGATCCAAAAAAAAGGAAAATTCTTGAGGGGATTTTACATCCTTTAATACAAAAAAGTTCTAAAAAAATAATTCAAAAATATCAAGCGCAAGGACATTTTCTTGTTGTGTATGAGGCCAGCTTATTAATTGAAGCTGGGAGTTATAAAAATTTTGATGGGATATTACTTATCACCAGCAATAGAAAGCTACAATTAAAGCGCCTTTTAGAAAGGTCACCTGCTTTATCCAAAACTCAAGCCTTAAGAGTGCTGTCCGCACAAATGCCACAAAAAGAAAAAAGACAGTACGCGACATGGGAAATCGATAACAATTCTTCACTAAAGAAGTTTCAAGCAAAGCTTGTTAAATGGTTAAAACAATTTTGAAAATTTACCATGCAACGCACATACGGGTGTCTTAGAGCCGAGATATTGCATCTTGCTTGTCGCAGTAGAACTTAAATGCAATATCTCGGCTTAGATACGCTCTTGCTCTTATGGATAAAAATGGAAAAGAAAAAAGAGTAACTCTGTATATCCACTTAAACCCGAAACAATAAGAACCTGATAAGTTAAGCTAAGTTCAAAATGTGGTCTTGGAAAATACTGTATACCAATTCCCGAGGTTTTATTTAAAGATAGGGATGGATTGAATTTGGATTTTGAAAATTCTTGGGTAAGAAAACCATGAAAGCCCTGAATAAACTCATAATCAATCTTTTCGTAATTCCCAAAACCTCTTTGCGTAAAATCCAATTCAGTTAATAGTGAAAAACTTGGAGTAAAACCTAAAATTCCGAAAGGTCCAAAAACATGGCGTCTGGATATAGAGTTTGTGCCGTAATAGTAACTCAGTCCTGCCTTATATCGATCCCAAAAACCAACGCTAGAACTGATTGAAGCACCTGTTTCTCTTTTTAATTCCTTAGCATCTGGTCTTCCAAAAACCGCAGTAGCATAGGTATTTAGATTTTCTCCTAAATAAGCACCTTCAAGATTATAGGTCTCTGTGTTTTGATCCCATCCTAATCCTCGTTTTGTTGCAATAGCATGATCAGGAGTATTAATTCCAAATGCATGTTGAAATTTACCAGCACGAAAAGAAATCTCATCTGTGGGTCGAACACCCACATAATGCCTTCTAGAAATAATATAATCCTTTATAGGTTGAGGGGTAGGGGGGGCTTTGCCTCCGACTGTTCCTGCTGCAAACATTTTTTTGTAAGCAATTGCTGCTTCAAGATCTGCCTGCATAATAAAAGCACTGCCTTCTCTAGCTGTTGGGGTATCCCGATAAAGAACCAGAGTTCTGATATCTCCGCCTAGGTTTAACCATTCGGGTGGTTTTAGCAGTCCATAAGCAAAATTAGATTCGTCTTCATTGCTAGTTTGGCTTAATATCTCTCTTGATAATTCCCTGCCGTATTGAGTAAGAACCCCCCCACCACTAGGACTTACATGGCAAGCTGTACAATTAGTGTAACCATGCCTGACCATCTCTGGATAAGTCCAGCCTTCTTCAAGTGTGAGGTAAAACATCAAAGCTAAAATATAATAAAGTGAGAGCTGTTTCCAGAACATGTTATGGATGGACATGTGACACGACATTTATTGAGCTGACGTGAGAGTTTTAGTCGGTGCTTTAAATTGGACAAAAATATTTACGTCCTCTGCCATTGTAATCCCAGCATAGCCAGGAGTAGGAATGGCAAAATCGCTAATCTTGATTCCAAACTCAGCATTCACAGAAACTTCATTTCCATTTCGTTCAATTTGAGCCAATCCTGAAATATTTTTTTCAACATTGTGAAGAGAAAGGGTCCCCTCAAATGGGACCTTTTCTAATCTTGCATTTTCTGACTTGAGAACACCGCTAACTATAAAGTTTTTGATTGTGTAGGTAGCTTTTGCGAATTTACTGGTTTCTAAATATTTTTCTTTCATATGTTGATTGCGAAGTTTGATTCCTGTATCGAGTGAGTCTAAGTCAAAGCTAAGCATACCTGAAGCCTTGTCGCCATCCACTGTAATGCTGCCGCGAGGAGAAGATCCCTTGCCATTAATCTTCAGCATGCTTGGACGACCAATAGCTTTAAACTCTACTGTTCCTGATCCTTGATCTACATTGATGATCCACTGTTGATTGACAGGAGCTGCTGCAAAGAGTTTACCAAAGGAATTGTTGGATGCAGTTCCGATACAATACCCGGAGGATTTGCCGGAACATACACAGGACGTGTAGGCAACAAATTGTGACTCAAATCCGACAAAATACAAAGTAAAGCTAAAAAATGAAAAAAGGATTACTAGTTTTTTAGTCATTTAACGTCCTTTCTTAGAATCGATATATGCGCTCTTAAACCGAGATATTGCATTTAAGTTCTACTGCGACAACCAATCTGCGGTGCTATTGCAGGGACTGCTGCCGAACACCCTTTCTGCTGCAAATTGTCCTTTTGTGCTACGACTGCGTCAGCTTTGTGTAAAAGCCGAGCATTGGAATGCTCGCCTTCCGGCGAGACGTAACCCATCTGCTACGTCTTCACTCCTTTTACTTCCTCGCTTTGCTCCGCTTCCTGCTACGCAATACCGCTTTTGCGGTACCACACGCTTCGGCTCCTGCCTCAGCGTCCGTTGTCTCGCTACCAACTTAAATGCAATATCTCGGTTAAAAAACTATTTTGCAGTAACTTTTACAGCAAGTGGGATTGTTCTTAAAATATTTGCATCTATAAATTGTACCCAAAGTCTGTACTCTCCTGCTTTTGGAAACACGGCATGAATCATAAGTTCATTAGGCGTACCATGGTCCATAGGATGTACATGTATCAGTGTTTGCGCATCCGAAGAAGTAGTAATGACGTGTGCAAGTTCTCCTAAAAATGGAGTAAGTTCTGGATTTGTGCCATCTGTTCTAGAAAATTTTGCAGTTAACATGACCATTTTTTTAGCTATAAGGTTATCGTTAGAAAGAGTTACTGTTGAAATTCCATCGGACTCTGATCTCACATCACCAAGGACGGGGGGTAAAGGATTAGCCGTCATGCCATTTTTGATTTTGATCTTTGCTTCTGCAGAAAATTCTTTACCATCCGATGCAATTTTTCCTTGCATCCAAATCCAATAAGTTCCATTTACAGGTAAATGAGTTGAAAGTTGCCACTTTGAATTGTTGAATTCAGGGTGTTCGTGGCGAAATTCCTTTAGTGCTGCATCAAAGATAAATACATGAAGTATTTTTTCATGAACCACACTGAGATCTTGATCTTTTAATACAGTCTTATTTTTTTCATCAATGAGTTGAAAATCAATAGCAATATCTCCGGCTTGTAAGACAGAAGAGCCTTCAAGCTCTACTTCAACTCGCGCTCCTTCATGCGCAAACACTTCATTATTAAATGTAGATAGAAAAATCAAAAGACTTGTGATTAAAAAAATAAGTTTTTTCATATTCTTTTCCTTTCTTAATTTTGAGGCAATCCCTCTTCCAAGCTAGAGTAAAACCCTTTTAGTAAAAGTCGATCCAGCCTAGCTTTTGCCATAAGCCACGCATAAATACTAGAAGCTTTATCTGCAATAAATCCCATGCGCTTAAATTGTAGTTCCACAAGCTGGTCTACAAATTCTGTCTCATCTTCTTCTCCGCTTCCATTCAAATGACGGTTAATCAGCCAAGTAATCCGTCTTTCTATTGCTGCTAGTCCTTTTTCTGCTATTGCATAGTTTTGAAGTTCTAGATTATATTCTGTTGCAACCTGTGAGCTTCTTAATTCTAAAAGCGAGGAAACTTCGTCAATCTTTTTTTGAATTTCATTTTGCCTTGATTTCGAGACTCGAAATGAACTTGCTGTTCCAAAACCAAGACCAGAATTTCCTTCAGGATCTAAAAATCCAAATGCAATCTCTCCATCAATATTTTGAGCAGCTTTATATAGTGCTTTTAGAGTTTTAATTTCAAATGCCTTGTTTTGGGCGTTTTTAAAAAAATCAGCTCCTTGGATGGAAGAAATCCCATCAAGACTTGGTAGCTTGATAGGAGCAAGCTCCAAAATTCCATTTAATGGTGGTAAGGCTACTGCTTGAGCAAGCTCACCATATTGATTTTGGATAAGCTTTTCTAGCTCTGCTTGGTCTTTTTCTAACAAGGTGATGTTTGTACTAAAATAATCTGCAGTACCTATGGGAATAGTACCTATCAATTCTTCTTTGATTAAGCCTTCTTTAATTTCATTCATCCATGTAATGTGTTTTTTTAGTTCTGACAATACAGTTTGGTCACGAAGAATTAAGTAAAAAAGTCCTTCTATGAAATTTATTTCATTTCCACGAAGAGAAGCAAATGATTTTTTTTGGGCTTCAAATATGGCTTTGGACTGCTCCCAACGATACCAGTTGCTAGGAAATATAAAAGGTAAAGCACTTCCAATAATACTGAGATAGTCACCCGTGAAGATCCCAATAACAGCTCTGATGTGTAATTTTGGAAGCAAATTTCCACGCGCTACACCTATATTTTGTTTAGCTTGCAACACTCGCTCTGCTTCTTGAGAAACCGTATAATTTAAAAACTTTGATCGTCCGACAAGCTCATCTAAAGAATAAGTTTGACGCTGAATATTTGGATCATGAAGCGGTGGGAGTTTATTATCCCGAACGAGATGCAATTCAATAGATTCTTGGAAATTAACTTTTAAGTCTATTTTCCCTTTTGACCAGCAAAAAAGGATGTCCTTACTGGTAGCACAATTACCTTTCCTTGTGAGTAAGACACCCGAAGACGAAAGAAATGGAGCGTTTAACTGAAGAGTTTTTTCATTGATCACAATCATTCGATATTCATTTCCTTTTGCGGTGCCCAAGGTTTGAAAGATTTTAAAACTCAAAACTTTGCTGTCGCTTGTGGATATGAAATCTGGAATCTGAGCCACAAGTTGAGTGGTTTCATTTGGACTTTTTAGTGTACCTTGATACCGACCTTTTAAATCAGGGAGTTCTTTGTTGTTACATGCAATTAGTAAAACAAATGTTGAGAAAAGAGCGGGTAGCTTAAGGAGGATTGTTTTGAAAATGATTTCGTTCTTCATTAAGCTTGACACTATACTCTACCGGGGGTATAGTGTCAAGACTTTAAAAGGAGTAAAAACGAATGGCATCTCAAGCAAATCTTCGTCATTACGCACAGTGCTCAAGCCTTCAGTCGCCATGTGCGGTTACAAAAAATCATCCTGATCACACCATTACTCTGACAAGACTAAAAAGGATTCAAGGACAGCTCTCTGGAATTGAGCGCATGATTTTTGAACAAAGATATTGTGTTGATATCCTTGTGCAGTTTCGTGCAGTGCGATCAGCGCTTAAAGGAATTGAAAAAATCATCTTTGAAAAACACGTTCGCACTTGTGTAAAAAACGCGATGGAAACAAAAAACCACCTTGAAATTGAAAATAAAATAGATGAACTCATGGACCTTCTTTTTAAGAAATCCCATAAAGGTGACCTATGAGGCTACGGGCTTTTAGACTTTTTATATTAGCTACAATCCTAACAGCACATTCTGTCTTGGCTGATTCCAGTGTGTTCTATAGAGACCTTGTTTTAAAAGTGAGGCAAAGTGGAAGTTTTAAAGTTCCTATGCCTAGTAACGGGGATTTGAGTTTTTCATATGAATTTAAATTCAGTAACGCAAAGTTTGAAAAGCCACTATTTTATGATTTTTTCTTAGATCCAGATAAGACAAAATTTTATCGTCATTTTTGGGATAAGATTTTTTTTCAAGATGGCTCTTATCTTTTATTGGGTGGTGAAAAAGTCCCGCTCACTTGTATTTATGTCAATGGGCAGGACAATAGGTTTAGCAAAGACACGCCACTTATCCCAGATTTTGTTTTAAAAGTGTATCTTGTTGCTAACGACTTTACTTGCATGGGACCCATTAATCCGGGGTGGCCTAGTAATGGTGGCAGAAAAGAAATGTGGGATACATATTTTTATTTTGAAATTAGAGACCCAACCATCATGCTCCCAACGGAAAGCAAGATCCGCTATCGTTGGACTGAATTTCCAGCAGTTCTAGTGGATCCAGGAGGAAGTATGCGTGGAAGTGTGCCATGAAAAGGCTAAAAATACTTTTCACCTTATTTTGTTTTTTAGGGCTTTCATTAACTGCTGTTGCAGAAACAGTTTGGTATCCACTTCCGAAAGAAGCGTATCAGTTTGGTAAAATCTATCCTGAAGCACAAAAGCTTCTTTATGCTTTTGATTATGGGCACGCTTTGGTCTACGAAAGACTCCTCTTAAAAAAAGGCGCAGTTTCAAATCCTCAAAAAATTGAACATGAGATTTTAAGTGAGATCATGAAGATTTTAAAAAATCCACCAAATGTAAAAATAGATGAGGGCGATATTGCACCTCAATACGTCTATACTTTTCCACTTGTTATCAATCTTTTTGATTGGTCACATCTTTTACACCAATTTGTATTAGATGTCCTTGCGGTGTCTGAGGATCGTGGTTCGGCAATGATTGCACGGGTAAAAGAAATTTTTGCTCAATATAAAGCTAATAAACCGATCGCAATTACAGATGTCTGTAAAACCATGATGTTTATGGATGGGCATTATTTTTCCAAAGCATTTAGGCGAACCTTTCCAAGTTTTAATCTTCTCATCTGGAGTTACCACTGGTTTCAAATCAAACTTTATGAGGTGTTAATGCGTCCCACTAAAGCCGAACGTGATAAAGGTGTTTCAGAAACGATTACAAAATTTTGGGAATTGATTTCAGATCTTCCAGATTCTGCTGAATTCGACATGATGCCCGAAACAGCAAAAGAAGCCCCTATATTTATAGCGGCGTTTCCAAGACTAGCTCCTGCTTTTGATAACAATCACATGCTACACGACATTATTTCAGATATTTTAACCTCAGATAAAGTTCTTGTGTCGTCGTTTCGAGAAGAGGGGATGAGAATGGGTAGGATGGATATGGATCCTAATGCTTTTAAATCAAACGTATGTCCGGAAGATACAGCTGGAGGTGCTCATGAGTAAATTAGTTTATATATTTTTTGTGATGGGAAGTGTTGGACTGACAGCGCATATAAAGTTTGCTTATGGAGGTGTTACCAATGCTAAGGCTGCAGAGCTAGCGTTACATCGTGTTGAACGACTGGTGATTTTAAAGAAAATCGAAGAAGGGTTTCAATATAAAGTAAAAAGTTTCACATTAGAACTCGTCCCTCATCAAAATGAAGAAGAACCTAGTTTTAAGGCAACTCTTTTTCAATATCCACCAAAAGATCCTAACCAAAAACCAAAAGCTGTCACCATTCGACTGGATGAAGAAGGTAAGCCCATTAAAGAACCACCTTTTGTAGAAGGTGATGGTGAGGCAGATGGAGCACCACAGTGGCCAGATAAAGATCCTGTAACTTTAGCGGAATCTGCTCTCCACTATGTTCTCGAAGGGTCTGTTACTAAACCAGAGCTTGGCCCTTATCATGAAGGGATTACAGAGTTTACAGTTACACAAGAAATAAACCAAGCTAGTGAAGCAGTTGCGGTTGTGGATTTTAAGGCAAAAGACCAGCCCATCCTTCGTGTTCGAATAAAAATGGATGCTAGCTTTGATTCTTCAGAGTTTATTCCTCAAACAAAAGAATGAGAAAGCATGAATGCAAATATTAAAATTATATTTGGATTTCTTATTTTTGCGGTAAATTTTAGCAGTTGCCGCTTCTATTATAAAGAAAAAGCCCCTCAAGGTGACACCAGTACAACTCTTTCTTCAGATGCTAAAACAAAAATATCTTATCAAATGGTGCGTGAAAAAATTTTTGCTCCCAAGTGTATTTCATGTCACGGAGATTCTGGAGGAATTAATTTAGAAAGCTATGCCTCCACAAAACAGAATCTTAGTTCAATAGAAAGAACAGCACTCATTGATAAAACCATGCCAAAAAATGGGCCGCTTAGCACTTCTGAAGCAAATTTTTTATCCTCATGGATTAGTCAAGGTGCGCCTGAAAATATAGACGCAGGAGCGCCAACGCCAGAGCCTCAAGAACCATTTAAACCTACCTTTACTTCACTTAAGAAAAAAATATTTGATATCCGATGCATGAGCTGTCATTCAGGAACTGCACCAGAGGGAGATGTGTCTTTTGAGTCTTTAGATGCTCTTAGAGGGTCTCCACGGCAGCCGCTTGAGATGGAAGATGAAGGGGATCCAGACACCAGTGGTCTTGTGTTAGCTATAACACGTGAAGACTCCAAACAAATGCCTCCACCTGATCAGGGTGAAAAACTTTCAGAAGAAGAAATTCTCACTATTCGTCAGTGGATTAAGGAAGCCGCGCCAGAGTAAGGTAGATAGGAAGTTTTATAGCTGGTGCTTTTTGATCTTTTACCCACCCATATTCTACTAAAGCCCATTCGGCAACTGTCCTAAAATATACTTGCCAAGTCTAATTTGTCTCGTAAAGATAATTACGAAAACCACCACTCCTAGAGACCTGACGAGGGGAGACCACCCTGAAGCTTGCTGAGGGGAGAAAAGGAAGCTCGCATGTGTAATAAAAGGACTTGATCGTGAGACAGGTACCTTATCTTATTATTGGAAATGGAAGACTAGCACAACATCTGGTGCACTATTTTACCTTAAAGAATGTCTCATTTTTTCAGTGGACAAGAACTCAGTCCCAAAAAAAATTGAGGCAATTAAGCAAAAAAATAGATAAGGTTTTATTAGCTATTTCAGATCAAGCAATTGAAAATTTTATTATTGAAAACTCTTTTTTAAAACAAAAACAAATCATTCACTTTTCGGGTTGTCTTTCTACACCACTTGCTTTCAGCGCCCATCCCTTAATGAGTTTTAGCAGAGCATTGTTTAAGCTGACGGTTTACGAGAAAATTCCTTTTATTTTAGAAAAAGAAGGCCTACGATTTCATGATTTGTTTCCGATGCTAAAAAATCCAGCTTACTACATTCCAAAAATAGAAAAGTCTTACTACCATAGTCTCTGTGTTTTAAGTGGAAATTTTAGCGTATTACTATGGCTGAAATTTATGAATGAATGCAGCAGCCGATATCAAATTCCACCACAAGCTACAAAGCAATATATGAAAGCTATTACAAAAAATTTAATCCATAATCCACAGGCTGCGCTAACAGGTCCACTCGTGCGCAAAGATATTGTTACGATTGAAAAAAATTTACAAGCTTTAAAAAAAGATCCCTTTAAAGGAGTATATCAAGCATTTGTGGAGGCATATCATGAAAAACGTACTTGATTTTCAAAAGATGAGAGAGTCTGGACAGAAAATTACGATGGTAACAGCTTACGATACCTGGAGTGCCAAGATTGTAAATGTTTCTAATGTAGATTGTATTTTAGTAGGGGATAGTTTAGCCATGGTGATGCACGGTTATCCTACAACTTTAGCTGCCACTCTAGAAATAATGGCACTACACGTGAGAGCTGTTTCTAAAGGAGCACCTGATAAATTGATTATTGCAGACATGCCGTTCTTAAGTTTTAGAAAAGGACTTAAAGCAGCAATGGATGCAGTAGAAGTTTTAATGCAGCAGGGAGCTCATGCTGTAAAGCTTGAAGGTGTTTTAGGGCATGAGGATGTGGTTAAGCACATTGCAGAATCTGGAGTCCCCGTGATGGGTCACTTAGGTCTAACTCCTCAATCGGTACACGCGCTAGGGGGAATGACTGTGCAGGCAAAAACTGAAGCTGATGCTGAAAAATTACTTTTTCAAGCTAGAAGATTAGAACTGGCTGGTAGCTTTGCTTTAGTTTTAGAATGTATTCCAGAAAAAACAGCAGAAATTATCACAAGACATTTGCGTATTCCAACCATTGGAATTGGCGCTGGAGTCCATGTTTCTGGTCAAGTTTTAGTCCTGCAAGATTTATTAGGAATGAACCCAGATTTTAAACCAAAGTTTTTAAAAAAATATTTAAATGGATTTGAACTCATCCACAGTGCGCTGAATATGTTTCATCAAGAAGTTAAAGATGGAAAATTTCCATCTGAGAAGGAAAGTTATAAATGACTAAAGTTATTGATTCTGTTCCAACTTGGACAGAATTAAGAAAAACAAGTTTTTTAAAGGACAAAAAAATTGGCTTTGTACCAACGATGGGAGCCCTTCATGAAGGCCACCGTTCGCTTTTAAGACTATCTAGATTAGAGAATGAAATTTCAGTTTTAAGTATTTTTATAAATCCTACTCAGTTTGATGATCCTGTGGATTTAAAAAACTATCCTCAAGAATTTGAAAAAGATTTAGAGTTAGCTAAGAGCGAAGGTGTCGATGTCCTTTTTTGTCCTACAGCAAGCGAAATGTATAGAGATGGTTATGCATACAAGGTTCAAGAAAATAATTTTAGTAAAAAACTTTGTGGGCAGTTTCGCAATGAGCATTTTGATGGAGTGCTAACGATTATCTTAAAACTCTTTCAACTTGTAAAACCAACACGAGCGTATTTTGGAGAAAAAGACTATCAGCAATATCTTCTTGTTGCAGGATTAGTGAGGGCCTTTTTTCTGGATGTTGAGGTTGTCCCTTGTCCAACGATAAGGGAAATCAGTGGTTTGGCTTTGAGTTCTAGAAATAAAAGATTTAATGAGGATGGACTAAAAAAAGCATCTCAGTTTTTTTCTCATCTCTCAAGTGAGCTTACTCCATCTGAAATTTCTCAAAAGCTAGAGCAAGAAGGATTTGAAGTAGACTACATTGAGAATGTTGAAGGTCGCCGCTATGGTGCAGTAAAGATTGACGATGTGAGGTTAATTGACAATGTTAAACTCTAAAATCTTATTTCAACTTACAGGATCCATTGCGTGTTACAAAAGCTGTGCTGTGATTTCGCAGCTTGTGCAGCAAGGACATGAAGTTCAAGTGGTGTGTAGTAAAAATGCATTGCAATTTATTGGAAAAGCAACTCTGGAAGGCTTAACGCACAGGCCTGTTTTGACGGATGTTTTTGAACCAAGGCACATCATGAGTCATATTGAGCTTTCGAATTGGGCAGACTTGAGCATTGTTTGTCCTGCAACAGCAAATACAATTAACAAGCTTGCACATGGGATTGCAGATGATCTGATTACGAATCTTTTTTTAACTCATGTATGGTCAAAGCCTTATTTGATTGTGCCTGCCATGAATTCAAAAATGCTTTCCCATCCCGCTACTCAAAATTCTTTAGCACTTCTTAAAAGTTGGGGGTGTGAGATTCTTCCAACAGATTTTGGTGTGCTTGCATGTGGAGAAGTTGGAGAAGGAAAATTAGTGGATCCAGAAAAAATATTACTTTATATTGAGCAAAGATTACAAAAACCTAAATCGATTGTGAAAGTTCTTATTACTGCAGGAGCAACGTGTGAACCTATTGATGCTGTACGCTTTATTACAAACCAAAGCACGGGAAAAACAGGAGCTTATTTAGCTCAATATTTTTATGATCGAGGTTACGATGTTACTTATCTTCATTCAAGAACAGCACAACAACCCGCAGCTCCAATAGAAAAAATTCCATTTCAAACCTTTTCTGAACTTGATGATGAGTTAAAAAAGCAGCTTGCTCTAAATGAATTTAATTTTGTAATTCATGCTGCTGCAGTCAGTGATTTTTCTGTTGAGTCCATTGAGACAGGAGGGGCACAGTATCTGCGAGCTCCTTTTAAAGAAAAACTGAATTCTCAGCAGCCCATTAGTCTTCATTTAAAGAAAAATTTTAAAATTGTTGAACAGTTAAAATCTTACTCCAAAAATAAAAATTTTAAAATCATTGCATTTAAACTAACCGTTAAAGCAGATTCAAGTTTTATCCAGAAAGCAGTGCAGGACTTACTTTTAAGCTCAGACTATGTTGTCCATAATGATTGGACAGAGATTTCAGATGAAAAGCACCTGGCTACACTTTTTAATCACAACGGTAAATCCAGCGTATGCTTAAACAAGCTTGAGCTTGCTCAAGTAATAGAAAAGGAGTGTTTTGTATGATTCTTGCTTTAGATATAGGAAATACCACAATTTATGGAGGTGTTTTTGATCAAGAGAATCTAAGAGTTCAGTTTAGAAAAAACTCAAAATCAGGGTGTTCTTCTGATGAGTTAGGGCTTTTTTTAAAAGGTGTGCTTCGTGAGAATGGGATTGATCCATCTAGTATCCATAAAATAACTCTTTGTTCTGTGGTGCCTGATATTGTTCCAACATTAAAAAATTGCTGTAAAAGATATTTTGATAAAAGTCCTTTTATTCTTCAAGCAGGAGCGAAAACAGGTATGAAAATTAAATATCACAATCCTTTAGAGGTAGGCTCAGACCGCATTGCAAATGCCATTGCAGCCACGCATCTGTATCCTACAAAGGATTTAATTGTTGTAGATTTTGGAACTGCAATCACCTTTTGTGCTGTAAATCTTGAAAAAGAATACTTGGGTGGAGCTATTTTTCCAGGGTTACGCATTGCTATGGAAGCATTGGAATCGAATACAGCAAAGTTGCCAGCAGTTGAAATTGTTGCTTCTCAGCATGCTGTAGGAAGATCAACTGTGGAAAGTATTCAATCTGGACTTTATTTTGGGAGTATTGGGGCTGTTAAAGAGCTCTGTGTGCAAATCCAAAAAGAAGCATTTTCAAATAGACCACCCATAGTGATTGGGACAGGTGGATTTGCAAGTATGTTTTCTCAATCCCAGATTTTTGATATTGAGATTTCCGACCTTGTTTTAAAAGGACTTGTGCTAGCATTAAAGCTTAATACATAGACATTATCAACTCTAAGTCTTGCTCAACTCAATAGTCTTTGAAACAACTCCTGGGGAGAGAATACACTCACATTTTCAAACTTTAATGAATGTGCAACTGGAGCCACGACGAAAAGAGGGACTTTTGGGTAAACATCATGAAAGGCCTTGAGCCCGGAGAGGTCTGCTCCTGAAATGGTTGTTTTATATTTACATTCAATGGCAAATAAAATTTCTCGTCCCCGTTCAATGATGAAATCAACTTCTGCACCATGAGCAGTCCGCCAAAATGAGAGTTTCCAATCTTGTTGATAGTACAAATTTATTCGTTGCACTTCTTGAACTATCCATTGCTCAAAAAGTCTCCCTTTTTGCTGAGGGGTTAGTGTAGACTTTAATGTTCCAGCAGCTGCCTGGGTAACACCATTATCAAAAAAATAAAATTTTGGGGCATGGCTCATTCGTTTGCGCTTACTTCTAAGATAAGGTTGTAAGACATATCCAATGAGAGTGTCTTCTAAAATAGAATAATATTCTCTCACAGTTGTGTAAGAGACTAGCGATTCTCTTGCTACTTCTGAGTAGTTAATTTGCTCAGCAAACTGTGCCACAGCTATTTCAAGGAAGTTTTGAAAACCTTGGATATTTCTTGTGAGTGCTTCTTCTTGAATTTCTTCTTTGAGATAAGTAATGATATAAGATCTGAGAAGGTTTTGTGCTAGTTCTAATTTATCCTCAAGTAAGATAGAGTAGATTTTTGGTAAGGATCCAAAAGAAAGTACTTTTTCAAGATCAAAGTGTTTTCCTAGTTCGGTAAACGTTAGGGGATGAAGTGTGTGATACACAGCTCGTCCTCCGAGAAGATTTGCGTGTCCACGTTTTAATTTTCGAGCACTTGAGCCTGACATTATAAACTGAAGAGAGGGATACTCTTTAATCAATATTTGGACAACATCAAGCAAGGGCGGAACACGTTGAACTTCATCAATGATCACACAGCAGTGCTCACGTTCTTTTTTTTCAAGTATGTTTTTAGTTTGGAGAATGAGTAGATTCGGATTTTTAGCATACGCTAGCTGCTGTGAAGGATCTAAGAGATCTAGCTTCAACAAGCATGGGATTTCATCTAGAATTGTGCTTTTTCCAACTTGACGAGGTCCAAACAGAAAAAAACTTTCTTTTGAAAAACAAAAACTTAAAAATCTTGTAAACATACCCGATAATATACACAGTATATTATCAAATACAATTCAAATATACACATTTAACCGCTATAAAGGAACTGTTACTGAATACCTATCGTATTCCTCAATTCCTTAAATACGACCTCAAATATTGACCTGTATAAGAGGTTGGTGTTTTTGCAATTTCTTCAGGAGTACCATGCGCAATAAGATAGCCACCTTTTTCTCCACCCTCGGGACCAAGGTCGATAATGTGGTCAGAGGTTTTAATAATTTCCATATTATGCTCAATGACGACGACTGTGTTTCCTTGATCCACAAGCTTATGCAATACTTTTAATAATTTTTTTACATCATCAAAATGTAAACCAGTGCTCGGTTCGTCTAAAATATAGAAAGTTTTTCCAGTAGCACGTTTCGAAAGCTCTTTGGCAAGCTTCATTCGCTGAGCTTCCCCTCCAGAAAGGGTTGTAGCTCCTTGCCCAAGAGTGATATAATCGAGTCCTACTTCACTTAAAGTTTGTAATTTTTGGGATAGAGAAGGGATGTTTACAAACAACTCTCTTGCTTGTTCAATGGTCATGGCTAAAACATCTGCAATAGAGTGACCTTTAAATTTAAGTGCTAAAGTTTCTGGATTAAAACGCTGTTTACTACACTGATCACATCCTACATAAATATCGGATAAAAAGTGCATTTCTACTTTTACAAGACCTGCACCTTGGCATTTTTCACATCGCCCCCCTTTGATATTAAAAGAGAACCGACCTGGTTTAAATCCACGCATCTTGGACTCTGGAAGATTAGAAAACAAATCTCGAATAAGGCTAAAAACTCCAGTATACGTAGCAGGATTGCTTCTTGGGGTACGTCCAATAGGAGACTGGTCAATATCAATAACCTTGTCTATGTTTTCCCAATTTATAATTTCTCGACAGTGAATTTCAGAAGTTTTAGTTTTATAGATTTTGTTCATTAAGAGTGAATAAAGCGTATCTAAAACTAGTGTAGATTTTCCAGAACCAGAAATTCCTGTAACGCAAGTAAATACGCCAAAAGGGAAAAACACATCGATGTTTTTTAAATTATTTTGAGTGATATTTTTTAATAAGAGACCGTGTTTTTTCTGAACAGGCCGTCTTTTTTTTGGCAATTCAATTTTTAATTTTCCAGATAGGTATTGACCCGTAATGGATTTTTCATTTTCTTGAATTTGCTGAGCCGTGCCGCAAGCAATCAAGTTTCCGCCATGAGTGCCTGCACCTGGACCTAAATCCAATATATAATCTGCGGTCTCAATCGTGTCTTTGTCATGTTCAACGACAAGTACAGTATTGCCTCTATCCCGGAGTTTTTTTAGCATATCTAGCAGCTGATTATTATCTCTTTGATGCAGACCTATACTGGGTTCGTCTAAGACATATGTCACTCCAATCAAAGAAGAGCCCAGTTGTGCAGCTAGGCGAATTCTTTGGCTTTCACCACCAGATAAAGTTTGAGCAGGGCGATTTAAGGATAAATAATCTACTCCAACTTTTTTAAGAAAATTTAAACGGTCTTGAATTTCCTTTAATATTCGCTCTGCAATTAATTGTTCTCGTGGAGTTAAAACCAGGTTTTGAAAATATTCTATCAAGCGTTCAATGGACATGTCACATAGTTCAGAAATATTTTTCTCGTAAATCTTAAAATTTAAAGATTCTGTCTTAAGTCTTTTGCCAGCGCAAGTAGAGCAATTTTCGTATATTGCAATAGGTGCTGTTTGTAGTTCGTCTGGATCTCCTGTTTCATCCTTCTCAAAAAAACCTAAACCATTACAATTTGGACATGCTCCCATTGGAGAGTTAAATGAGAATGTTCTTGGTTCTGGAGCAGGATAAGAAACGCCGCAATCAACACATGCAAACTTTTCAGAAAAAAGCAGTTCGTTGTATTTCGTCGCGTCTAGATTGGGGTTGTTCGCGTCATTACCCCTCGCTAAGGCTTCGGGTGGCTGATCGACACGTTCCAGCCCTGGGCTCTCTGTCTCAACTTTTAATAAACCTTCTGCTAGTTTTAAAGCAGTTTCAACAGACTCTTGAACACGGGATCGTTGAGTGCGATCTGGAGTGGAGCTTGCGGAGCGGCCTGGTACAGAGCCACCTCGTAATATCAGGCGGTCAACCAATACATCGATGCTATGTTTTTTTTGTTTGTCTAAAGAAATATCCTGAGACAAGTCAAAAATTTCACCATCGACTCGAACTTTTGAAAATCCTTTTTGTTGCAACATTTTTAGCTCTTTTTGATACTCGCCTTTTCGATTTCTCACAATTGGCGCTAAGAGGTTTAGTTTTGAATTTTGCGGGAATTCTAAAATTTGATCCACCATCTGTTGAGCAGTTTGGCTTGTGATAGGTTTATGACAGGAGTAACAAAATACTTTTGCAATCCTTGCGTATAGCAAGCGAAGGTAGTCATAAATTTCTGTTACGGTTCCAACAGTTGACCGAGGATTATGAGAAGTTGTTTTTTGTTGGATAGATACAGTTGGAGAAAGTCCCTCAATATTTTCTACATCAGGCTTGTCTAAAGTTTCTAGAAATTGACGGGCATAGGTTGAAAGAGACTCTACGTAACGGCGCTGACCTTCTGCAAAGATTGTATCAAAAGCTAATGAGGATTTGCCAGAGCCACTTAAGCCTGTAATGACTGTAATTGCATTCCTTGGGATCTCTACGCTGAGATTTTTTAAGTTGTGCTCTTTAGCGCCTTTTACGCTGATAAAAAGATCGTTTTGAAATTCAGGCTGTGACAGTGTTTCGGGCTTTTGTAAAAGCATCTTCGATTGTCTTTTGAATTTTTTTTAAAGCTTCCTGTGAGAAAGCTTCAAAACGCATGACGACCACAGGTTGAGTGTTTGAGGCACGCAGGAGCCCCCATCCTTCAGAGGTTTCAATACGAACACCATCAATATCAATAATTTTATATTTTTGAAGAAGCTGATTTTTTACATCTTCTACAATTTTAAATTTTAAATGATCTTCACAGTCCACTCGAATTTCAGGAGTACAAAAAGAAGGAGGTAAATCTGCTAAATGCTGTGAAAGAGTTTTATGTGACGAACATAGAATTTCAAGAAGTCTCGCAGAAGCATAAATAGCATCATCATAGCCATAGTAGCGATCGGAAAAAAACATATGCCCACTCATTTCTCCTGCAAGCTCCGCATTTTCCTCTTTCATTTTTGACTTAATGAGGGAGTGTCCGGTTTTCCACATGATTGCTTTTCCGCCATGGCGGCGAATATCATCATACATTCTACTGCTGCATTTTACTTCTGAGAGTATCGTAGCGCCTGGTTTTCTCATTAAAATTTCTCGTGCAAAAAGCACTAAAAGTTCATCTCCATAAATTGGTTTGCCACATTCATCTACCACTCCAATTCGGTCCGCATCGCCATCGTAAGCAATACCCACATCTGCTTTATGCTCTAACACAGCTTTTTGCAGGTCCTTTAAGTTTTCTAAAACTGTAGGATCAGGGTGGTGATTGGGAAAGCCTCCATCTAGCTCACAGAATAATGGAATAACACGGCAACCCAGTTTTTGTATAAGTATTGGTGCAACGCAAGCAGCTGTTCCATTTCCAGCATCTAAGACTACTGTAAGTGGTTTTGTTATTTGAATCTTTGAACATACATCTTGCATATATGGAGTGATGACGTCGACTGGTGTTGCTTTTTGAGGTGAGTTTAAATCAAACGTAAAAGAAAAATTTTCAATTAAGTTTTTGCAAAGTTTTGCTATTTCTTGGATTTGCTCCCCATGCAAAGTGGAAGTCCCAACGCTGATTTTAAATCCATTGTACTCACTGGGATTATGGCTGCCTGTTATAGATATGGCTGCATCCACCTTGAGATACACACTTGAAAAATATACAAGTGGTGTCGGAACAATGCCTAAATCAAGCGCCTCTACTCCTTGCTTTAAAAGTGCCTGGATAAAGTAAGAAGAAAGAATATTTCCAGAGGGACGTGCATCTTTTCCAACAGCAATTTTAAGTTTTGCTGAAGTATTAGGGATGTTTTTTCCCTTTAAATATTCCACAAGGGCATGTCCAAGAAGTGCAGCAAACATTGGTGTAAAGTCTTTTTCAAAAACTCCACGGATATCATATTCACGAAAAATTTTAAGATTAACCGGAGCATGTACATCACGTACATGCGATAAAGTATTAAGAAGCATGCTGAAGTTTTACAGTGAGCTTAAAACAATAGCAATAGTTTCTATCGGAGAAGCGAGAGAGGGAATAGTCCTCTTTAACGAGGCGCTATTCCCTGTAAGACAGTATTAGTTTTCTGCTTTTACAGCACGAGCAAGATTCAATCTTCCGCCTGTGATTGTTTTTCCCTCAAGTGAAGGCAACTTATCTACGGATTCCAAGAGTCTTGCTTTTACTTCTGCATAAGTTAGGCTTGGCTGAGAAGCCCATACTAGAGCAGCAGCACCGGCAACATGTGGTGTTGCCATTGAAGTCCCTGAAGCAGATTTATACTTATTGTCTGGCACGCTGCTAAGGATATTCGCTCCTGGTGCCCCGAGGTGTACCTTTTTCAAACCGTAATTTGAGAAGAATGCAAGGGCATCTTTTTCATCCGTTGCTGCTACCGAAATCAAGTTGGGTTCATCATAGTTTGCAGGAACAGTTGGAGTAGAGTCATTGTCGGAACTATCATTTCCTGCAGCAGCTATGAAGAGTGCTCCAGCTTTTTCAACACGCTTGACTGCATCTTGAAGTACAGCGTTGTCTGGATCGTTTGGGGCGGCTTTAGCTCCCCAGCTATTGTTTAAAACTTTTGCTCCATGCTCAATTGCATAGTCAATAGCTTTAACAGCAGAGGCAGTATCTCCTTGCCCTTGTGCGCCCAAGAATTTTAAAGCCATAATGGAGACTCGCTGGTTTACACCGCTGACACCTTTTCCGTTTTCACCGACAGCGCCAATGGTTCCTGATACGTGAGTTCCATGCATGTTGTCATCGTATGGCAGATGGTCGTTGTGCACAAAATCCCATCCAACAATATCTTGTTTTTCTGGTTTTGGATTTCTCCACAAGTTGTAACTTAAATCTTCGTGGTTATAGTCCACCCCTGTATCAATGACAGCTACAACGATATCTTGAGAACCCTTGGTTACTTTCCATGCAGTTTTTGCACTGATTTTTTCTAATCCATAAGTTTGTGCAATTTGAGGATCTTCAACTGGTGGATTGACCTCAGCTGGTTTCTCAGCAACTGGAGGCCGCTCTTTTGGTTTCCCGATATCACCACAACCAGGGAAATCCGGGAATAAAAAGCATGGAAGTGGAATACATCCTGGGAGTTCAAATCCAGGGATGCATGGCAGTCCAGGTATCTCTGGCAATTCATCACCCGGAGCAGAAGAAGGTGCAGATGGTGACGCCGGTGATTTCGTCGCGACTTCTATTGGGAAAGCATACAAAAGATAATTAGGTTGCGCATACTCAACGGCAGGATTTTTTTGTAGTTCTGCAATCGCTGATTTGATGTCCGTGCCAGCTTTAGTAAAAAGATGTTCTAGTTGAGAAGAACCTCCTCGGAAACGTTTTACTTTTTCAACATGAACTGAGGAATAAAGGGACTCCATAAAGGATTTATTTCTACGAATACCTTCTTTATACTTTACAAGTATTTCATTTGGTTTATGTGAACTAGCAAGTGCTAGTGATATATTAGATAAAAGAACAATTGCTGCTATAAGCAGGTTTTTTGAGCCTTTTAGCATATTTAAACTCCTCCTTGAAGAAAACCATACTGGCATTATTTTGTGTCGAATTTATATTTCTTTTTGTTGCTTTCCCGTCTTTGTCCTGCTTGGACTTCGCCTCTCTAGAAAGCTCCGGCTGTAAATCCTCCAGTCAATTTGTCAGCTCATTAGGTTTGTATTAATGAAATTCTATTGAACTAGGGATATTTTGCAAATTTTTGGAAGAAAAATATTTTTAATCGACCCCCTTGCAAGCCTGTAAATGTCTGGTTAAAATTCCAGAAAATTGCAGGTCACCGCATCAAAAAATGGAAAGGAAAAATACCGTCGGATTTGCCGGAGCATACACAGCCGGAATACGCGCCACAGGAGGCGCAAGTGACAATGCCCGATGTGTAGGCGACAAAGTGGGACGCAAATCCGACGAAATACAAAGTATGGTCGGGATTGGTGAAAAATTTTTGGAAAAATTTAAAGACAATGTAGTGCTTGTTACGGGCTCTGGTCGTGGATTGGGGGCCGCAACTGCTTTTCGATTCGCACAAGAAGGTGCAAAAATAGTTATTAATGATTTGAATAAAGAAAATGCTCAAGCTATAGAAAAAAAAATTCAAAACTTAGGTAGAGAAGTTTTAATAAGCACTCATGATGTTTCTCAATACAATCAAGCAAAAACGCTCAGCGATGAAATTAAGTCTCGGTTTGGTCGTTTAGATGTTTTAGTGAATAATGCAGGAATTACTCGAGATGCACTTTTGCATAAGTTGTCAGAAGAAAAATTCGATGAAGTTATTCGTGTAAACTTAAAAAGTGTTTTTAATTGTGTACAAGCAGTTAGCCCATTCATGGTAGAGCAAAAATCTGGAAGGATTATCAATCTTGCTTCTGTAGCTGCTTTAGGAAATATAGGTCAAACCAATTATTCAGCTTCAAAAGCTGGTGTGATTGGAATGACTAAAACTCTAGCGTTAGAACTTGCAAAGCATCATGTTACTGTGAATGCCATTGCTCCAGGTTTTTTTGATACGGTTCTCACACAAGCTGTTCCTCAAGAAGTAAAAGAGAAATTTATCCAAAGAATCCCATTAAGAAGAATAGGGAGCCCTGAAGAGCTCGCAAGTCTTGTGATGTTTTTAGCTTCAGAAGAAGCTTCTTATATTACTGGGCAAGTGATTTTTATAGATGGTGGATTAAGTACGGGTGTATCTATTTACTGATTTCTATCACTGATCCCTCTACATGCCTGGTTGAAAGAGTTAAAAAGTTTTCTTTTTCAATTTTTTGCGAATAGCAATCAATTGGCTTTACTACAGGCATTAAACCAAATCTCACCAAACAATTTGTTTGGTTAATTGTTGACGCGGGTAGTTGACTCGTGATATATACCTTGCACTATGCAAGTAAGCTATTTAGACATCCTCAAACGAGAATTAGAAACCCGATGCGCAAAAAACGCAAGGTACTCCTTGCGGGCTTTTGCACGAGACCTGGGTCTTTCGCCTACTAGTCTTTCACTTCTACTCAATGGCAAGCAAGGCCTTTCCCGTCAAAAAGCTTTAGAAATTTCAAAATCAATTGGGCTCAATACTAATGAGCAGGCTTGGTTTTGTGATTATGTTGATAGCAAGCATGCACGAAGTAGGTTTGTTAAGCTTAAAGCTCAAGAAAATTTAGAAAATCAAAAACAAACTAAAGTGAAAAGCCTTCAGATTGAAGCTTTTCGCATCATCTCGGATTGGTATCATTTTGCAATTTTAGAACTTACTGAGCTTGAGCAGTTCGAGAATTCAACAACATGGATTGCAAAGACCTTGGGAGTGTCTCAAAAAGCAGTTGAGCTTGCAATCGAGCGTTTAAAAAAATTGGAGCTTTTAGAAGAACTCAATGGCAAATTGAAGCAAACAGTAGGCTTTCTTGCTTCTCCAAGTGGTTTTCCATCTGAAGCAATTAAAAAAAATCATACCCAGGTTTTAAAAAAAGCAGAACAAGCGCTTTTTACTCAAAGTATAGAAGAACGAGATTTTTCAAATATTGTATTGCCGATCAACACAGACGATCTTGAGTGGGCTAAATCAAAACTGAAAGAAATGAGGCGAGAATTTATGGAACATTTAGAAAAAAATCCCAAAAAAAACATGGTTTACTGCTTAGCAATTCAATTTTTTGGATTACATGAAACACGGAAACAACTGAAGCATGCACGGCCAGAGCATGTACGTGATGTACATGCGACAAGGTCTTCAGAGCTTTTACGAGATGTAAAAGCGACAAGGTCTAATGTACATGCGACAAGGTCTTCAGAGCTTTTACGAGATGTAAAAGCGACAAGGTCTAATGTACATGCGACAAAATATAAAGAAGTGAGGTCAATATGAAAACAATAAAACAAATAAAATCAATATACAGTGGCTTACAAATCGTAACTCTGCTATTTGCCATGCTGGTTATTATGACAGTTGAAAATGCAAAAGCTGGGAAAGAAACTGGAAACGGTGGTGAGGAGGTTGAGCGAGAATTTATTAATGCTGCAAGCTCTGCAGCTCAGCTTGTAGAAGGAAGAATGCAGGAATTTCCAGAAGTCAGTGTTTCTACTCTCTATGCTGCAATTAACGGTAAAAACCATGCCAGTGTGTATGTCAAAGTTATTGCAACAGATGAAACCGTTTTGGGTCATGATGGTTACCCTAAAATCGCAATTAACTTACCCCTGCAAAAACGAATCAAGGTGAATATCTCAAAGTGGAGACAACTCGGTAATGACAAACAAGCTAAAATGAGTCTTGCGCTACATGAATACTTTGGAATTTTAGGTATTGAGCGTGGACATTATCAGGTTTCATCTAGACTTTTTGGCACTGACATTGTGGAACTTTCTAAAGGACGATTTGGAAAAATCAAACACAAGCAGACCTACCACATGAATGGCGGAGATCTGAATTCAAAAACTCTGTATACAGAAGTTGATTATGCAAACTTAAAAATCTATCTTACTACGGAAAATGGTAAAAATACTCTAGTTGCACAATGTCCAACTGTAGATGCACAAAAATGTTCTGTCATTGAAGGAATGACTTCTCTTTATGACGGTTGGAAGGATGAAGATGGTTATCCTTATAACTGCCCGGATTCTATTTATAATCAAAGCTTAAGACTATTAGAAGATGGCAGTTTTATGCTTACCTCGCATGAAAGAATGTATAGTTCGCACTGGTACTCTGATGAAGCATGTTCTGGAACAAGAAAGTATGAAAACGAGGACTCCCCATCAAAGGGAAAAATTGTGAGTGGAATATATCAGATTATTGACAAAAAGAATCGATTTGCTTTAATTCGCAATGGTTCCACTTACGAGACCACCAACTATACACATGAAGTACATATTGAAGTGGATACAACCCAATTAAAAATATTTCTTACAGATGATTACGGCAATACTTCAATTGCTCAGTGTGAAACTTCTGAAGCTCAAGAATGTGTCATTACAGGTGATAAGCGCTTGCGCTTTCCTCCCCCCCAAGGCTACTGTTCTAAAGTAGCAAACCAAAAGCTAAGTCTCTTAGAGGACAGAAGCTTTGTTATTACATCTGTAGAGATACTCTACGATAGTTATGGAAATGGTGGCTGCGGCCGTAATCCCATTTCGGATCCCATATGGACATATGTTAAAAAATTCGTGCCTAAAAAATAATCTTAGCATGAAATTGCAATAACGACTGTTTCTTATTAAACATCTTGTTCTTGCTGCCTACGAATAAAAGTTGGGATGTCGTATTCGTCGTCTGTAAGGTTTGTAAGTCCCAGTTTTTGAGCAATAGCTTTTGCACGTAAAAGTTCTGCGTTCTTGTGAGCGGCATTGGATGGCGCATAATCCTTAGCTGTTGCACCTGATGGGTGCGTGGCTGGAGGATTTGCCGGAGCATGCACGGCCGCCGGAATGCACGCAGGAGGCGCAAGTGACAATGCCCGATGTGCAGGCGACAAATTGGGACGCAAATCCGACACAATACATAGAGAGGGCTCCGACAAAGTCTTTTCTTCAAGAGTCGGCTCTGGATCCTGCTCTACAGCCGACTCACAGCTTTGCTCTATAGATTCATCATGAAGACTAGCATGCGATACAAACTCTGATGATTCTGCGATTGGTGCCACTGAAGGATTTGACGAAGCATTAGCTTCTGCTAATACAGGATTTAGTTCTGCTGACATTTGCTCTTCTTGCGCTAAAAGCTCTTCTTCTAGTATTGCTTCTGGTTGCTGCTGGGCTAGTTGCACAGCTTGGCTTAGCGGAGCTTGCAGGGCGGTCTGGAGCGGAACTTTTATGGGATGTAAAATCGGTGAAACATCTTGTGCGACAGATTTGAGCTGAGACCCCAATCCTGTTGCAATGACGGTCACTTTCACTGCGTCTTGCATGCTTTCATCAATCACCGTTCCAAAAATAATTTCTGCATCTTCATCTGCTTCTTCCATGATGAGTGAAGTTGCTTCATTGACTTCATGGATTTTAAGATTGGATCCACCTGTGATGTTGATAATGATACCTGTTGCTCCTTGGATTGAAACATTCTCAAGTAGTGGAGAAGAAATTGCGTTTTTCGCAGCCTGCACAGCTCGATTGTCACCACTAGATGTACCAATTCCCATTAAAGCTAAACCTTTATTAGCCATGATTGTACGAACATCTGCAAAGTCAGAATTAATAAGACCTGTATGGTTGATCAGGTCCGAGATGCCCTGTACAGCATTTAATAAAACTTCATCTGCTTTCTTAAAGCTATCAATAATTGAAAGATCTTTACTGGAGATATCGAGCAAGCGGTTATTTGGAATTGTGATGAGACTGTCCACCATTTCACGCAAAGAAGCGATGCCTTGGTCAGCTTGCTTCATCCGTTTTCTTCCTTCAAACAAAAATGGTTTAGTGACGACTCCAACAGTTAGTGCACCAACTTCTTTTGCAATTTTTGCAATGATCGGAGCTGCTCCAGTACCCGTACCCCCACCCATTCCAGCAGTAATAAAAACCATATCGGAGCCTGAAAGAAGTTCAGAGATCTTTGCATAATCTTCCATTGCAGCTCGTTTCCCAACCTCTGGGTTGCTCCCTGCACCTAATCCGCGAGTGAGTTCATTGCCAAGCTGGAGTAAAATTCCTGCAGCTGAGGCCTCTAAAGCTTGTTTATCTGTGTTTGCAGCAATAAAATCTACACCTGTTAATCCCATTCGGATCATGGTGTTCACTGCATTTCCGCCGCCTCCACCAACTCCAATAACTTTAATTTTTGCACCAAAAACAGGGCTTTTTTCTTCTGCAAGATCAAACATTCTTTTTTCCTCCTTTAAAAAAGATCCTTAAAAAATGAGACAAACTTGTTGTACGGCAAGAGCTGTTCACGAGCTGAATTTTTTTCACTGCCATAATATTTTTTTGCAGCATATTTAAGGAGTCCAACTCCAGTTGCATATTGTGGACCATTGACAACATCTTTGAGCCCGCCGATCCCTATTGGAAAAGCTCGTTTTACAGGCATATCAAATATAAATTCACCAAGTTCTAAAATGCCTTCGAGCTGGCTTGAGCCTCCAGTTAAAATGAGCCCACTTGCAACAAGATCTTGATATCCACTTTTTGCAACTTCTCTTTGAATAAGAGAAAAGATTTCTTCAACTCGAGGTTCAATGATTTCTGCTAAAACTTTTCTTGGTACTGCACGAGATTTTCTACCACCAACTCCTGGGACTTCAATGGTGTCCTCAGTCTTAGTAAGAGAAGCTAGTGCGCATCCATACCGCAGTTTGATTTTTTCTGCTTCTTGTTGTGGTGTGCGCAAGCCCACAGCAATATCATTTGTAATGTGGTTTCCACCAATAGCTAAAACAGCTGTGTGAACTAAAGATCCTTCCGAATAAATTGCAATATCGGATGTTCCGCCACCAATATCTACAAGTACTGCACCCAGTTCTCTTTCATCGTGGGTGAGAACGGCTTCTGCAGAAGCTAAGGGTTCTAAAACGACTTCTGCGACTTCTAGTCCTGCTTTATTACAGGACTTAATAACATTCTGAGCACTAGATACACCTGCAGTTACAATATGGACTTTAGACTCAAGGCGCACTCCACTCATCCCAATAGGTTCTTTAATTCCATCTTGATCATCGAGAATATATTCTTGTGGAATGACGTGAATAACTTCTCTGTCCATTGGAATTGCTACAGCTTTTGCAGCATCCAGCACACGCTGCACATCATTTTCTGCAATTTCTTTATTTTTTGCAGCTACTACGCCATGACTGTTGAAACTTTTGATATGACCACCAGCAATGCCAACATAAACGGTGTGAATTCTTGAGCCAGCCATGAGCTCTGCTTCACCAACTGCTTTTTTAATGCTTTCTACCGTGCTTTCAATATTAATGACCACACCTTTTCGAAGTCCAGTGGATGCGTGCGTTCCAATTCCAACAATATCAATTCCGTTGCTAGACACTTCTCCAACAATTGCACAAATTTTAGTGGTGCCAATATCGAGACCAACTACAAAATCTTTTTTTTGGTTTCGTCCCATGAATACCCCTCAAGTCAAAAAAATGACCTCTTAAAGGGGCTATTGCCGAATGTTTCCTACTGCAAATTGTCCTTTTGTGCTACGACTGCGTCAGCTTTGTGTAAAAGCCGAGCATTGGAATGCTCGCCTTCCGGCGAGACGTAGCGCATCTGCTACGTTTTCACTCCTTTTCCTGCAGCTTCCTTGTCTCGCTACAAAAGGAACAATTTTCGCTACGAAAAGCATTCGGCAATAGCCCCTTAAAAAAGTCTACGGGTGTTTTGCGACGTTTACAACTATTTTTTGACTAAAACGCATGTCTAAATTGTGGATGAAAAGATTATGCTTTATTAAGTATTGGGAGACTTGCTCAAGCTGGTCTAAACTAGTCTGGTGAGGCAATCCTAGGGCTGTAATCCAAATTTTAGCAGTTTGTGAGGTGTACGTTAGCTCTACGAGTGCTCGTAGCTTTTTTTGTTCAAGGGAAAAACTTACCTCATGCACCTGAAAAATACTGTGGATGCTTTCAAGAGCTTGTACCCACTGCAACTCTTCTTGAATAGTTTGTGGATTGACTAAAAAAGGTAGTTGCTCTGGGTTGCCTTCTGAAATCCATTTGCCGCTTTCAGATATTAACCAAATTTTTTGGTTTTTTAGTGCAAATGCTTTTGCATGGTGCGGAGTAAAATTAATGACTAACGTTGAAGGAAGCTTTTTTTGAAACTGTACTTGGTCTAGCCATGGAATTTGAGTTAGTTTTTTTTCAACTTTTTCTAAATCTAAGTCCAACAGTTTGTCATTTTGTCTAAGCTCAGACTTTTCCAGGAGAAGATTTTTATGAATATACTTACTTAAATTTGTAGCTCGTGTTTCATTCCATTCAATGTGTTTTAATAAAAATGGACTTTTGTAGTGTGGAAAAATTTTCCCCCAATCCGATCCGTAGGATTTGCCGGAGCATGACCAAGCGAAACTTGCGGAGCGTTCCAATGCTGGGAAGGCGACAAAGTAGGATGCAAATCCGACATAATGTAATGTTAAGAAGAGTATCAAGCATGTCACAAAACTTAAGATAAAGACTCGTCTCTTAGTATTGTGTCGGATTTGCATCCTACAAATCCTCCGGGTATTGTGTCGGATTTGCATCCCAACTTGTCGCTTGCGCATCACCTTTTTTCGCATTTCCATCCTGAAAATGCTCAGGCCGTGCAAGCTCCGACAAATCCTCTGGTTTAAATTTAAAAACTGTTTTTGTATTTTGTGCTTCATCTGCTATTCTCATTTTACACTACCTTTTGATTTGCGAGGAGGATTTCATGAAAAAGTTTGTGATTTTTTTTCTTTTGTTAGGACTGACATCTCATTATAGTGAAGCATCTATGAGTGAGCTAGGCGAACTCCCATATCTTGGCAGTTTAAAAGTAAAGCGATACCAGTTATCCAATGGGCTTAAAATTTTGATTTTGGAAGACCATACTTCTCCTACCTTTGCCTATCAAACTTGGTTTAATGTGGGTTCGCGAGATGAAGTAGCTGGGCTTACAGGGCTTGCACATCTTTTTGAACACATGATGTTTAAGGCCACAAAAAATCATAAGGATGGTGAATTTGATAAAATGTTAGAATCGGCTGGCGCTGAAGGGCTCAATGCTTTTACAAGCAGGGATTTTACAGCATATGTTCAAAGTCTCCCATCTACACAGCTCGAGTTAATTGTATCCTTAGAAGCAGAACGCATGGTGAACTTAATTGTAGATGAGGATGCACTTAATAAAGAGCGTGAAGTGGTTCAAAATGAAAGACGTTTTAGAAATGAAAATAATCCAGATGGGAAGTTAGATGAAGAGCTTTATGAAATGGCTTTTCAAAAACATTCTTACCACTGGCCTATTATTGGTTACGAGGAGGATCTCAAGCGTGCAAAAAAAGAGCAATGTGAGGCTTTTTACAAAAGCCACTATGCGCCCAACAATGCAACGGTAATAATGGTTGGAGATGTCGATCCCAAAAAAGCAGTAAAAATTATTGAAAAATATTACGGTGATTTAGGGTCTTCAAAAATTAATCGCAAAGCAGTTTCTGTTGACCGTCCGCAAACGAAAGAAAGAACAACTACTGTAAGTATAAAAACACCAGTAGAAAAAATTTTGTTGGGCTACCATGTGGTGGATGCCAAACATGAGGATTTTGTGGCTTTAGAGGTTTTGCGAAATCTTTTAGGTGTAGGAAAAAGTTCAAGGCTTCATAAGTCTTTAGTGGATGGGGGAATTGCATCGAGTGTGGACTTAATGAATCAAGAGCAAAAAGATCCAGGGCTTTTTGAAATATCTGTAAATTTGCAAAAAGGAAAAACAGGCAAACAAGCTTTGTCTGCAATCGATCTTGAAATTGGTAAAGTCATAGCTGGAAAAGTCCAGTCCACTGATCTCAAGCGTGCAGTATCATTATATAGGTTTTCTCTTTTTAAAGATCAAGCAAGTCATTATAGTAAGGCTCAATTTTTAGGATTTTATGAAACTGTAGCGGGGGATTTTAAGCGAGGGTTAGAAATTGTTACGTCAATGGATAAGGTGAGTAAAGAAGAGTTGGCGCGAATAGCAAAGAAGTATTTCAAAAAAACAAATCGCAATGTTGTTTTTGGTAAGCCGTTAAGTAAAAAAGGTTAAACCAGTAGGAGACAGTTTTTATGCACATGCTAAAAAAAATTGGTTTGTTTTTTGTTTTATGTTTTTTTCCTTTTTTGAATTTAGGAGTAGCTCATATGAAAGTAAGTTTTGAAGAAGATTTTAGTTTGCCTATAGTTTATCTCAACCTTGTTTTAGAAGTTGGATCCCTTCACGATTCGCCACAAAAATTAGGTTTAGCAAATATTGCTACAGAGATGCTGCTCAGGGGCACAAAAAAACAATCCAAGGAAGTGTTTCTGTCTCAACTAGAGCAGCTTGGTGCTTCTTTAGATGCCATCATTTATCCAGAAGGTGTTGTTTTGCATGCAGCAGTTTTATCTGAAAATACTGAAAAATTTTTATCCATGCTCGAAGAAACTTTTTTAATGCCGTTGTTTTTAGAGAGTGAGCTAAAAAAGCTTAAAAAAGAAGTTGAAGGTCAAATTTTAGAGCAAAAGGGAAATGACAAACAATTAGTGAGCTTAAATTTTTCTCGGTTTTTTTATGGCACACATCCCTATGGGAATCCTGTTTTAGGCACTCAAAAAACAGTTGCAGCTCTAACTAAAAAAGATGTCAGTGATTTTTATTCACAGTATTTTCATCCACAAAATCTTTCTTTTTTTGGTTCGGGAGCACTTGAAAAAAATCGAATTGAGAAGTGGTATCAGAGTTTCAGTGAAAAACTTTCAAAGCTAAATTCTAAATCTAAAAAACCTGGTCCTATTGCTGAGCCTGTGATTCCAAAGGAAAAACGTATTTTGATTGTAGATAAGCCAAAAACAACTCAAACTCAGATTTTAATGGGAGGGGTGGGATTTCGTCCTGAAGATGTTGGTTTTTATTCCATACAACTTGCAAATCATAGTTTTGGCGGATCATCTTTTGCAGCCCGCATGATGCAAGAATTAAGAGTAAAGCGGGGTTGGACATATGGGGCCTACAATAGTTTTAAATTTGGAAAAACACACCGGCATTTTGCGATGTATTTTTTTCCAAAAAATGAGGATTCTGTTCCTGCAATTAAATTAGCACTCGAGTTGTTTGCAGATTTTTTAAATAAGGGAATCACAAAAGAGGAGTTTGAGTTTGCAAAAAAAAGCTTAGTGAATAATTCTCCATTTAATTATGATACATCTAAAAAACGTTTGGATAATGCTACTCAAGAGCATTTGTTAAGCTTTCCTAATGGGTACTTTAAGGATTTCTCAAGCAAGATTGAATCTGTGGATTTTGCTGAAATACCTTCTGTGCTTAAAAAATCATTTAACCCAGAGCAGTTAACTTTAGTAGTTGTGGGAGATGCCGCCATGTTAAAAAAAGACACTCAATCCCTTCCTGGTTTTAAGCAAACAGTAGTTAAAAATTATCTAGAGGACTAGTGATGCAGTATTGGCTATTAAAGACAGAACCCACAACGTATAGTTTTGAGAATTTAAAAAAAGATAAAAAAACCAATTGGAATGGAATTCGAAATTTTCAAGCCAGGAATTTTTTAAAGCAAATGGAAGTGGGCGATACTGCTCTTATTTATCATTCTGGAGAGCAAAAATCAGTGGTGGGTGTCGCAAGAGTTATAAAAGAAGCCTATCTAGAAGTAGAGGATTGGGTACAAGTGGATTTAGAGTATGTGGAGCCTCTTAAAAAGCCTGTAACCCTTGCACAAATTAAGTCGTGCAACGAACTAAAAAACATCCACCTTGTACGCCAAGGTCGTTTATCCACTATGCCTTTAACAAAAGAGCAGTTTAAATTGATCTACCAGCAGTCGCTTTTAAAAAATTAATACTGTGTCATCTCATCGAAAGAGTTTGTTAGTGTTTTATTTGCGAATATTTTTGATCATGATGCGGAATATAAATCATTATTCAAATGGACTAGTTTTTAAAAACTGTCATCATCACTTGCACACAGATATCAGCAAATTTTCCTAAACATTCAAGCTTTTCATTGAATCTATCAGAGGATTCTCTTTGCAGTGTTGCAATTACTTTATCACTCGCATCACTGTTGTATGCTTCCAACAGCTTTGTAGATGCGAGCCAAGCGGAATCCGCTTCTTTTCGACATATCAATTCCTTGTGTGGCTCTGTTGCTTCAGCATCAATTCGCGCACATTTCATGTTTGCTTGTGCTTCGTTGAGCTTCGGTTCTTTTTTGGATTCGCTATAGGCAGTAGTTCCTACAAACATTGCGCCAAGAACTATAAAAAGTAACAATGATTTCATTTTATATCTCCTTATTACGAGTTTTGATAAGTATTCAAACAAGAAAAGCATTTATAAAATACTTATCGCATTGCGTCAAGTTAATTTTAGGTATTTGTTTATACATGGGCTCACTTATGGGACTGTCGAAAAAGTATCTAAAATTTAGTTGAAAGCAGTTTGTTGAAATCCTAGTAATTTTTTACAAAATTCGCATAATCAGTGTTGAAACCATTAGATAATTTTAAAATCCTTGAAACATTTTTCGTCTTTTTTGGAGGATTTCAACAGAGTAACAGGGTTATTAAACCGAGATATTGCATTTAAGTTCTACTGCGACAACCAATCTGCGGCGCTATTGCAGCGTACTCGAAGATTTTTAAGCTCAACATATCGCCCTGGATATGCCTCGCTTAAAAACTTCTGCGCTCGCTTCACTAGCTTGCATCTTGCTTGTCTCGCTACCAACTTAAATGCAATATCTCGGTTAAAACCACGCTTTTGTGACAGTCCCAAAAACGGCATTAGGCTCATTAAGAAGCTTTTTTTTCTGTAGAGCTCTGCTTAGAGCTTGTCGGAGTGTTTAGTGGGATTTGAGTTTGTTTGGTTGCCTTATCTTGGGTTTGACTTTGAGCAAGACGGTTCTCGCGTGCTTTTTGTCTGTGCGACCAAAATTCATCCATTTTTTGGCGGGCTAACTTCACATCATATTTATATAAGTAAGGATCAAATCCACATTGATTGCAAATCAGGTTTTGTCTGGCGCGTGCACGGTAGTAAAATTCAAATAGTCCCCATACAACAAAGTTTAGAAAAAATCCTTTGATCCCACACCAACGCCATAAGGCAAATGTTAAGCACGCAGCAAATACTGCAAGTTGAATGTAATGTTTTTTTCGAGGCGTTGGCCAATAAAAGGATCGCCTTTGGGCTTTACATATCGGACAATAAAATTCCCAGTATTCACGTTTTTGATATTGGAAAGGTAAGCTCTCCATAGGTAGAGTATAGGATATGCAGCTTTTGTGGGATGTACTAGAGAATTTTCTAGCTAAGAATTTTTTGCATCCCTCCGAGAATTATACTTTGTCGCTTTCGCATCGGAACTTATCGCATTCACATCACGTGAATGTGCATTGGCCCTTATCGCATTCACATCACGTGAATGCTCAGGCCACAAAAGCTCCGGCTATCCGTCAGCTCAGTGAACTTTTTACTGGAAATCGGGTGCGTAAACTCAAACCTTATTTTCGGTCACCTGCTTTAACACAAGCGTACATAGCTTATTTTCTGCCGTTAACATTTCATAAAGTGAAGTTTCTTTTAAAAGATAATAAAGAAGTTTTGTGTCCTTCTGAAAAAATTTTAAAAATAATTGATTTTGGATGTGGACCTGCATCTGCCGTGATAGCGCTTCTTTTTGAGCTTGCTGAAAAAAAGTATTCTTATGAGCGGATTGAAATTGATCTTGTGGATAAGGAAAATTCCATACTTCCAATAGGTCAAGCATTGGTGGAAAAATTTGCTAAAAAGTTAAAGCTACCAGTTTGGGTCAATATTTTTACACATATCCCCCCCAAAAAATATCACTTATCTTTTGCTACAAACGTACTTAATGAACTTGAAGCTTTTGATAATGATCCCTTGCTAGAGCTTTGGGATGTCACTTTAAAATACATGTTGATTTTAGAGCCAAGCCATCGGGTTTCAAGCCAAAAGCTCATTCGATTTCGAAAACGGATTTTGCAACAAAATAATCCAAATATACAAGTTCTCTCACCGTGCTGTCATGCTGAAGCTTGTCCTCTCTATCGCACAAAACACTGGTGTCATTTTTCTGAGCCAGTTGAAGATGAGCGGCTTATTTCACTGAATCGGCGTATTTTTAAAAACCCCCGACTTTGGTTAAAGTTTTCTTACCTTGTTTTAAAGCGCGCTCCTTATTTGCCTTGGGATAAAAAATCATATCGTGCTATTGGAGATGTCCATTTAAGTCAAGGCAAATGGGCTATTGACTTGTGTCAGCCAAATCAAAAAAAAATTTGGTTTATAAAAAATCCAAAGAGTATTAAGCGAGGTGCTTTAACAAAAATATAAGGGCTTAATTTCATTTTAATAAATTAAAACTGATCCGGCTGGCCTTCTTTAGAAGGCCAGCGGCGCTGAAATGATAAACAATGACCCTGAGGATTTAATTTGACAGGCCTTTAGGGAGTGCTTCCACTTACGTACAACCTGCTGAACCCTATTTCAGCAACGCTTCTGAGTAATATCTTATTCAAAGATTGTGCCAAGGGTGGTCAATAGATAATACGCTGATTTTGCTATGTTTTTATTTGAAACAAGAAAGATACGTTTGCAGTCTTAAATGAACTAGTGCTATTGCGCACCAGTCTTTTTGTCCCTGCGTGCCATCCTTACTTTTATTATGAGTCAATTCGAATTCGCCAAACTGTATAAGCTGTTTACACTTGAATAGAATTGTAACAGATTTTTAAAATCGTTTTTTTTCTTTTTTTTGCAAAATCAACTACTTATGATTTTACAATCTTTGGCACATTGCTTGCTTTATTTACTCTGTAACAAAGGATTGAGGATTGAAAAAAATGT